>ERZ1643251.5090-NODE-5090-length-10961-cov-5.249587_pt1 | contig 10961 bp, 6 predicted proteins | sample MGYA00579261_ERZ1643251 | MGnify/ENA primary metagenome ERZ1643251 (study PRJEB29033, sample SAMEA4952267) | chicken gut metagenome | biome: Broiler Chicken; feature: Gastrointestinal Tract; material: Caecum | place: Ireland | collected 2018 | study: Broiler...
AAAAAGGATACGGGAACTTTATATGTACGACGTGCTTCGTGCCGACAGGTGCATTTCCGCAAACTCTCTGGAAGCTCGCGTTCCTTTCGGCGATCTCGATTTCGTCCGTTACGTTATGAGTCTCGACCCGAAAATCAAAATGAACCGTTACGGAAAAGGAAAATATCTCCTCCGTAAAGCTTTTGAAGGCGATTATTTACCCTCCTCCATTCTCTACAGAGAAAAAGCCGCTTTTTCCGACGCGGTTGGTCACTCTATGGTAAACGACCTCAAATCTTACGCCGAGTGGCTCTATACCGACTCTGAATTTGCAGAAAAAAGCGCAAAATACACTTATTGCAAACCTTTCACCAAAGAATCTCTCCTCTACAGGGAGCTGTTTGAAAAATATTATCCGGGACAAGCGGAAATGATAAAAGACTTCTGGATGCCCAACAAAACGTGGCCCGGGTGCAACGTTGACGATCCTTCCGCCAGAGTGCTTGCCAACTACGGTTCCAGCGGTATATAATTCTACCGAATAAACTTAAGAGGTAAATACTTATGGAAAAAATACTCGTTCTGGATTTCGGCGGTCAATACAATCTGCTCATAGCCCGCAGGGTGCGGGAACAGAACGTCTATGCCGAAATAAAACCTTATAACAAGATAAGCGCAAAAGATATAATCGAAGGCGGTTATAAGGGCGTTATTTTCACCGGCGGGCCCAACAGCGTTTACGACGAAAAAGCCCCCCGTTGCGGAAAAGACATTCTTTATGCAGGCGTCCCCGTCCTCGGAATATGCTACGGCGCCCAGCTGATGGCTTATCTTTGCGGCGGAGAAATCCGTTCGGCAGGAAGTCTCGGAGAATACGGTAAAGTTGCGTTAACTGTCAAAAACGACAAACTTTTCGACGGCGTGGAAAAAGAAAGCGTCTGTTGGATGAGCCATACCGATTATATAAGCCGTCTGCCCGAAGGTTTTTCGGTCACGGCTACCACCGCACACTGCCCTTGCGCGGCAATGAGCGACGGAAAAAATCTCTTTGCCGTTCAGTTCCATCCCGAAGTCACGCATACCCTTTACGGAAAAACCATTCTGAAAAATTTCCTTTTCGGAATATGCGGTTGCTCGGGCGATTGGAAAATGAGCGATTTTGCCAAAGACTCGGTGGAGTTCTTCCGCAATAAACTCGCAGGCAAAAAGGTTTTGTGCGCGTTAAGCGGCGGCGTGGACAGCAGCGTCGCGGCGGTTCTTCTCCATAAAGCCGTCGGCGAAAACCTTACCTGCGTGTTCGTCGACCACGGTCTTTTGAGAAAAGACGAAGGCGACCTCGTGGAAAAGACTTTTAAGGAAAAATTCGATATGAACCTTATAAGGGTTAACGCTCAGGAACTGTTTCTCGGAAAACTCGCGGGCGTTTCCGAACCCGAAAGAAAAAGAAAAATCATCGGAGAGGAATTTATAAGAGTTTTCGAAAAGGAAGCCAAAAAAATCGGTAAAGTCAATTACCTCGTGCAAGGCACCATTTATCCCGACGTGGTGGAAAGCGGCGAAGGCGAAGCCTCTACCATAAAAAGCCACCATAACGTGGGCGGACTGCCTTCGGTGGTGGACTTCGACGAAATAGTGGAACCTTTGCGTTATCTTTTCAAAGACGAAGTCCGCGCGGTAGGCAGAGAACTCGGTATCCCCGAAGAACTCGTCAGCCGTCAGCCTTTCCCCGGTCCCGGGCTTGCCATAAGAGTTATCGGTGAAATTACCGAGGAAAAACTCCGCTTATTACGGGAAGCGGACGCTATCTTCCGTGAAGAAGTGGCAAAAATTCCCGGAAAAACTCCCGACCAGTATTTTGCGGTACTGACCGACACCAGAAGCGTGGGAGTTATGGGCGACGCCCGTACATACGGATATACCGTAGCGCTCAGAGCGGTCACGACCGACGATTTCATGACGGCGGACTGGACTCGCCTTCCGTACGAAACGTTGGAAAAATCCGCTTCCAGAATTGTTAACGAAGTTCCTTTGGTAGGCAGAGTGGTTTACGACGTAACCAGTAAACCCCCGGCTACCGTGGAATGGGAATAAAGAATTTTTAACGGAGGCAAAAAGTATGACGAAATACATCTTTGTGACGGGCGGAGTGGTATCAGGTTTAGGAAAAGGTATCACCGCGGCTTCTTTGGGCAGACTTCTTAAAGACAGAGGTCTGAAAGTGGCCGCTCAGAAACTCGACCCGTACATCAACGTGGACCCGGGGACTATGAGTCCTTATCAGCACGGAGAAGTTTTCGTCACCGAAGACGGCGCGGAAACCGACCTCGACTTAGGTCATTACGAACGGTTTATCGACGAAAATCTGAATAAGTTCTCCAACCTTACCACCGGAAAAGTTTACTGGAACGTCCTCAACAAGGAACGTCGGGGCGAGTATCTCGGTTCCACGGTGCAGGTTATTCCGCACGTCACCAACGAAATCAAGGAATTTATCTACAGCGTAGGCAAAAAAACCGACGCGGACGTGGTAATAACCGAAATAGGCGGCACTATCGGCGACATCGAAAGTCAACCGTTTATCGAAGCCGTAAGACAGGTATCGCTGGAAGTGGGCGAGGAAAACAGCCTTTTTATACACGTTACGCTGGTACCGTTTTTGAGCGGCAGCGACGAACATAAATCCAAACCTACCCAACATTCGGTAAAAGAACTTCAGGGTATGGGCATCAAACCCGACATCGTGGTCTTACGTTGCGACCGACCTTTGGAAGAGAGTATTTTCGCTAAAATCGCTATGTTTGCCAACTTAAAACCCGACTGCGTCATCGAAAATATGACTATTCCCGTCCTCTACGAAGTTCCGCTTATGTTGGAAAAACAGAATTTTTCCGATATCGTCTGTCGCAAGCTCCGCCTGGACGTCCCCGCTCCCGATTTGACCGACTGGATAAAAACGGTGGACAGGATAAAGAGTTGTTCCAAAGAAGTGACCATAGGACTGGTAGGAAAATACGTCCGACTTCACGACGCCTATCTTTCCGTGTCGGAATCTTTGCGTCACGCAGGTTACGCCGTCGGCGCGACGGTAAAAATCGAATGGATAGACTCCGAAACACTCGACGAGCAAAATTATTGCGACGCTCTTTCCCGAGTGGACGGAATAATCGTTCCCGGAGGGTTCGGCAACCGAGGCATAGAAGGAATGATCCTCGCGGCAAAATACGCTCGCGAAAACAACGTTCCCTATTTCGGAATTTGTCTGGGGATGCAGATTGCCGTAATAGAATACGCCCGCAACGTAGTCGGTCTCCCCGACGCAAACAGCGGAGAATTCGATAAGGACGGCAAACATAAAGTCATCGACTTTATGCCCGGTCAAAGCGAAGAAATCGAAAAAGGCGGCACTCTCCGTTTAGGTTCTTATCCCTGTAAAGTAATCCCGGGAAGCGTTTTGGAACGTTGCTACAAAGCGAAAGAAATTTCCGAACGGCACCGTCATCGCTACGAATACAACAACGACTACCGCGAAATCCTCACCAAAACAGGTTTGAAAATCGGCGGACTTTCCCCCGACGGACGTCTTGTGGAAACGGTGGAAATAGCCGACCGTCCTTTCTACGTCGGAGTTCAGTTCCACCCCGAATTCAAGAGCCGTCCCGACAAACCCCATCCTCTTTTTACCGCTTTTGTCTCGGCATCTCTCGAAAACAAACAATAAACCATAAAAAAACGCCCCCGTTCAGGGGGCGTAATTCTTAACTTTCAAGATTTTCGCTTTTCTTCGGCTCAGAACTTTCTTTCTTGATTTTTTCCACAGGAAACTTTGCCGCCTCGACGATGTTGGTTTCGGGTTCCTTTACCGTTTTCGACTCTTTTTTGTCGCTCCGAGCTTTCCTCGGCTTCGCTTCTTGGACTTTCTCTTCTTTACTGTCATCGCCCTTTTCGGCTTTTTTTACGACGTTCCTTTCGTTTGGTTTTCCGCCCAATACCCTTACCGTGACCCTTTGTACCTGCGGAGCTTTTTTTGCGGCGGGTTTTTTTACGGGCGTTTTCTTTTCCTGCTTTGCGCCTTCCGTTCCCTCGTCTTTTTCTTTCTCCTCGGTTTTTTTCTCATTCCCCGTCAAGGAAAGATTTTCTTCTTTCTCTTCGCTTTCGGAAGTTGTTTTTTCTTCTTGTACGGCTGTCTTTAGCTTCGCCTTTTTCCCTCCCGTACCCTTGACGACGGGTTTCGCTTCTTCCGTCTTTTCGTCAAAATCCGCCTTGTCGGCTACGGACTCTTCCTGCTTCGTCGTCGGTATTTCGCTTCCCGTATCTACCTCTTCTGCGGTTTTTTCCGTCGCTAAATCAATCGGTTCGTTTGCGTTTTCTATGGTCGTTTCCGCCGAAACAACCTTTTTACTTTCGGATTGCTCCTTTTCTTCGCTTAAGCCGCTCCCCGTCTGTTCGGCGAGAGCCGCGTCCAATCGGTTAATGGCGTTTTCCCTTCTCTTCAATTCGGCTTGCGCTTCTTTAAGTCTTCTTTTTTCGTTTTTCTTTTCTTCCCGTTCCCTCCGTCCCGCAAATATCCTTTCGTCGAGGAATTTCTCCACCTTAAATCTCAATTTCGTCGTCAGACGGAAGATAACTATAAACCAAGGCAGAATTATTGCGGCGATTATTGCCATCGACTGCGCCATTCCCTTGGTAAAATCGTGCGACAGTCCGAATATTTCTCTTAAAGCGAATATCGGCGTTTCGATAAAATAACAAGCGACGAAAAACGCCACGCAGAAAATATACAGCACGGCGTGAACGACGTTAAAGGGCAGACAAACTTTGAACAGATACAGAAATCCTACGAATGTGGTGACGATAACGTACATACTCTGTATCTGCTCGGCGGAAAGGTCGGGCAGAAAATAACGCTTGGCTATCAGCACTCCGCCTATTCCGGCGATAACCATCAACGCTCCCGGTAAAGCCGAAGAAAGAACCTTCGGCAAAAATCTCCCCGTCACTCTTTCGGAATTCGGTTCCAGCGCCAGGATAAAGGACGGCACGCCTATGGTGACTATTCCGATAAGCGTAAGTTGTTGCGGCGCAAAAGGCAGCTCGCTGGGGATAAACATAAACATCAACGCCAGCAAAAAGTTGTATATGGTCTTGACAAGGAAAAGCGAAGCGCTGCGTTCGAGGTTGTTTATCGATCGCCTTCCTTCCGCCACCACTCTGGGCATGGAAGCGAAATTGCTGTCCAAAAGTACTAAACTGCTGACGTTTTTGGCTGCGTCCGACCCCGACGCCATCGCTATGGAACAATCGGCTTCCTTCAACGCAAGCACGTCGTTTACGCCGTCGCCCGTCATCGCCACGGTATGTCCTTTTGCCTTAAGCGCTTTTATAAGCGCCAGTTTCTGATCGGGCAACACTCGCCCGAATACGGTATAGTCGTCTACTATTTCGGTAAAGTCCGTCCCTGCGGCAAGAGTACTCATATCGAGTATTCTGTCACAGTTTTCCAGTCCGGCTCTTCTTGCCACCGCCTGCACGGTGACGGGGTTATCGCCGGAGATTATTTTTATCTCCACTCCCTGCTCTTTGAAAAACTTTAAGGTATCGGGAGCTTCCGCTCTTATGGTATCGGTTATGAATATAAACCCTTCGGCTTTTATTCCTTTTGGAAGAGTATTGTCCTTGAATTTACTCGGAGAAGAGGCTACGGCAAGCACCCTGTAACCTTTAGACGCCATTTCTTCGCAAACGGTAGCCGTGGTAGGTTTAGTCATATCCAACACGAATTCCGGCGCGCCGAGGACGTAACTTCTGTCGCCCACATACGCTCCGCTCCATTTCCTCGCCGAAGAAAACGGCACTACCGTTTCGGCTTTTCCTAAACTTTCGGCGCCCTTAACGTAATTCCTTAAAGCTATTGCCGTGGCGTTTTCGTCCTGCGTGGCGTCGAGAAGAGTTTTTATAATGATTTTGAAATCCTCTTCGGACAAACCTCTTCTCGGCTTTACGCCGTGAACTTCCATTTCCCCGGTGGTAATTGTCCCCGTCTTGTCCAGACACAATACGTCCACTCTTGCCAAAGTTTCCACGCAATACATATCCTGCGCCAGAGTTTTGTGACGGGCAAGTCGTATTACGCTTATGCAGAAAACCGCGCTCGACAACGCCGCAAGCCCGCTCGGTATCATTCCGACGAGAGTTCCTATGGTGTTTACGACGGTGGCGTTCAGGTCCCCTCCCTGCACCACGTATTTAATACAGAAAAGCGCAATCCCGAGTGGCACGATGATAGCCGCCATAACTTTGACTATCAGCATCAACGCCCTCCAGATTGCGGAGTTGGGTTTTTTGAAATATTTTGCGCCGGCACTGATTTTCATAGCAAAGTTGTCCAGTCCGATATGAATAACCCTGGCTTTGGCTTTGCCCGAAACAACGGCGCTGCCGCTCATGACTTCGTCGCCGACGTTTTTGTTGACGGCGTCCGACTCGCCGGTTATAAGCGACTCGTTGACCTCGATGTTTCCTTCTATTATCACGGCGTCCGCGCATATCTGATCTCCCGCCGAAAGCACGGTAAGATCGTCCAGCAAAACTTCCTCGACCGTGGTTTCGGTCTGTTCTCCGCTCCGTATTACTTTAACTTTCGGGGCGGAAATCAAAGAAAGTTTATCCATCGTGCGCTTTGCCCGAAGTTCCTGCAAAATTCCTATGCCCGCATTTATAACTACTAATCCCAGAAATCCGAAATTCCCCAACCCCGAAGCGTTAGGTTCCACGAAAAAGGCGAGGATAATCGCCATTATTGCAAAGACGAGGTTAAAAAAAGTAAAAATATTGGACCACAAAATCTGTGCCACCGTCTTGGTGCGCACGGTCTGTTCTCCGTTGACTTTTCCGGAAGCTATATGTTCTTCCACTTCGGACGAAGTCAACCCTCTTTCTATGTAATCCTCTCTTTCCCAAACTTCTTTCATAATAAAATATATTATCAAATATAAAAGGTTTTATCAATATTCCGCAAGTAAATTCTTTATTAAAAATAGCTAGCGAAAAAACCCGGTGCGCCCTCGCAGAGCGCACCGCAACCTGTCGTTAACTTAAATTCTTTATTTTAGGTAACTTTATTGATATAAAAGGATATCCTTTATCGCATTATACAGCAAATAGCCAATGCGCAAGCCAAAGGGAAAGTCCATTCGCAACAGCTTCTTCTGCAACAACAATTTCCGCACGGAAGGACGGAAGGACTCTGATTGCAAAGGTTGCAGCAATTTCCTGCGACGGGATAACACGTCTGGATTCTTCCCTGTCCGCAACCGCAAGGCGTGCGACAACCGCTTATTCCGTTAAGTTCGTTAAATCCGTAATTTCCGTAATAGTAATCCATATATGTTCCTCCTTCAATTTTTCCGCCGTATAACGACGTATGTACGTCCCCTACATTGTATGAAAAATAAAAGAGTTTTGCTTAAAGAAAAAGAAAAGGGATTTTTGAAATAATGTGACTTCGTTACTTCCGTAAAACAAAATTCGGGTTATAATATAAATATATTTAATAAATCCTTAACGGAGGTAAAAATATGAAAGTGATTATCGTCGGAGGCGTTGCGGGCGGCGCAACGGCGGCGGCAAGGCTTAGAAGACTGGACGAAAATGCCGAAATTATAATGATTGAAAGGGACGAATACGTTTCTTACGCAAACTGCGGACTGCCCTATTACGTCGGGGGCGTAATTAAGGAAAAAAACAATCTTTTGGTTCAAAGCGTAAAAGGACTGTCCGCCCGTTACAAACTGGACATCAGGATAAAAAGCGAAGTCGTCAACGTGGACAAAGCAGCAAAAACGGTAACCGTAAGACGGAAAGACGACGGAACGGAATATGTTGAAAGCTACGATAAACTTCTCCTCTCCTGCGGAGCCAAACCCGTCACTCCCCCCATCGACGGACTCAAAGACGCCGCAAACGTTTTCACCGTGCGCAACGTTTCCGACGCATTAAGGATCAAAGACTTCGTTATAAAAAACAAAGTAAAAAACGCAGTCGTAGTCGGGGGCGGATTCATCGGAGTGGAAATGGCGGAAAATCTCACCGAAGCGGGCGTTAACGTTACTCTTATCGAAAAAATGCCCCAAATCTTGCGGAATTTCGACCTTGAAACAGTTAACGCTTTACATCGCGAACTTTCCGTGCACGGAGTAAATCTCGTCTTGGGCGACGGAATAAAAGCGTTTGAAAACAACGGAAAAACCGTAATTAGCGAGCAAGGTAAAAGATTTCCCGCCGACATCGGCATTCTCGCGATAGGCGTAACGCCGGAAAATACTCTCGCCAGACTTTGCGGACTCCGCACGGGGAAAAGAGGTCACGTTCTCACCGACGACAATTTCCGCACTTTCGACGAAAACGGTAAAACGGTAGAGGATATTTTCGCTATAGGCGATATGATAGAAGTTACGAACGCTTTGGACGGAACGTCCTACGCCGTACCTCTTGCCTGGGGCGCCAACCGCCAGGGCAGACTCGTCGCCGACGTTTTGGCGGGGCGGACGATAAACCAAAGTACGATAATGGGAACTTCCGTTTTGAAGGTATTCAACCTTACCGCCGCTTCCACCGGCGCCAACGAAAATACCTTGAAAGAAAAAAATATCCCCTATATCGCCATACACGCCCACAGGGCAAATCACGCAAGCTATTATCCCGGTGCGGTCAATATTGCGATGAAACTTCTCTACTCGCCCGACGACGGCAAAATCCTCGGTTTTCAGGCGGTGGGCGGCGAAGGGACGGAAAAACGCGCCGACGTCATAGCTACAGTAATGCGGCTTAAAGGGAGCGTTTACGACTTAAGCAACCTCGAACTCAGCTACGCTCCCCCTTACGGTTCGGCAAAAGACCCCGTCAATATTTTGGGATATATGGCGGAAAACATAAATGACGGTTTTTTCAAACCCGTACACCACGACGAAATAGACGAGATAGTAAAGAAAGGCGGTTTCCTTTTAGACGTGCGGACGCCTTCGGAATTTGCCAACGGACACGTGGAAGGCGCAATAAACATTCCCGTGGACGAACTCCGCAGCCGTCTTGAAGAATTGCCGTCCGACAAATCCGCACCCCTTTACGTGACCTGTCAGGTGGGTTTGCGCGCATACGTCGGGATAATGATACTTCGTGCGGCAGGCTACGACAATCTCTATAATCTTTCGGGCGGATACCTTACCTACAAAACCTATAAATACCGTCCTTCGGCAAATACGACGACTCCCGAAAGAGAAACGTCGGAAAAAATCGACCTCGACGTGACGGGATTGATATGTCCCAACTACCTTAACGCCGTTATAAAAGCGGTAAGCAAATTAAAAAAAGGCGACCGCCTTATGCTGAAAGCCGCCGACCCGGGTTTTGACGAAATAGCCGTCTGGTGTACCCGCAACGGACTTGGCTTAGAAGTCAAACGTTACGACAAAAACGGATATTTAGCGGAAATCACCATAAAATAAATTATTAACTCAATAAAACGACCGCCTCGGTATACGAGGCGGTTATGTTTTTGAAAGCACATCAGTTTTGCCCGCAATTTTTATAAAGCCAAATATGCGGACATCCTTCCTCTTCGTCGGATTTTCCCGTATCGAGGTAACCTTGCTTTAAGTAAAATTCTTTTGCCCTCGTCTGCGCATGTATCAGCGCGCGGCATCCGCCTTCGTCAAGAATGATTTTTTCCGCTTCTTTTATGAGGAATGCTCCTATCCCCTGTCCGCGGTAATCCTTAACGACGGCTATTCTGCCTATCAGAAACTCCTTGTCTAAAGCGAACACTCTTGCCGTACCCACGGCTCTGTTGCCGTCGTACGCCACGAGGTGAATGGACCTTGCGTCCTTTTCGTCGAACTCCTCGACAAATCCTTGTTCTTTAATGAAAACTTCGGTCCTTATCGCCGCCGCGTCCTCGGGTAAACTCTTATAAATTCTGATTTTCATTAGCTTTCTTACCGTAATCGGTTTTTAACAAAACAATAAACAACAAAACTATAGCTACTCCCATAGCCGCATGTCCTATCCCTGCGATTCCGCTCACGGCACCGTCCGCTCCCGAACTCAAGGAATCGGAAACCACCTGCAAAACTCCCCTTACGGTAAACATTATCACCATATAAGGTAAAGCGACGTTATACAAAATCATCGTCGGTTTATAAAGTTTATGCAAAGATATATCGTAACGAGCGTCGATCAGTCCCAAAACGAGCATAACGATCGACCCTAACACAAACAAATGCAAATGCGTAACCGCCAGCGAAGTTTTCCCCACAAAATCGTTAAACTTTGTAAACTCCCTGTAAAACACTCCGAACGCCATCGCGGCAACAGCGTAAGCAAAAGCGATTTTTACATACTTTTTCATAAAACCCTCCTTCGAACTTTCAAAGAAATTTCATTTATAATGATAAATAAACCCGCCCTTTTTGTCAAATCACCGCTTCTGTTTAATTTCACTTTCTCCTAACTATACAAAGAGTAATAAAAAAGTTTATCCAAGTCAATATGCCTATTATATAGGTAAATTTATTCGTCACGATATAAAACATTATTTAGGCAGTAAACCTATCCCTTGGAATTATCCGAAAGAGCATAAAAAAAGTAGCACCCACAAGAGTCATTAGCTCTCGCATTTTGGCTATATGTTAGCCGTGCTACTTATAAATAATTTATAACTTAAAAATTATTTTGTCAACTCTGATTTTTTTAATATAGGTAAAGTCGTTAAAAGTCTTGCGTTACTTGCTTTTATTATAGATATTACCTTTGTCCGATTTCTTTCACGCGTATCCGCTTTGCTCGCTTTATCACAGATTCGCCCTCCCTCGTCAGATTTACGCTTTGCGTAAATTTGCGAACGGTTCTTCGCCCTGTTGTCTTTTTCCCGCTCCGGTGAATTGTCAAACCAAGTGCAACACTTTTTGCAATTCCTGTTCAAATAAATC
>ERZ1643251.5091-NODE-5091-length-10957-cov-8.924051_pt1 | contig 10957 bp, 11 predicted proteins | sample MGYA00579261_ERZ1643251 | MGnify/ENA primary metagenome ERZ1643251 (study PRJEB29033, sample SAMEA4952267) | chicken gut metagenome | biome: Broiler Chicken; feature: Gastrointestinal Tract; material: Caecum | place: Ireland | collected 2018 | study: Broiler...
TAAAAAGTAAATCGTAATAATGATACATGAAGTGAAACCTCCTTTTTCTAAATAAATTTTATTCCTCAATATAAATATTACAGAAAAAAGTCGGATTTCCTTTTTTTAAAGAGAAATTTATAGGGTTGATGTATCCAAGTGATTATGGGTATGCAACCAGTGGGGGGAGTGCAGGAAGAGATATCTGTTTAGCAACAGCTTTGCAAAATTGGGCTGAAACTAATTGCTATAGTAACGACTGGCTATATAATCATATATTTTTCTGGACCTTAACTTCCTATTTTAATAGTAGCTCAGCTTTTACAATAGGTGCCTCTGGATTTACATGGGGAGAACAATGCGATGCGGTATACAATGTAAAACCAACAACATATCTGAAATCATTGACAAAGATTATATCAGGCTCTGGGACAAAAGAACAACCTTATATTTTGGGACTATAATTAATCAAAAGAAATTAGAAAAATCCAAATAGCTGAGAACAAAGAGGACTAAAAAAGTCCCTTTTTTCATAAATTTCTATAGGTGATTATTGTGAAAAAAATACTTCTAGTTGTCCTTTTACTTTTATTAGCCCCGAAAATATCAAACGCAGTAAGTGCCGAAGCCTATGTAGTAATGGATTATGATACAGGAAGAATTCTATCTAGTAAAAATCCAGAAAAAGAAAAACTAATTGCCTCAACAACTAAAATAATGACCTGTATAATTGCTTTAGAGAAGGGCGATTTAACCAGCGTTAGAAAAGTAGGAGAAGAAGTATTAAAAGCCTATGGTAGTGCTATTTATCTAAGCCTAAACGAAGAGATTACCTTAAAAGACTTACTTTATGGACTAATGCTTCGTAGTGGGAATGATGCAGCAATAGAAATCGCCTATCATATATCAGGAAGTATGGAAGACTTTGTCGCATTAATGAACCAAAAAGCGTATGAATTAGGAATGACAAACACAAAATTTTTAAACAATCACGGCCTAGAAGAACAAGATGGCCAAGGAAACACCTCTACAGCGAAAGATATGGCCATATTAATGCGTTATGCACTACAAAACGAAACATTTAGAGAAATCATCGCGACCCAAAGCTACACAGCAAAGACTTCTGGTAAGACATACATTTGGAAAAACAAAAACAAACTATTATCTACTTACGAATATAATATAGGTGGAAAAACTGGCTTTACTGAAAAAGCTCGAAGAACTTTAGTGACCGCCTCCAAAAAAGATGAAAAAACTTGCATTGTAGTAACATTAAATGATGGTAATGATTTTGAAGACCACAAAGCCCTGTGCGAAAGTGTTTTTAATGAATACGAACGAGTCTTACTAGTCGATAAAGAAAGTTTAAATCTCGATATAGAAAACCCTGAAAAATACTATATTGAGAATGACTTATATGCTTTATTAAAAGAAGAGGAAAAAGAAAATATTAAAATTGAATATAAAATGAATAATACAGAAAACGAAGAAGCAGGGGTAGTCGAAGTATATTTAAATGGCGAATTACTGACTAAAACAAAAATATATCAAAAAGAAAGAACTCCAGCAACAAAAGAAAATTTCTTCACGAGGTTCTTTAGGTGGTTGTTTGGATGGTAAGTTATATTTGGGCCTTCTTTATTATCATTGGGGCTGTTTTCATGATTGCCACAGGTAATATAGAACTATTAAATAATGAAATTTTAAAAGGTGGAACAGGTGGAATTAAACTTTTAACAGAAATGCTACCATTACTAGTACTATGGACAGGAATTATGCAAATAGCAGAAGACTCTGACTTATTAGAAAAATTTTCAAAATTAGTAAGACCTCTATTATCCAAGCTATTTCCAAGCCTTCCTAAAGACCATCCTGCACTAGGATACATTGCAAGTAATATAGCTGCCAATGCTCTTGGTCTTGGTAGTGCAGCAACCCCATTCGGTCTAAAAGCCATGGAATGCTTACAAGAAGATAATCCTAAAAAAGACACCGCGACAGAAGCAATGGTAACATTTTTGATACTAAATACAGGTGGAGTCACCATAATCCCAACAACAGTAATAGCCCTTAGAATGATGTATGGCAGTGCCAATCCTACAGAAATAATCCTAACAAGTCTCTTAGCAACATTATGCTCCAATGTCTCCGGATTAATTTTTGACTATATAAAAAGGAGGAAAAAATGACAAATATATCCAATTTTATAGTTCCAGCTTTCGTACTATTTATTATCATTTATGGTGTCAAAAAGAAAGTGAATATCTATGACTCCTTTTTAGTAGGTGCCAAAGAGGGACTTGTTACAACATTTCGCATCGCCCCAGCAGTAATCGGTATGGTATTTGCCATTAACTTATTTTTAAGTTCTCATTTTCTAGAATACGTTTTTTCTTTTTTTACACCAATTTTAGAAGTGTTTAATATCCCAATCAACGTCCTTCCTATGGCGATGGTGAGACCCATATCAGGAACTGCATCCCTGGCAATTATGAATAACATTTTTGAAATGTATGGCCCAGACTCCTTTGTCGGACGTCTTGCCTCCAATCTCCAAGGTTGTACCGATACAACAATTTATGTGTTAGCCCTATATTTTGGGTCTATAAAAGTAACCAAAACACGCCATGCATTACCTGCAGGTTTATTTGCTGATGCAGTAGGAATAATTGCTGCATTTTTAATCACATTTCTCTTTTTTGGATAAAAAATTTAAATTTTTTTTACTGTCTCTGAAACGTGATAAAACCGTGAAAAAACGAAATTTTAACGAACAAATATACGCATAAAAAGTGCAAAAAATTTGACAAATGCAAATAGACTGTAGTATAATGAACTTACTTTCCGGAAAGAGAAGGATGGTTTGAAATGAAAAAGTTACCCTCGATTAAGGCTATTTTAGGGGCCATAATCGTAATATGTATGATACAGCTTGTTTCAGGAAGACTAGAAAAATTAACTATACTATCACTAGATAGTACCCTTACTACAACGGGAAATAGCTTTATTGAAGCTCTTATGTTAAAAAATCAACGTGAAAGCTTGAATAAAGAATCAGAAATTAACAACGTAGATAAAGTTGTGAAACAAGAAATTGAAGTTTTAAGCTTTAAAGCTTCTTCTCCAGTCGTTGTCTATGATGGCATGACAATGGAAGAATTAGCAAGTAAGCTAGATCGTAGTTTGAGTAGTAACTTAAGTGGTTACGGACATGCTTTCGCAAAATACTCTATTGAATATGGAGTAGACCCTTACTTAGCGGTTGCTATTACCTTACATGAAACAGGATGTAAATGGAATTGTAGTAATTTAGTAGCATCTTGTAACAATGTAGGTGGTATGAAGGGTAGTGGATGCGGTAGTTATGCAAGTTTTAATACCTTAGAAGAAGGCATCGAGGCTATGATTTCTAACCTTTCAAGAAATTATATTAGCCAAGGCTTGACAACACCAGAAACCATTGGTACGAAATATGCAGCAAGTTCCACTTGGGCAACGAAAATAAACTACTATATGGATACAATTAGAAATGCATAAAAGTGATGAAAAATCACTTTTTTTCATGGAAAAATAGAATATATATTTTTTTCTTGCAACTTAGCAAAAAAATTAGTATAATTAACACATAGAATAAGAGGGATATTTATGGATAACAATCTTAATCAAAATAATACAAATGGAACAAATATGAATTTAGGAGGAATGGCAGCAAACCCAGTTCCGCCACAGCCAGAAATACCATCATCTCCAGTTCCACAAGAACCATTTGCTCCAGTTTCACCAGTTACAAATGAAACAGTATCACCTGTTCCACCAGTAACTTTAGAACCAACAACGATGGCTCAACCGGTGGCACCAGAACCACAAACTATGGCTCAAAATCCTATGCCAGATAGCAGTGCGTTTTCTATGCCAACTCCACCTCCTGTGGAGAACACAAACCCACAACCAAGCGTAAATCCTATGGAAAACATCAATTTACAACCAGAAGGAGTCGTAACACCAATGCCAGAAACAACTATGCAAACACCTGCTGCACCAGAACCATTGATGTCTACACCATTAAATGAAAATACCAATTTAAATCAAAACGTGGGAATGACGAGTCCTGGTGACATGAACATGAATAATAATGCCTTTGGAAATAACCAAGGGATGGGTATGGATCCAAATATGAATGCAAACCCAATGGGAATGAACCAAGTAGGGGCAACACCAATGAATAATCCAATCGATATGATGGGTGTACCAACACCTCCACCATTGCCACCAGAAGACACAAAAAAGAAGAAGAAAAAAGGAAACAATAAAGCAGCTTTAATTATCTTAATTGTAGTATTGATTGCTGGTGTCGGATTTGGCCTATACTATGTACTAGTAATGAGCAAAGAAACAACAAGTGCTTCTGTTAGAATTACTCCAACTTTAACAGAAGTAGAAAGAGGATTAGCAGTAGAATTAATAGCTTCAAACTTTGCGACTGTTACAAATTATGACATTAATTCATGTACAGTAGAAACAGATTTAGATACATTAACAGTAGGAACTTATCAATATACAGTATCCTGCGGTAATGAAACAGCTTCACAAACAGTTACGGTAACTGATACAAGTGCACCTTTTGCAACCGTAAGAGAAGTTATCGTTTCTCCAGGAGAAGAAGTAACTCCACAAGATTTCATTTATGGAATTGATGAGGATATTGCAAATTGCACATTTGCCTTTGTAAATCCAGTAGATACAAGTGCGGTTGGAACTCAAGAAGTAGAAATTACCATTAGCGATGAATATGAAAACGAAACAACCGTAACAGGTACTTTAACCGTAGCGGACAATGCACCTCAAACTTATTTATATTGTGCGTCTGATGATACAACAACAGAAAAATCTTATCGCTTTGCAATTGATGCATCAGGAAACCTTTACAATGCTAAAAACTTAGTAACATACACTTATGAAGATGAAGCAGCATATAGTAGTGCAATCAGAGAATATAGAGCCAAAGGTTCTTTAAATAACACAACAGGAATAGCAACATTTGACTCTTACAATCTAGAAATCACAATCATGTCAGATGCAGATACAACTGCTTTAGCAACAGAATTTAATTTAAGTGCATTTCCAACAACACAAACAGAAATTGAAGCTCTATTTCCTAATGGTTGTGATATTGGAACAAATTAATGAAACAAGACTTACCAATCGGTAAGTTTTTTTAAATTCTTTTTCTATTTTGCATACACTATGATGAGGTGAAATATGGAAAAGTTAAAAATTGTGGTGTATGCAATTAGCAAAAATGAAAGTCAGTTTGTCGAAAGATGGGTAAATTCCATGAAAGAGGCAGACGAAATCATTGTACTGGACACAGGCTCAACAGATAACACCGTAGAAAAATTAAAAGAATTAGGAGTAAAAGTCTATGAACAAGTCTTTTATCCGTGGCGTTTTGATACAGCAAGAAACAAAGCCTTATCTTATGTTCCCCAAGACACAGACGTATGTGTTTGCACAGATTTAGATGAGGTGTTTGAAAGCGGGTGGCGAGATAAACTAGAACAAGCCTGGCTAACAGAACGACCTACCAGAGCTCGTTATAATTACAATTGGAAATTAGATGAAGAAAATCGTCCTCGTGTAAATTTCTGGATTAACAAAATTCATAACCGTACCGATTACCATTGGAAGCATCCAGTTCATGAAATATTAGTCTCCAAAGTACCAGAAAAAGAAATCGAAGTACCAATTACCTTAAATCATTATCCGGATGCTACTAAATCAAGAGGTTCTTACTTACCATTATTAGAAATTAGTGTCGAAGAAGAACCAGATAACGATCGAAACCTACATTATTTAGGAAGAGAGTACATGTACTACCAAAAATGGGATAAATGTATCGAAACATTACACAAACACCTAGCTTGTAAAAACGCAACCTGGAAAGACGAACGCTGTGCATCCATGAGATTTCTAGGAAGAGCCTACGAAGCCAAAGGCTACTTAGAAGAAGCAGAAAACTGGTATGAGCGTTCCATTCAAGAAGCTCCTTACTTAAGAGAAGGCTATATAGAACTTGCTAGTCTCCACTTAAAACAAGAACGTTATCAAGAAGCCTATGAAAATATGCAAAAAGCAAGCTCCATAACAGAAAAAAGCAAATCCTACATTAACGAAGAATTTGCTTGGAATGATGCATTTTACGATATATACTCTTTAGCAAGCTTCTATACAGGACATTACAAAGAAGCCATTGAACTTGTAAAAGAAGCTATCAATTTAAATCCTTATGATGAAAGATATCAAAAAAACTTAGAACTTATGACTCCGTATTCTCTAGAAGCTTAGCATGAACAACTAATCTTTCATTATCTCCTGTACAAGTAGATAGAGTAAGAAGATAATCATCACTTGTAACTTCAATACCAAAATCAGTAATACTACGATTTTTCGTCATTGAAATATAATTCATTTTATCTTCTGGAGATTTAAAAGAAACTCTTAAATAATCACTCGTTTTAGGAATAGTATAAATAGAATAAATTTGCCAAGACATAGACTCATACATCGTATCAAATTGAATAACTAAATTTTCAGGGTTTGTATACCAATAAGAATTTAAAGCTCGATGCAAAGTACCAAACATCACACCACTGTAATACATATTATGTCCATAGATAATCGTATTATCATTTAAAATTTTATCAGAATTACGATAATCCATATAAATCCATCCGTTATTATCGTCCTCTTGATATAAATTTCTTCTTAAGTAATATTGATTGTCTTGTCCTTGAACAACCGGGTAATCGATATTAGTGTTATTCACTTTTAGATACCCAACAATATCAGGATTAATCGTCAAAAGAGAAGCAATGTATTTATTTTTAATAGGATATTCTTCTTCATCAGTATCTGGAATTTCTTCTTCATTGGCATTATCAATCGTATCAGCAACAACATCACTAATAGAAGTAACTTCTTGCATAGCAAAATAATTACTAGCCATAATATAACCAACCGTTCCAACTAAAAGACAAACTAAGATAATCCCACACAACCGCAAAGTATTAAGACAAATTTGTTTCATGATATTATTGGATAAATATTCATCCGAATAAACCAAATCAATGACAAATTTGTTTTTTTTATATTTCTTATTTAAAAGTTTTAGATAAGAGATATCATCAGCACTAGAAATATTTTCATACAATTCCAGTAAAACATTTTTAAACCGATAATCTTTTAAAGCCTGTAAACAAAACTCTATATTTTCTCTATCATAAACCATAAAAGAAAGTACACGTAAATAACGATTAATTTTTAAAAATGTAACAAAGTCATTCTTATCTTCTTCAGTAAAAACATGATTGATTTTAATTTGCTTCTTATAAAACATTTTAGAATAATCATTTAATCCATTTTCTTGAATAAAAGGTGACATATAAAAAATTTCACTGTGTGTAGTAACTTTAATATGATGTTTATCTAAATATTCTAAAATAAAATTAGCAATAGAATAACAATCGAGTTCTGTAATAGTCTTAAGACCTACCAACAATTCACAAAAAGAATAGGGAACACTTTCTTCTTTTTTGATTTTTACTTTTTTAATCTTAATGTTTTTAAATAATTCAATCATAAAAATAGCTAACTTACTATTTTGAAAAACCAAAGTATCAATAGCATTCATGTCACATAGTTCTTTAAAGAAGGGAATGACAAGTTTTTTATTTGTCAAAATATAATCATCACTAAAAATAAGCTCACTATCACTAATAATATTGGTGTTAATTAAGTCCTCACGAACTGTTTGATTGTGTTTATAAGAAAAAATAAGATTATTATTTTGTATATGTATTATGATTTTTTTCATAATTCTACCACCAATTTATCTTTCTATTAATATAATAACATATTTTGAAGAAATTAAAAGAAAAAAACAAAAGTATGACAAAAATCATCAAAATAAAAAGGAAATAAGAAACTTTTCTTGTATATTATTAGTATAGGGTAATAATAAAAAAAGTTTTTGGTAAGAAAATTTTTACAAACAATGAATTCGACAAAAGATGTCAAAACCTCTCATTGTATTATGACTGTTCTGTCTTTAGAATAGAAAGTCATAAAAAGGAGGTGAACTTTTATGAGTTCTACTTTATTAAAGACAAAAGAGATTAATCTTATGAATGATGCTCTTGCAAAAAGTATTATTAGAAGCAAAGAAGCACGAGAAGAAGTGATTGGTTTCTTAAGTGGAATTACTCATATTCCCAAAAGAAAATTTAAAAATGCTTTGTTTGTTGGTGGAGAAATACCAAAGAACAATAAAAAAGAAAAAGGAAAAATCAGTGATGTGATGTGTATTTTAAAAGACGTTATTATCATTATAGAAATTAATGATAGTTATTATCAAAATTTATTTCCTAAAAATTCTTTATATTCTTATGCTACTTTGGTAAGTGCTACTTCTGTGAATACAGAAGTTTATAAGAAAGTCATCTTAGTAAATATTGATAGTTTTAATCATTTTAAAGTAAATGAACCAGTTATTCCATTTGGAACAAAGTATGAAGAATTAGAAGAACATGATTTATATACATCGTATCATGTTATCCTTGAAAATATTACAAACACCAACTATAATATAGACAAAGAAGTTAGAAAGTTTGGAGAATTTTTAAGTTTAAAACTTACGATAGAAGAATTAAAAGAAAAATATAGAGGAGATGAGGTATACATGGATATCGCAAGAAAAGTAGAAAAGTTTATGAGAGACAATAATTTAGTACAAAGTTATGCTTGCAGATGGAACAAAAAAAAATATTGAAGATATTCAGTATGATGATCTATTAATGGTTTATGACCATGAAAATGGTGGAGTAACTTATGAATACCCAATTTGGATAGAAAAACCAAAAGAAGCAACATACTATCTAGAAACGACTTTTAGTGATGGTAGTATTCTAAAAACATATGGACCGCACTCTGTATTTAGCAAAGACACTATGAGTTTCATATCAACAGCTGATACCGAGAACTACCATATCGGTGCAAATATAATAAAAATAAATGCACAGGGAGAAAAACAAGTAGTAACAATCACCGATATCAAAACAATGAAAGAAAATATTACATATTACCATGTATCTTCAACTAGATACCATAATATATTAGCCAATAATTTTTTAACAACTGATGGTACAATTGTTACTACATATTTATATGATTTTACAGAAAATTTAACATGGGGACAAAAAAGAACCGATTACCTAGCTACTAAAGATTTCTTTACCTACGAAGAACTAAAAGATGTATTTCCAAAATATTTATATGATGGATATCGCATGGCAGAAGGAAAAAATGTATATAATCATGGCTTACTAGATATTAGCTACATCGGAGCACTTTTAGATTTATCAAACACCGTACCACTAATGAAAAATGATGATGGAAATGTTGTATGGATGGTAACAACTAGTGATGACGAAGTGACGGAAGAAAATAAGCAAAATTACTTAAAAGAATATGAAAGTGAATACATATTACCAAAGCCAAAAAAAGAAGAAAATTTTATAGGTTGGTTAAACGCAGGGGATAATAAACTCTATCAACCTGGCGAAAAAATAAAAGTAGTTCATGGCCTACATTTTATCACAAAATATAAAGAATAAAGGTAAAAAATGTAAAGTGTGTAAAAAAATAAAAAATATGTAGAAATATTGTATTTTTATGGTATAATTAAACCATAATAAAAAAAGGAAAAGAGGTTTATTATGAAAAAGAAAAGTTTTGTATTGAGTATTCTTTTAGTGTTTTGCATACTAGTTAGCCCATTACGTGCATCTGCCGCTAGTGGTCAAATCTTTGGTGCATCATCAGATGGTTACGTAGATTCTACAAAAACATTTGATGAGTCAAAAACTACACTAAATGGAAATACAGTAGCAATTGTAAACAATGGAGCAAACACAAAAATCTATTTAGGATTAAAAGTAACAGAAGGAACTGTAAACAACTATAATGCAACATTAACATTATCAAACTCTAGTTTCAAATTTCATATGATAAGTCCAAATAGAAATGGCGGTTGGACAGGAACTGCGACCGAAAATGGTGATGGAACAATCAGTATTAATTTAACAAATTCTACTGGTGTAACCGCATCTTCAGGAGATGCAAATGGAAATATTTTAGTTGCAACTATTACTTTAGATGCTACTTCTGCTACATCAACTGATACTTGTACAATTGGATTAAGCACTGCTTCTACTCCAGAAACACCAGAAAACCCAACTTGTACAATCGATGGAGATACTTATTATTGTGCTGACGGTACTGTATGTACTGAAGAAGAATATACTGCTCAATGTGAAAATCCAGAAAATCCTCAAACAGGTTCTTTCTTACCATATGCTGTAATTATTGGTGGAATCGGATTAGCTGCTGTACTATACTTAGTAACTAAGAAAAACAAAATCTATCATGTATAATAAGAAACGGTGATGAAAATCATCGTTTTTTTTCGGAAAATCTTGACGGGGGGGGGTACTTTAGGCTATAATACACTTAGAATGGGTGTGTACTATGAAACTAGAGAAATTTAAAGAGGAAAATAATAAGAAGACATTTATTGTAATATTTACAGTGTGTTGTATTTTATTACTTGCTGGAGTCTTAGTCTATAACAGTTTTGCAGTGTTTACAGAAGAAAAAGAGTTTAATGTGATTAATGGGACTTATCAAGATCCAGGAGACATTTATTTCGCTTATTATGTGGATGGACAAATTACAAGAGACTTACCAAAACAAAACACAGGTTACATTTTTGATGAAGAACAAAGTAATTGTACGAATGGAGTCGTCCCAACATTTGACAATTCTACATGGAAATTTACAGCAGATTATTCTGGTTATAATGCAACAGATTATACAAGAACAAAATGTAATCTATATTTTAAAAAGACAAAGACGGTTTCCA
>ERZ1643251.5092-NODE-5092-length-10957-cov-4.153091_pt1 | contig 10957 bp, 13 predicted proteins | sample MGYA00579261_ERZ1643251 | MGnify/ENA primary metagenome ERZ1643251 (study PRJEB29033, sample SAMEA4952267) | chicken gut metagenome | biome: Broiler Chicken; feature: Gastrointestinal Tract; material: Caecum | place: Ireland | collected 2018 | study: Broiler...
ACTTCTAAAGAATTCGGAGCAGACGGCTATGAAATAACAGCTCATAGTTTATGTGCTCCAGACCATAGAGAAATTCAAGGTCGACAATATTCTAAAGAGGCATATGAAAAACTTAACAAAGACTTAAAAAGACCTATCGGAACACTCAACTGTAAGCATATAGCTATACCTATAATTATTGGAGTATCTAGCAGTACATACTCTGATAAAGAACTAGATAAAATCATAGATAACTCAAACAAAGAGGTTATTTATGATGATAAAGTTTATACAAAATATGAGGCTTCTCAATACCAGAGAAAACTTGAAACTAAAATACGTAAAGAAAAAGAGAAGTTACAACCTTTTGAAATCTTAAAAGATGATGTACAAATTAAAAAAAGTAAGGATAAGATAAAAGAACTAACTAAACTTTATAAAGATTTTAGTAAAGAGGTTGGTTTATCAACTTATCCAGAAAAATTAAGAATTTATAAGTAACAGGAGGTAAAAAATGAAGTTAGAACAATTACAAAAAATCTTTTCAGATGCTACTGAAGAACATTTAAATCAAATTAAAAATTTTTATCAAAAAGATAAAGATTTAATTAAAAGTCTTCAAGAAGAAAATAATTCTTTAACTACTAGAAATGCAGAATTAACCCAAAATATTAAAGAATTAGAAAAAAATAAAGGTAATGCTGAAGAATTACAAAAAAATATCGAAGACTTACAAAATAAACTAAAAGAACAGGAAGAACAATATAAAAAAGAACAGGAAGAACGTCAAATTAATGAAGTAATAACTGATGTTTTTTCTAATAAAAAATTTGTAAATGACATTACAAAACAAGGTTATGCTAATAAGTTAAAAGAAGCTATACTTGACCCTACTAACAAGGGTAAGTCGGCTAAAGAACTTTTTGAAGCAATGACAAAAGATGTTGAAAATATTTTTAATAATGAACAACAAGAAAAGATTACTATACCAGCAGTAGGGAATGTTAGTACAACAACAGATTTTGATATAAAATTAGCAAAAGCAATGGGTGTCGATTATAAAAACAATTAAAAATAAAAGGAGATGATAAAATGGCAAATACAATTACTTTAGCAAAGTCATATATTGATAATTTAGATTTAATTTACAAAAATGCAAGTGTTACAGCAGACTTAATTAGTGATAGTACATTAATTAGAGCTGGTAACAATGTAAACGAAATAGTAATTCCTAAAATTTCTATGGATGGTTTAAAAGACTATTCAAGGAATGATGGATACAAAAAAGGTTCTGTTTCTCTTGAATGGGAAACTAAAAAATTCAATTATGATAGAGGAACAAAATTTACTGTTGATACTATGGATAATGAAGAAACAATGATGTTAGCTTTTGGTCAATTAAACGCGGAATTTATTAGGACTAAAGTAGCCCCAGAAGCAGATGCGTTTACATTTTCCAAATTAGCACAAACTTCAGGCATTTCTAAAGGAGCAGAAAAAACAATAGCTACTGGAGAAGAAGTGTTAGATGAATTACTTATCGCGGTTACAAAAATGGATGAAGATGAAGTGCCAGTAGAAAATAGGATATTATATATAACACCAACACTACATAATTTAGCAACAAGTGTTAAAACTTATATAAACTCTGGTATTTTAGATACTTTTACAACTATTAAAAAAGTACCACAAAATAGATTTTATACACAAATAGATTTAACAGCAGATGGAGCAGGTGGATATACTAAAAATGGTAGTGCTAAAGATATTAATTTTATGATAGTTCATAAACCAGCAATCATAAAATGGACTAAACATGTAGCACAAGATATTATACCATCAAAATTAAATTCTGAAAGTGACGGCAATATTTTAAAATATAGAAATTATGGTATTGTTGAAGTTTTTGATAATAAAGTTGCTGGTATTTATATGAGTAACAAAGCGGGGGAGTAATGACGTTGTCTGAAAAAGCTCCAAAAAAGGCAACAACAACTAAAAAAGGGGCTGATAATTAGTGTATTTAAGTTATGATAAATATAAAGAATTTGGTGGAAGTGTAATCGAGAAAGATTATGCTTTTTTTGAGTTACAAGCTAGAAAAAAACTAGATTATTGGACTTTAAACAGAATACCTAAATTTTTAGATGATAATAAAGAAAATATACATTACTTTAAAATTATTGAAGATATAGAATTATGTATGTTTTTGATTATTGAAGAATTATATCAAATTGAAACAGGGGAAGCTGATGTTTCTTCTGTTTCAAATGATGGAATTTCTATGTCTTTTGTAGATGCAAAAACAAGCGAACAAAAATTAGAAAGTTTATATCAGAAAATAGTTGAAATATTACCTTTAGAATTGGTTAATGTGGTGGTTGGTAGTGGTTAAATGGGATAAAAAACAGATGTTACCTACTTTTGATTATACAATTACCATATTAAATAAATTGAAAGCTACACACTCAACAACTAAATTAGATGTTTGGAAGAAAACTGTATTACATAATTGTTTTTTCTCAACTCAAGCTATTAGAAATATTTCAGGAAGTACTGTTTCAGTAGGAAGTAACTTTATTTGTAGAATACCTAAAAATGAAGAGTATAGACCTTATAATGAGTGGATGCAAGATTTAGAGGGGTTTACATTTTCAACAGGCGACTACATTGTTAAAGGGGAAGTTGTAGAAGATATAATAACACCTAATAATATACGTTCTGTTATAGAAAAGTATAAACCGAATGCTTTTGAAATTAGATTTTTCAAGGATAATACAGGTACAGTTGAATTTCTTGAACATTACCACTTAGAGGGGGTGTAAAAATGAACATTAAAATTGATATAGATGGTAAAAAAATAGCTAATAAAGTTATAACTGATAGTGTTAGAGTATTTGCTAATACTACACTTTACAGATTAGCTACACCTTATACACCATTTAGAGAAGGTGGTTTATTAATAAATGTTTATATAAATAAAGATTATATCCACTATAAATCACCTTATGCTAAAGTTGCTTATAAAGGTAAAAATATGAATTTTAACAAAGATAAACACCCTTTAGCAACAGCTTATTGGGATAGAGAAGCTATGAAGAGCAAAAAACAACAATTAATTGATGATACAGAAAGATTTATTGAAAGAAAGAGGGTAATTTATGGATAATAAACACAAAGCAGTATTAAACTGGTTAGCAAATTACCCTGAACTACAATCTTTTTTATACTTCAACGTAACTAAAGAAGAAATAGAATTTACAAGTGTTAATAGTATTTCAAGTGAAAGTTGGGATACACAATATTTAAGAGGTGGTATTAAAAATTATGATTTTGCACTTGTTATGATGAAGCAATATGACATGGGTACTAGCGAAATTAATGTTAATGAAATATTTAATGTTCAAAAATTTATGGATTGGATAGATGAACAAAACAAAAATAAAAACTTTCCGACTTTTGAAAATGTAAAAATAATAAGTATAGAAAATTTACAAAATGAACCCAGTTTCTCTGGAATAAATGAAGCTGGAGACATAGCAAAATATATGTTTCAAATAAGAATAAAATACTTAATTTAAGGAGTGATTATATGGCACAAAATTTAACAGTTGAAAATGTAATGGCAGATTATACGCCTAGTTCAAACTTCGAGGGATTTGCAACAGCAGATGATTATATATTTGCTATTGATACAACAGAAAATGGAGCGACACTTGGTACAACACCTATTAAAAATTATGTAGTAGGGCAATTTGGTGTAAAAGGTTTAGAAAAAAGCTTGAATGTAGAAGAGGAAACAAGTACATATTTAAGAGCTGGTGGTTCAACTGTGAAAACTGGGACACAAAGAACTATCGGAATTACAGCAGACAGATATTTTGGAGATAAATTCCAAGATTTTTGTTTGGATTTAAAAATAATATACGGAACTGGACAAGAAGTTATAGTGCCTTACATTGAATTCAATGTTTTAACAGGTAAAGGAGAAATAGGTAGAATGTCTATTATGGTTGAAAATGACGGTAGCGGAGACGCTGGCACTAAAGCGGAGGTATCTATCAATTTTTCTAAAGTAGGAGCTAAACCATTACCATTTGATTGGACAACAGACAAGGGAAAAAGTTTAAATGATTTAGAAAATCCTATGGAAATGTAGTTTTTGAAAAGGAGATAAAAGGATATGAAATTTTTGAATGATAAAGAGATAAATTTACCTAAATTAACTTTTGGATTAATGGAAAAATTAGAAAATATAAAAGAAAATAAGTTTAAAATGAAAAGAATGGATTTAATTAAATCAAAATATAACTTTTTATGCAAATATTTAACAGAAGCTGAAGTACATAGATTGTTAGACGGTAATTCTTTAGAAGATATTAATATTAAAAATTTAGAATTGCTATTTTTTAGTATAGAAAATGAACTTGATAAACCTTTAATTGAAGCTCAAATTAAAGAACAAACACAGCAATTTGAATTACTACTTAATAATAAAAATATAAAAGAAGTGCTTAATATTTATAATAACCAAAATAAAAGAAAAAGAAAGTGATTTAATTGTTTCAATTACAAGATAAAATAAAAATAAATAATATTGAATATCCTATAAACACAGATTATAGAGCCTGGCTTAAATTTCAAAACTTAATAAAAGACTTAAAAGAAGATGAAGAAAGCTTTGTTAAAGTACTTTCTTTTTTTGTTGAAATAGAACTTGATTTTGAGATTAATTTTTTTAAGGAAGCACTGGAAGAATGTGTTTCCTTTTTTGTTGGTAAAAATTCAAAAAATAGCACAAGTTCTTCTTCTGATAATAAAAAAGTTTTTGATTTTGAAAAAGATGAAAAATATATTTATTCAGCTTTTTTACAAGAATATAATATTGACCTTTACACCATTGAAAATTTACATTGGCACAAGTTTAAAAGTTTACTTGAAAGTTTAAGCGAAGAAACACAACTTTCAAAGATAATCCAATACAGAAGCGTTGAATTGTCAAAAATTAAAGATAAGGAACAGAAAAAATATTATAAAAAGATGAAAGAAATCTATTCTTTAGATATTGATGAAGAAAAAATGTCTACTGAACAATACCATAATAATATTAAATTGCGACTTAAAAAACGTTTTGCAGAAGTTGAAAAAATGAAAAAAGAGGTGTAAAAATGAATGGCTAATGACGGAAGTGTTAAAATCGGTGTTGAATTTGATACCACTAAAGGGGAAAAAAAGCTAAATAACATAGCTAAAGATAACCGTAAAACGTTTGAACAAATTTCAAAAGAAACAGGAAAAAGCGTTGAAGATATTAAAAAAGAGGTTAAAAAACTTGCTGAAGAATACCAAAAACAAGGAGCTAATATACCAAATTCTTATAAAAAGGCTTATAAAGAATTAGGGTTGTTAGCTGAAAAAAATGCTAAAGAGGTTGGGGAACAGGCTGAAAAAATATCGGACAGTTACAAAAAAAGTAGTGATAAAGTTAGTAAAAGTTTTGGTAAAGCATTTGGTGGACTTAGCTCAATTGCTGGTGCTGGAGTTAGTGCAGGTATTAGTGGTATTGCTACTGGTATAAAAACAGTTGTAGGAGCTAGTGCAGCAGCAGTTGGAGGTTTAGCAGCTTTAGGAGCAGCAACAGCAGAATACAGAGATGAACAAGCTAAATTAAATAGTGCATTTCAAGCGGCTGGATATTCAACAGAAGTAGCCCAACAAGCATATCAAGATTTTTATGCTATTTTAGGAGAAGAGGATACAGCCGTAGAGGCTTCTCAGTTGCTTGCTAAATTGTCTTTAAACCAACAAGATATGGCAGAATGGACTAATATAGCTACTGGTGTTTGGGCTACTTATGGAGATGCTTTACCTATTGAAGGACTTATCGAATCGGCTAATGAAACAGCTAAAGTAGGGCAAGTTACAGGAAGTCTTGCAGACGCACTTAACTGGGCTGGCATTAGTGAAGATGAGTTCAACACAAAACTTGCAGCAGCTGGAAGTGAAGCTGAAAGAAACCAATTAATAATGCAAACTTTAAGCGGAGAATACTCTAATGCAGCAGCGATATTTAAAGAAAATAACGCTACTATAATGGAAGCAAGAGCCGTTCAAACTCAACTTATGGAAAGCTTAGGTGGCTTAGGAGAAGCGGTTAACAATATATCTAATAAAATGTTAGTTGGTTTTGGTCCAGCTATTACTGGTATTATAGATGCTTTTACAAATTTAATTAATGGTGTTGAGGGAGCAGATGAACAGTTAGCAACAGCCATAAGTAACCTTATCAATAAAGGTATCGAACAGTTACCACAATTTTTAGAATTTGGTGGCCAAATATTGATAGCTTTAGTAAGTGGTATTGTTCAAAATTTACCACAATTAGCAGATGCAGCTTTTGAAATAATAATTTCATTACAGAATTTTATAATTGATAATTTACCTAACTTTATAAGCACAGGAAGTGAAATTTTACAAAGTTTAGCTAAAAGTATTAGTGAAAATTATCCTATAATCGTTAAAAATGCTAATGAAATTCTTATAAAATTGGTTAATGGTATTATTGAAAACTTACCTTTAATAATCGATACAGGTATAGAAATAATATTAATGCTAGTAGATAGTTTGGTAGATAGTTTACCAGAACTAATACCAGCAGCAGTTGAGGCTATAATAACAATAGCTGAAAGCTTAATTGAGAACATAGATAAAATTATAGATGCTGCTATTGAGTTGATACTAGCTTTAGCAGACGGACTTATCGAGGCATTACCAAAACTTATTGAGAAAGTGCCAATAATCATAGGGAAGATTTATGAAAAATTAACTGATGAAGAAACAAAACAAAAATTCATAGATGCAGCAAAAAAAATATTAGATATGATTAAAGAAGGCGTTAAATCTTCATTTCAAATATTAATTGATATTGGTAAAGGTATTATTGAAGATATAAAAAATGGTATCTTGGAAAACTTAGAAAAAATTAAGTCAGCTGGTAAAGATATAGTTACTGGACTTTGGGAAGGTATAAAATCAATGGGTAACTGGCTTAAAGATAAAATGTCTAGTTTTGCAAATAATATCGTGAAAGATGTTAAAACATTTTTTGGTATTCATTCTCCTTCAAGAGTATTTAGAGATGAAGTTGGTGTATGGCTTCCTTTAGGTATGACAGACGGTATATTATCAAAAGCTAAAGAAGTTATTGAAGCACTTGTCAGTCCAGTTGAAGAAGCTCAAGAAGAAATTAAAAATCAAGGTAATGTATTTACTAAAAATCTAACAGATATTATTTCAAATGCGACTGATGAGGCTAAAAAAGAAGCTAAAGATTATGCAGAAGTTGGAGAAATATTAATAGAATCTATTTCTGGAAGTGTTGAAAAAAATGTTGAAGATGTATTAACACCTTTAACTGAAGAAATTGAAAAAAACTTAAGTGAAAATATAGAAGCAGTAGAAAAAAATGCTGAAGAACTTATCAACGCTTATACTGAAAAAATACAAGCTGAAGCTGATGCTGAAAAAGAGAAAATAGATATAGCTATTCAAAATCTATCTAAAGAAGCTCCAAAAACTATAAAAAATCAACTTCAAAAAGATAAAAAAGCTATTGATGAAAATGCTAAAGCTTTAATTAAAACTTATAGTGATGGTGTGAAAAAGAGTGCTGAAGAAGAAAAGAATAACTTAAAAAATACAGCTGATGATTTACTCAATACTTTAACTACTAATTTTGAACAAGGTGTTCAACAAGTTAATGAAATTATCAATGTTAAAATAGGTGGACTTGCTGAAACTTATCAAGCTAAATTTGATGATTTAGTAAAAGCACAAGAGGACCTAGCTAATAAATTAGCAGATAGTAATTTATTTAGTTTTGAAGAAGATAATCTTGTAGTTGAAAATTTAGAAGAAACTATCACAACTTTAGAAAAATATGACCAAGCTATAACACAACTCAAGGAAAAAGGTATAAGTGATGCAATTTTAAATGAGTTAGCAGGATATGATACCGAAGAAGTATTGAAAATAGCTGAACACCTTTTACAAATGACAGATGTTGAGTTTCAAAAACTTAATGATAAATGGCAGGAAAAGCAAGAATTAGCAACTAAAGTAGCTTCTAACTTTTACAAAGAACAAATACAGGTCCTAGAAAAAGATTTTAATTCCGAACTTACAAAAACTTTAAATGAATTACCAACACAAGTAGAAGATATAGGTATAATGACTATTGAAGGTTTTCAAAATGGATTAGAGAGTAAAATGGATAGTATATTAGATGATGTTAGAAGTTTTGCTGAAAGTGTTATAGCACAGATGCAAAAAGCGTTAGATGTTCATAGCCCTAGCCGTAAGATGCAATGGTTAGGTAATATGACAATGGACGGCTATGAAAAAGGTGTTAAAGAAAGTGCTAAACCAACTTTAAAAAGCATAGCTAACATTCCTATTTTTGATACATTTAAAGAGCAAGTAGCTAGAGCTAAAGCAGTTGTAAATATGAGCGTTAATAGCATGACACCTAAATCAAGTCAAGTTAGCAATGTGTCTAATTTAACAAGAAATATAACTAATAATCAAGGGGATTTTATTATCAATATAACAGGTTTAAAAAATGACAGTCCGAGTGATGTTCAAACATTTTTACAACAAGCTGAATTCTATCGTAAAACTAGAGCTAATGCAATAGGAGGTGCATAATGAGGAAAGACTATTATTTTATATTTAAAGGTATAAATTCTAAAAAATATGGTATAGAAATAGCTAAATTTTATCCTATAACTAAACCACAAAAAAATATTGAAGCTATTTCTATTCCTGGAAGAGGTAATGATGTCCATATTGATTATGGTACTTATAACTCTTATGCACTAACTATTGAATGTGTAATAAATCCATTTAGTAGAAATAAACAAAATATTGATAATATAATAGCTTGGTTAGACGGGTTTGGAGATTTAATCACTTCTCAAGAACCCGATAAAATTTACGAAGCAGTTATATTTCAACCGTTTGATATTGCTGATATTATTTGGGTGTTCCCCAAATTTTTAATAACTTTCAATGTACAACCACTTAAAAAAAGTGTTAATTACGTGAATGAACATATTGAAATTAGTAAAAAAGGTATAGTAAATAATATTGGTACTGTCAAAAGTTTACCTAAAATAACTATTTATGGTACTGGTGATGTAACTTTAATTGTAAATAATGATGAATTTACTATAAAAAATATTGAAGAATTTATAGTAATTGATAGTGAATTTTTAGAAGTTTATAAAAATAATACAAGTCAAAATAACAAATATACTAACTTTTCTTTCCCTAGTTTTGAGTTAGGAAAGAATATTGTTGATTTTAAGGGTAATGTAAAGAAAATAATTATAGAACCCAACTGGCGTTGGATATGAAAGGGGTTGATTTTTTGCCTAAAATTTACACAGAATTAAAAATTGACTTTAGAGCAGCACCAAAAGCTATTATTACAGCTATTCAAGGTGATGTTAATTCAAGATATTTAGATGTTACTTTAGTTGATAAAAATATTCCAGTGAATTTAACAGACTGTACTGTTACTATTTTCATTAAAAGACCGCCAGCTTCAAGTAGTTGTTTCAAAAAAAATAGAAGAGAGTTTTTATATAATATAGGTCAAATTACTGATGCTGAAAATGGTCGTGTTCAATTTCCATTAACTACTGAAATTTTAGAAGTGCCTGGTTATTTAGAATGTGAAATTTCAGTTGAAAAAATAATAAAAGAAAAAAGTGAAATATTAACTACACCTAAATTCAAAATATTAGTTAGTAGCACTTTAAAAAACAAAGAGTTACTTGAAAGCACTAATGAATATGGTGCTTTGGTTTTAGCTTTTGAAAATTTTACAGAAGCTAGTAGGTTTATAACTAGTGTTGTAGATGGCATAGGTATACCTGGAGAAATATCACAAGAAAACAATATCGAAACTTTATTCCAAGGTTTAGAAAAAATTATTGAATATGTTAAAAATGGTGGTTCTAGTACTGATTTTTCACAACTAGTAAATCAAATTAATGAAAAAATAATTGAGAATACAAATGCACAAACTATTGCTTTAAACGCTAAAATTGAAAATAGTACTAATGAAATAATTAGAAAGATTGAGGAATTACCCAGGCGAATCAACTATAGAATTATTAGCAGGTAATGGTATAGATATTTCAGAAGATAATAGTATAAATGTTAAAGTTGATAATTCCACAATAATCTTAGATGAAAGCGGCAATTTAAAAGCTACTAATATTGATCAAGATGTTGATTTATCAAATTTAGCTACTAAAGAAGAATTAAAATTAAAATTAGATAGTAGTGTTTATGAAGAAGAAAAGGTTGAATTTGCTAGTAAGAGTGATTTAGAAGGTAAACAAGATAAAACTGATAATAGTTTACAGACAACTGATAAGACGGTTGTTGGGGCTATTAATGATTTATTTAAAAAAATAGAAAGTGTTTTAAAACCACCATTTAGAACTATAAATAATAGTAATATTGCATTTGGTGCTTTTCCATATGAAGCAGGTGAAGAATTAACAATTTTACATGAAATGAGGTTTATTAGTGAAATTTTATTAATTAATAAAAATATTTTTAATGTTGATAAAGTAAAAGTACTTCTTGGTGCAAATATATTACCAACAACATATATTATTGAAGAACATCCATATAAAGATACAGGACTACATCCTATTAAAATCACTTTTAAAGAAAAATTTGTAAACACCAACAAGAGACCTTTACTTTTAGAATATGTTCTAAAATACAAGGAAAGTGATAATTTTGAAATAGTAAATTTTATACTTCTAGATAGAACTACATAAAACATTAAAAAATAATTAAAAGGTAGATATATAGCAATTAATTATTTAAAGGAGTAGAAATATTAGAAAAAGAAATAGAATTGTTAAAAAATAACTAGGAGGTGGATATATGGCAA
>ERZ1643251.5093-NODE-5093-length-10956-cov-4.835795_pt1 | contig 10956 bp, 10 predicted proteins | sample MGYA00579261_ERZ1643251 | MGnify/ENA primary metagenome ERZ1643251 (study PRJEB29033, sample SAMEA4952267) | chicken gut metagenome | biome: Broiler Chicken; feature: Gastrointestinal Tract; material: Caecum | place: Ireland | collected 2018 | study: Broiler...
CTGCCCGCTTTACTGCACTACACCGCCGACATTGCTGAAATCTGCTCAGGGCGCGACCTGCTGGTCTTTGCGGTGCCTTCAGTTTTTGTGCGGTCAACGGCCAAAAAGGCCGCTCCCCACCTGCCAAACGGCCAGATGATTGTGGATGTAGCCAAGGGTATTGAGGAAAAGACCTTTCTGACAATGTCCGGCGTGATTGAGCAGGAACTCGCCGCCGTGCCGGGTCACGAAGCCTGCACGGTGGTTGCGCTGTCCGGCCCGACCCACGCCGAGGAGGTCGCCCGCGACCTGCCCACCGCGATTGTGGCCGCCTGCGCCGATGAGGCGGCCGCCCAAACCGTGCAGAAGCTTTTCAACAATCCGAACTTCCGGGTCTACACCAACCCCGACCGTCTTGGCGTCGAGCTGGGCGGCGCAGTCAAAAACGTGATCGCGCTGGCCGTTGGCATGGCGCTGGGGCTGGGCTACGGCGACAATGCCAAGGCCGCGCTGATCACCCGCGGTAACGCCGAACTTGCGCGGCTTGGCGTCGCGATGGGCTGCCAGGCTGCAACCTTCGCCGGGCTTTCGGGCATGGGGGATCTGATCGTGACCTGCACGAGCATGCACAGCCGCAACCTGCACGCAGGCATGCTGCTGGGCCGCGGCATGGATGTTGAGGAAGCCAAGAAGGAGGTCGGCCAGGTGGTGGAGGGCATCAATGCGCTGCCCGCCGCCCGCAAGCTGGCCCGCCAGTATAAGGTCGAGATGCCGATTGTCGAGGCCGTGGGCCGCATTCTTGACGGCAAACTGACCGCCAAAGCCGCCGTCGCCGCGCTGATGGGCCGGGATTTGAAGAGAGAGTGAGCGGCGGCAGTGCGCGGCTGTTGCCCCTTTTGCAGCGTGTCGAGTCTCTCGGCACGCTGCTATATATTTTTTCTGTGGGGAAGGTATATCGATGAGACAGGAAAACGATCTGGGGCATGACCCGATCGGCAAGCTGGTCTGGCGGGTGGCCATCCCGAGCATGCTGGCCCAGTTTGTCAGTGTTCTATACAGCATTGTGGACCGGATGTACATCGGCAACATTGCCGGCATCGGCGAGATCGCGCTGGCGGGCGTCGGCGTCTGCGGGCCGGTTATCACGATGGTCGGCTCGGTGGCTTCGCTCATCGGGGTTGGCGGCGCGCCGCTGATGAGCATCCGGCTTGGTGAAGGCCGGAAGGAAGCCGCGCGGGACATCGTCGCCAACGCCTTCTTGATGCTCTGCGTGTTTGGCCTGGCGCTGACCGGCCTGCTGTTTGCAGTCCGCCGGCCGATGCTTTTGTTCTTTGGCGCGAGCGAAGCGACAATCCCTTACGCCGAAACCTATTTCAGCTGGTACCTGATCGGCACCGTCTTTTCGCTGCTGGCCACCGGCATGAGCCAGTACATCATCTGCCAGGGATACGCCAAGATTGCGATGTGCTCGGTCATTCTGGGTGCGGTGCTCAACATTGTGCTTGACCCTATTTTTATCTTTGCACTTGGGTTCGGGGTGGCCGGCGCAGCGATTGCGACAGTGCTTTCCCAGCTGGCAAGCTGCTGCTTTGTTCTGCGTTTTCTGTTCGGGCCCTGGCCGCCGATTTCGATCCGGTTCGGCGGGTATCAGGCGCGGATCATGGGGCGGATTCTCGCGGTCGGGTTCACCCCGTTTGCGATCATTGCGGTGGATAACATCATGATTATCGCAATGAACATGGTGCTGCAGCAGTATGGCGGCCCCGGCCGGGGCGACCTGCTCGTCACCTGCGCAACGATCACCCAGAGCTTCATGCTGGTTGTGACGATGCCGCTTGGCGGCATCAGCGGCGGTACCCAGTCGATTTTGAGCTACAACTACGGCGCCAAACACATTCGTCGGGTGCGGCAGGCTCAGCGTCGGATCATCGGGCTGTGCGTGGGGTATGCGGCAATTTTGCAGCTGCTGGCCTGGGTGGCCGGGCCGGCTTTTGTACGGCTGTTCACAGCGGATGCCGAGGTTGCCCGCGAAGCGGTCCGGGCGATCCGGGTCTGTACCCTGATGCTGCTGCCGCTCGGCGTGCAGTACGAGATTGTGGACGGATTCACCGCAATGGGGCTGGTGCGGTATTCGCTGCCGCTGTCGTTCTGGCGCAAGTTCGTCTATTTTGTTGCGCTGTTCGTCTGCCCGGCGCTCTTCGGCGCGCAGGCCGCCTTCTTCGCCGAGCCGATCTCCGACCTGCTTGGGCCGATCGTGACGGTCACGGTCTACCTCATCGCGATGCGCCCGGTGCTCAAACGCCGGCTGCTCGCACCCGAACCGGCCGAGACGCAGGGGGAAACGGGTTGATTCTTTATCATAAATCCCGGCAAAACCGCAAGGCGGCAGAGCACATGAACGCTCTGCCGCCTTGCTTTATTTTTCAATTTTCTTCCAGTGTTTGAGCTGCGGGAGGGTTTCCTCCAAATAGGCCCGCACCTGCTCGGGCGGCCAGCTTTCGTTCGACATATGGCCGACGAGAAAGCTGACAAGCTCCTCCAGGCTACCGTAAACAAATCGGCCGTCGGTATAGCACCAGCGGCAATAGTCCTCGTTAAAGCTGCCGTCGGGTTCCCGGCTCATGGCGGCGTCGTCAAGCGGCATCCCGCAGCACTGGCAGATAAGCCGCCGCGGGCTGCCGAGCAGCGTGTTGATCGATACATCGTACAGTTGTGACAGCAGCCGCAAGGTGTCGATGTTGGGCACGGTTTCACCATTCTCCCAGCGGGAAACCGCCTGCCGGGTCACATGGACTTTTTCCGCCAGCATCTCCTGGGTCAGCCCGCTTTGGGTGCGCAGTTTTAGCAATATTTCCTTGGTATCCATCGTGGTCGCAGCCTCCTTTGCTGTAGGCAGTATACCACGGCAAGCGTTCCCCGCCAAGCAACCCGCGGTTGCGCCCCATATTACGCCCGCGCCTGCTTTTTCATCCAGATGTGCGGGCAGTATTCCTCGGGGAATTCTTCGCCGTAGGCGGTGTAGCCGGCTTTTTCGTAGAAGCCGCGGGCCCGCACCTGGGCGGCCAGGCGGATCTCCCGCCCGCCGCGCGCCGCGATCTGGCGTTCGGCCTCCCGCAGCAGCGCAGCCCCGCCGTGCGCGCCGCGAAATTCCGGCAGCACCGCCACCCGGCCGATCACCCAGGCGCCGTCGGCGTCTTGAAAATAGCGGCAGGTCGCCATCGGGCGGCCGTCGTCGGCCACCAGCACCAGGTGGGTCGCCACGGCGTCCTGCGCGTCGAATTCCTCCACAAAGCCCTGCTCCTGCACAAAAACCGCCTGCCGAATCGCAGCCGCCGCCCGCGGCAGGGAGGAATGGGTTTGAATGGTTGGCATTGTTCTACCTCGCTTGTGGGTGAGAGTTGAAAGTTTGAAAATGGTTTAGCGTTTAGGTAAGGCGGATCACCGGCCTGCGGCCGCTGAAAAATACAGAGACCGCAGGGGCGAGCATCGCTCGCCCGCAGGTGTTTGCGGCGGCGCAGGGCGGCAAAAAAGCAAGGCGCGCCCCTGAAGCCGAAGTGAGTAGTTCCGTGTGTACCCAAAAAGAAACCCGCGCCGAAACAGATCGTCCCAGCGCGGAATTGTTTGGAGCAGGTGAAGGGAGTCGAACCCTCGTCCTCAGCTTGGAAGGCTGATGTACTAGCCGTTGTACGACACCTGCGCGGTATTGCCGATGTGTTTTATTATACCCGCGGCAATACCGATTGTCAAGGCTTGTTCCAAAGAGTTGAAAGTTTAGAGAGTTGAGATGTGGTGCGCTTTTGGCGCGGTTTTGAAAAATGCCAAAAAGCGTTGGCTTTTTTGAGACGGCGCAGGCAGCCGATCCACCTCAATTCTTAATTCCTAATTCCTCATTATTTCCTCACGCCGCCTTCTTTCGATAAATCCCGGTACTGATGAAGAAGCTGAGGAGGTAGGCAGCGAGAGCGGCGAGGGTATAGCCACCGACGGCCAGCAGCACGCCGGTCTCCCCCATCGCTTCGGCGCTGTCGCCGGCCGGCAGCTGGTTGGCCAGCAGGCCGCCGGCGATTACCACAGCGGCGATCAGGATGCAGAACGCCACCATCGTGGCGCTGCGGGCCTTGGTGGCCCCGAATTTGTAGGAGAGCGGCAGCGTGAATGCGTTATAGCCCAGCACCACGGCCAGCGCGGCGATGCTGCTGGCCAGCGTCTGCGGCCAGGTTTCGGCCAGGTTTCCGCGGATGGCCCCGCCCAGCGCGCAGAGCGCGGTCGAGAGCACAAAGCAGAGCAGCGCCCAGCCCAGCGCAAGCAGGTATTTGCTGCCGACGATCTGCTTCGGCGTGACCGGCAGGGTGCGGACGTAGGTATCCCAGTGGCTGTATTCGTCCAGCGTCAGGGTGCTGACGGCGTACATGCCGCCGAGGAACACGAGCGCGTACATCACAAAGATCAAGCTGTCCGAGGCGAGCATCATCGCGGTGTAGACAAGCAGCACGACAAGGAAATTTTTGCTATAGGTATTCCACAAAAGGGTCTGGTCTTTTCTGAGCAATCCGATCATTGGGTATCCCTCCCCGAATAAAAGCGCATGATATCGTCGATGCCGGCCGGGTCGCAGACCGCGCCGGGCAGCGCGGCGCGCACGGCTTCGCGGCCGCGCACGAGAGTCTCGCAGCCGAAGGCGCGGCGCTCAGTGTGGATGGCCGCGCCGTCCGGCAGTTTGGCGAGATCTGCCTGCGCACAGCGCAGCAGGCCGTACTCGGCGAGCAGTTCATCCTTGTCCTCCTGAAAGAGCAGCCGGCCTTTGTGCAGGTAGGCGATCGAATCGGCCACCTGTTCGAGATCGGCTGTGATGTGGCTGCTCATCAGGATGCTGCGGGTTTCGTCCTGGATGAAATCGAGGAAAAGATCGAGAATTTCGCCCCGCACAACCGGGTCAAGGCCGGAGGTCGGCTCGTCGAGCACGAGCAGCTCGGGCGCATGGGCCAGCGCGGTGGCAAGGCTCAGCTTCATCCGCATCCCACGGCTGTACTCCTTGATTTTCTGGCGCGGGTCAAGGCCGAAGCGGGTAAGATACCCGGCAAAAGCTTCGGGCTGCCAGCGCGCGCCGAAGATGCCGGCCATGCTGCGGCCGACCTGGGCGGCGGTAAGGTTTTCGTAGAAGTAGGCGTCCTCAAACACAACGCCGATCCGGGCGCGGGTTGCGGGGTCGGCCGGGTTGCCGCCGAGCAGCTCGGCCCGGCCGGCCGAGGGGCGGATGACGCCGGTCAGCAGTTTGAGGGTGGTGGTTTTGCCGGCGCCGTTCTCCCCCACCAGGCCGACGATACTGCCGGCCGGGATGGTGAGGGTAAGCGGGCCGAGGGTGAAGGTTTTGTAGCGCTTTTCAATGTCGTGTAAAGCGGCGGCTGTGGCAAACATAATCAGGTATCCTCCCACAAGAGTTGGATGGCGGCGAGAACCTCATCACGGGTGATGCCGCCGCTGCGGGCGGCGTCGATGGCCTGCTGCAGATGATCCTCCACCTGTTTGCGCATTTCCTCGCGGTGGAGTTCGGGGTTCTGCGGGGCCACGAAGCTGCCTTTGCCCGGCATCGTGACAAGGAAACCCTCGCGTTCAAGGTCTTCATAGGCGTGTTTGGTTGTGATGACGCTGATGCGCAGCTCTTTGGCCAAAAGCCGGATGCTGGGCAGCGCATCCCCTTCCTTGAGTTCGCCGGCCAGGATCTTATCCTTGATCTGCCGCGTGATCTGCGCGTAGATCGGCTCCTGCCCGGTATTTGAGATAAAAAGTTCCATCGATGGCTCCTTCAGGGTGTACTGTACATATCCTGTATTCACAGTATATACTGTATATACACAGTTGTCAAGGGGCAGCGAGAAAAATAATAATGAAAAAAGGCGAATCGCCGGTATGCGATCCACCAGTTCTATTCTGTATTACTTGCAACACAAAAATTATCTGCAGGGGCGCAAAATACGGTCACGAGCCTGCCGTGTTGGCAACAAACATGAAGTCCACGCACAGGGCCGGATGAGGGCATCCCGCCGGAACCCGGGGCGCTTGCGACACGGCGGGGTTTCCGGGCCGATGCGAGCATCGGCCCCTACAGGCAAATGGGAGTCGGCCGCCGATCCGCCGCAACTCCTAATTCTTCCCTATTTCGCTCTTCCCTTCCCTGCCAGCCGCTGGTCTTGCCCAAAAAACTTGAAGATCCGGCAATTGCCAAGCATCCGGCTGGCCACCTTTTCGGTATAGCGGGTGGTAAAGACGCCCTGGTCCACAATGTTGGTTGTGTAGATGGTGGGCCGGTGGCAGAGCATCCGGGTGTTGATGAGCTCATACAGCACGCTGATCGTCACAGTGGTCAGGTGCTCGGTGCCGAGATCGTCAAGGATCAGCAGGTCTGCTTCCTGGCAGGCTTCAAGCCAACTGTCGTCGCCGTCATAGTCAAAGTGTTCGCGGCCAAGCCTTGCGGCCAGCGCCGCGCTGGAGGTGTAGAGCACATCGAACCCGCGGGCCAGCACCGCATCGGCCACGGCCAGCGCCAGGTGGGTTTTGCCAAGCCCCGCCCCGCCCATAAACAGCAGGTTCTGGCTGGCGGGGGCAAATGTTTCGGCATAGCGCCGGCAGTAGGCCAGCACCTTGGCCATATAGTCCCGCACCGGGCCGCCGAGCTCAGGGTCAGGCTCGGTCGGGTAGCGGGTGACGTCAAAGGTTTCAAACCCGCACAGGGCCAGCGGGCTGGCGGCGTTGATCTCCTCCCGCCGCAGCGTGCGGGCCAATTCGGCCACGCAGGCGCAGGGCGCGCCGTCCGCAATGCCGGTATCCTGGCAAACCGCGCAGGTGTAGCGCGGGGCCAGGCCGTTTGGGCCGTAGCCGGCTTCAGCCAGCGCGGTGTTGAGCGCCCGGCCGGCGGCTTCAAGCTTTTGCCGGGCCGGGGCGGTATCCCGCCCGCTTGCGGCGGCGAGCGTCAGGGCCAAGCCGGCCTGGGTGCGGGCTTCCTCTGCTTCGGCCAGCGCCGGGTGGGCGGCGAAGGCAGCGGCGCGGCGGCGGGCGGCCTCGGTCACAGCGCGCTGGCGGCGGGCCGCAATGTGGCGCTGGGCCTCGCGGAAAAGCTCATCCTTGGTACGCATGGGTTACACCTCGGTCTCGTCGTCAAAAATAGCGTTCCAGTCGGTGTGGAACAAATCGTTAGCGGGGGCGGTACTTGCGCTGGCGGCCGGTTTGGCGCCGGTGGCCAGGATGTTCGCACCGGTCAGCTGGCCCTGGCCGCGTACGGCGTCAAGCGTGGTGCGGCCCTGGGCGTGCCAGGCGCGCAGAATGCCGTCCACATACCGCACGGTGCGGTGGTTTTCGGCCCGCAGGATCGCCTCGGCAATGACCTCGGCCGAAAAGCCGCCCTGCTCAAACCAGCGGTCGATCGCGCTGCGCTCCCACCGGGTGAAATCGGCCGGGTCCACGCCGAACAGGCGGGCGACCTCCTGCCGGCGTTCGGCGCGCAAGGCTTCACGCTGAAGATACTTTTCAGCGTCGGCCCCGGTTTCAACGCCGGCTTCGCGCCAGCGGTGCAGTTCCCGGCAGACCGAAGCGACTGTCTTGCGGGCATTGCCTGGCTGGCGGGCAATCTCGGCGCAGCAGGTCAAAATCACATCGGGCTGCCAGCCCTCGTCGAGATAGAGCGAGACGAGGCGCAGCATCTCGCTGCGGCTCAGCGCGCGGCCAAAGCTCGCCTGCGCTTCCTGGCAAAGCACCGCGACAAACGGGTCGTTTATGGCATCGGGGTCCAGCCGGGTGCGCGGGGACGGGTTTTCTGGCAGCGCCGCATCGGCGCCCCGGTCAAGCAGCCCGGCGCCTACCCAGTATTGCAGCGCGCGCTTGGCAGCTTCGACACTTTTAAGGCCAAGGTCGTGGGCAATGGTGCGCGGTTCGGCCGCGCCGCCGCCGACCAGGTAGAGCGCCACCCGCACGGTGTCGCCGTCCGTCCGCGCCAGATGCCGGAACACCACCTGCGGCACCGCCACCGTTTCCCCGCTGTTTGCCGCCAGTTTGTATGCCATGCCGTTTCCTCCGTTATGTCATGCGATGCTCTTTTAACGTCTATTATACCATGCAGCGAAGCGGAATGGTAGAATTGCGCATCCAGAGGCGGTTGCCGGGCTGGCGAAGCCAGAACGGCGAGCCGTTGCGCAATAATAGCCGCGTTTGCGGCCATTATACCATCTGCGCGGCAGGGCTGTAAAGCGCGGCGGAACCGGGATTCGGCAAAACTGCCAAAAACGGCGGGCAATTCTTGGCTGGTAAAGAAGCCGCTAAGACGCCCCTATCCCCTTGCGCCGGGCCACAAAAGACTGTACAATAAATAGTACAATATTTCGGTAAGAAAAAGGAGTGTTGCTCAATGGCCATCCATCTGGTGAAGCTGCCCAGCAAAAAGCGGGACCTGCTGCTGCGTGTGGCGAAAGGGCATTTTGCCACCAGCCACAGCCACATCAACTATTTCATCGATGTCACCATGCAGAAGACCCGCCTGTCTGAGGCAAAAGCCGTGGCGCAGGAGCTTGTGCGGCATTATGCCAGCACCACCGTGGTGGACACCGTGCTCTGCCTGGACGGCACCGAGGTCATCGGCGCCTGCCTGGCCAACGAACTGACCCGCGGCGGTTACATGAACATGAACGCCCACCAGACGATTTATGTGGTCACGCCGGAGCACACAAGCGGCAGCCAGCTGCTTTTCCGTGAAAACACCGCCCCGATGATTACCAACAAGCATGTTCTGATTCTGGCGGCATCGGTCACCACCGGCTTTACCGCACAGGCCGCTGTGGAGGCGGTGGACTACTACGGCGGCATTGTGGCGGGCATCACCGCAATCTTTGCTACGGTGGATGAATGCGCCGGCCACCCGGTCACCTCAATTTTTGACCCCGCCACCCTCGGCGATTACCAGAGTTTTGATTCGCGCGATTGCCCGTGGTGCAAGGCCGGGCAGAAGATCGACGCGCTGGTCAACAGCTACGGATATTCGAGCCTGTAAATCTGTAAACAGAAAGCCAAACGGACGCCCTGCGGTACTGCGGGGCGTCCGTCTTTGTATGAAACGAGCAAATCAAGAATGAAAAGCCGTGAATTCTTGCTTTTCTTTTTGCCTGCCCACCTTCGCCGGCCTCTCGCACAGTACCGGCAGGTCAGCGCCGCGCGGCGTCAGCAGCGCGCAGGGCAGCAACAGCACAAGCGGATTGGCTGAAAGCAGGAAAGGCTTATTCTCCATCAGAAAATACAGCAGCATAGCAGCCAGGCAGAGGCTTTCCCCCACATGGCCGTGCCGCACCAGCCGCCAGGCCAGGAAAGTGATCACCGCGCCGACCACAACCGCCCCAAGCAAGCCTTTGTTCATCACAAGGGCGAGGTAGGTGTTATCGATGGAATGATGGACGTCGCCGTCTGTCGGCAACCCGCCGAGCAGCGTCAATGTGTTGGGCAGGTCGCCGTGGTACCAGGCGGCAACCCCATCCTCCGCCGGGTGGGTGTAGGGCCGGGCCCAAAACACATGATGCCATACTTCAAACCGGCCGGACAGAAGCCTGTTGACCGATGCGAGCAGCGGGGTCCGGCCGGGGTTTTCCGGGTCAAAGAAATAGCCGGTCAGCATGCTGGCCGCCGTCAGCACAGGGTACAGCGCCGTGACAAAGGCCTGCCACAGCCGCCCGGTAAAGAACTTTGGACACAGCTTCCAGGCAAGGAAAAGCACCAGCAGCACCACCATGGCCCCGCCGGCACCGCGGCAGCCGGGTACCAGCAGCGTGTAAGCGGCCAGGCCGGCCAGACCAGCCCAGTCCCACCAGCGCAGGCGGCCCCAGCGCAGCCAGCCCCAGGCAAAAAAGACGCCGACAAGACGCCCGCCGTAGCCGTTGTAATGCCCGTAGCCAAAATCCCAGTTGCGGGCATAATAGCGGAACGGGATCAGGTCTGTGCCGGCGTGCAGCAGCTGCACCGTTACAACGCCGGCTGCCGCCACCGCCAGATATACCCGCAGCGCACGGCGCAGGTCCACCCCTTTGGCGCCAAGGCCAACCAGCACAGCCAGCGGGAACCAGGTATCATCCCCATACAGCCCCGCAAAACCGGCATACCCGACCGCCGCCACCGCGATGACCCACTGTATCCGCGATTCATACTGCGTGAAAAAGACGCACTTGACCAACAGCAGCGCAATGGCGCCGCCAGTCAGCACCAGCCGGGCCAGATGGCTGAAGGTGGGCAGCGTGCTTTGGATGGAGGAGCTGAACACCTCCGAAAGCGGCAGCAGCATGGCCAGCGCCGTACAGAACAGCCGCTGCCCCCAGGCAGCGCGCCGGGCAGCGTCTTTGTGCAGGGTTTGCAGATTCATCAGCAGGCGCACCGCCTCCTTTCCCGCTTTTTTGGATCTTCGGCCGGGCCGGTGCCAGGCCGGGTGGTTGTATGTATTATACCACGGCGGCGCAAAAATGAAAAGCCCGGCGCCTTTTGGCAGGATTTGGCCCGCAGGCACAACCTGTGGCGACGCCTTGTATTTCTTGTAAAAGTTTGCTACAATCAACTTGGAAACGCCCCAAAATCCGGTTGGTTCAGACAGGAAAGGAAGATGCGATCATGCTCACCGATATTCAGATTGCGCAGAACGCCAACATGCTGCCCATTACCGAGGTGGCGGCCAAACTGGGCCTGGCTGCCGAGGATGTCATCCCCTACGGCCGCTACAAGGCCAAGCTGAGCCACAAGCTTGCCAAGGCAGAGGGGAAGGACGGTAAACTGATTCTGGTTACCGCAATCAGCCCGACGCCGGCCGGCGAGGGCAAAACGACGACCAGCGTGGGCCTTGGCGACGCGCTCTGCGCGCTTGGCAAGCGCACGATGCTCTGCCTGCGGGAGCCGAGCCTTGGCCCCGTGTTCGGCATCAAGGGCGGCGCGGCCGGCGGCGGCTACGCCCAGGTGGTGCCC
>ERZ1643251.5094-NODE-5094-length-10953-cov-28.722243_pt1 | contig 10953 bp, 14 predicted proteins | sample MGYA00579261_ERZ1643251 | MGnify/ENA primary metagenome ERZ1643251 (study PRJEB29033, sample SAMEA4952267) | chicken gut metagenome | biome: Broiler Chicken; feature: Gastrointestinal Tract; material: Caecum | place: Ireland | collected 2018 | study: Broiler...
AAAAATATATTGATAATAAACGCCCCCTGTATAGGGATATCTCTCGTTAGTTTTCTTTCTCTCTCTAAGATAAGACAGAAAGTCGGAGGGGTGGATGGGGTGAGGATTGTGCCTGTTGAATTGTGTGAAACTCGTCAGAGTTTTGCACATTTCAATAGGTCAATCCGAGGGGAAGGCGGGGAGGTGACTTTCTGCTTTAGTCTTTTGCTCCCCGCCTTCCCCTTTCCCCCGCCGCAGCGGGTTCTTCATCTTTCTCACGTAACTAGGGCGTGAAGACTGTGTGAACTGTGGTAAACTCGTTAGAGTTTTCCATAGTTTGCACAGTTAGCCCGGACCTCTGTAGGTTGTTGTTCGATCCCGGCTTATGGAAGATCTTCAGATTCTCGTGGAAGCTGTTGTCCCGGCTTGAGTGTGAAGATCCTGCGCTGTGATCCGGATCTGGTGTTGATGTTGCCGGTGCGCTGCAGGAGCTTATGCTCGTATTTTGCGTGTAGTATTCAAAAAGTCGAAATTATAAGAAGGAGTGAAAGCAATGCCTGATATTACGAATTGGGGTTCTAACTATGAAAATGAGTCAATGAAGGGGTATATTCTATATGCTCTTAATGCGATCAAGCGAGATCAGCCTGAGCTGCAGCTTTCAGAGGAGCAATGTGAAGCGTTGTTCAATGGTCTGCGTTGGGCTACCAGTGAGATGACTGCGCAGGATGCGTATGAATATTACCTGAAGCATTGATTGGGATTTGTCTGTGGATCAGATGCTGTGTGGTTTCGTTGAACCGTTGAGGTTCGATGGACAGCAGTTCTGTCATTTGATTTGCTTTCTTCAATGCGCCGGTACTTTTCCACCGCCTTAGCGGCGCGCAGCGCAGTCGACGCCTTAGCGGCGACTGTGGGAAAGTGCCGGCGCGATAGCAAACTACGGACAAGCACTTTCCGCTTCGTGGATGTTCTGAGGGCAGCTCTGGCAAGCGTTTTTATGGTGAGTTTGGTAAGTTCCCAAAATGGGAACTTTCATGTGCGTGAGCCGTGACGGTTGCCGCAAGTTGTCAATTTGATAACCTGCGGTGAAGAATAGGCTATGGAGCAGTTGACGGTTCACGAAGATCTTCCGGGATATCGTGTGACAAGATCAAGTTACCATAATGGTGACTTGATCTGCAGAGGACGGTAATTTTTATAGACAGTGTACGCACGTTGAGGTGATTTTATGCAGGACATTATGGAAGTCAGCCCGTATATTCAGAAGCAGCGGGCGTTGTATCTTGAAAAAACTGCGTGGTTGGATGCCCACTATGAGAGGATCGAACCTCGTGCCTTCTATCGTGAGATCTTCCCTGTGGGTTCTTTCGAGCGTAAGGGGCATTTTGAGGACAAGAAAGGCAATGGGGTGGGTATATCTGTCCATGAGGCTCCAGAGGGCGCTGACGGGGCTGAAAACGCCTCAGAACGGCGTGGAAACGGTGTTGGTATGACGGTTCATCCCAAAGGAAAGGTTGAGAAATTTATTATTACCGATGGACTTGAGAGATTGGATGAACTGATTAAGGCGGAGTTTGCGGTTATGTCACCGGTGTCGTACTTCGGAAGATCTCGCGCCGGTAAATACGCCCGATACCTGTATGCGATTACTTTCGATCTGGATGGCGTGGATATGCCTCAGCTCAGAGATACCTTCCATCAGATGAACCGTGGTTTTATACCGGCGGCAACCTTTGTTGTGAACAGCGGGACGGGACTTCACTTGTATTATGTCCTTGAAAGTCCTGTGGCGATGTATCCGCAGAATCAGAAATTTCTGAAAGAACTGAAATATGTTCTGACACGCCGAATCTGGAACCGGTTTACTTCAAACATCAAGGAACCGCAGGTTCAGGGTGTTCTGCAGGGATTCCGTGTGGTTGGCAGCGGGACAAAGCTGGGAAAAGATTATCCTGTTGTGGCGTATCGGTATGGTGATCCGGTGTCCCTTGAATATTTGCTTCAGTATGTTCCGGACACGAATGGTGATCTTCAGCGTGTGACCGGGATTTTGGAAAAAGGAACGATGTCCATCGAGGAAGCGAAAAAGAAGTATCCTGATTGGTATGAGCGGCGTGTGGTTCGCGGCGAACGGCGTGGACGATGGACGGTGAAGCGGGATCTGTATGATTGGTGGCTGCGTAAGATCGAGACGGAGATCCACGTCGGTCACCGGTTCTACGGCATTATGACGCTGGCTATTTATGCCGTGAAGTGCAGTATTGACGAAGATGAGCTGCGGCGTGATGCGGATCGGCTTATGAGAATTTTTGACGATATGAGTTATGAGGATTCCAATCGGTTCACCGTCGAAGATGTTGTCAAGGCTCTTGAGATGTATAACGAGAACTTTGTGACGTTCCCGCGGGCAGATATTGCTAAGTATTCTGGTATTCCGATTCCTCCAAATAAACGAAATTGGAAGAAACAAAGCCAACATTTAGAAGTGGCTCGTGCAATTAGAGATATAAAAGCTAAACAGCAAGGGAAAGATAATTGGTGGCAAGGGAATGGACGACCGAGTAAAGAACAACTTATTCGAGAGTATATGTTTGCAAATCCCGATGTGCGAAAAAAGACAGAGATTGCAACAGCACTTCAGATAGATAGGCATACGGTCGGAAAGTTTTATGATGTGATACGTTCTGAAATCGATCAAAAGAAAAGGCTTGAGGAACCACAGCGAAAACTTGTGGTGGAGAATGGTATATATAAAATTCGTCTTGTTCCAAGTGAAGAGCTATCAGAACGTGGATTCAACCCGATAGAGATGACAGTTGATGTTAATGAAGAAGAAAATGCAATGCACTTGCAAAGCGAATGATTTTGTGATATACTATATGTGGATACATTTGAAAGTGAGGTAAAATCAGATGGCTTCAAAAGAAAATTCTACGCTCCGGATGGAACCGGAACTGAAAGCACAGGCTGCAGCATTATTCAAGGCTCTTGGAATGGATCTTAGCACAGCAACACGTATGTTTTACATCCAGGCACTGAGATGTCAGGGACTTCCCTTTGAGGTAAAGCTGGATGAACCGAATGCAATCACACGGGCAGCTCTTGAGGAAGGCGATCAGATGCTTTCCGATCCGTCTGCACCACGATTCTCAAGCGTGGAAGATCTGTTTGCGGAGTTAAATTCATGATAAAATACGAAATTCAAAGAACTTCTCAGTTTAAGAAAGACTTTAAGCTTGCAGTCAAACGTGGTTGTAGTGTAGAAAAGCTGCAGAAGGTAGTTACAATTCTTGCAAGTGGTGATATATTACCGGATGAGTACAGAGATCATCCGCTCCGGGGAAATTATAGTGGATACCGTGAATGTCATATAGAGCCGGATTGGCTGCTTGTATATAAGATCTCTGAGAATGTCCTGGTATTGACATTGTACCGAACTGGTACACATAGCGACTTATTCTAACGTAATGCAAATGCGGAAAGTATGGTGACGGAGTGGCAAAGACAATAAAGCAGATAGCCGATGAGATAGGCGTGACAAAACAGGCTGTATACAAGAGATTCAAGGGAAAATTGAATGCAGCCTGTGCTCCGTATGCTCATACTGTGGACGGGATCCTTTATCTTGACGAGGCAGGCGAGCAGATTATCAAAGATGATTTTAATTATGCCTACTGCTCCAATCGGGATATATTGGAGCGCTCCAATGGAGCGCCTGTTGGAGCAGTGGAGAGCTCCATTGGAGCGGTATCATCAGCTGTTGCAAAAACGCCGGAAAAACAAGGAATATCAAGTGATTTCTGCTCGGAAAGCGAATTTCCAGTATCAGAGAAAATTCCATTGGAGCACTCCAATTTTGGAGTGGAGTGCTCCAATGGAGCACCTGTTGGAGCACCACGAAATGACTGTCCTAAAACAGAAAATGTTGCTGAAATAGAGTTTTTACGACGTCAGATCGATCGCCTGCAGGATGAACTTGAGAAGGAAAGGGAGCATAACCGTGAGAAAGATCGGCAGCTTCTTGATACACTTGCAAAACTTGCTGAGACACAGGCTGCGTTAGCTGTAGGGCAGAGTGCCGAAAAGCAGAAAGCTCTTGCAGAAACGCTGATTGAAGGACAGCAGATGATGGATGGTGAGCATAAGGTGCACCCGGAACCGATAGAGGACGATTTTGAAGAAGAATTTTGTGATGAGTCTAAGAAGCTTGGATTTCTTCAGAGAGTATGGGCGGCAATTACGAACAAGTAATATGATAGTGAGTGAGTTCATGGGCAGTGTAGAAGAATATTCTGAAGTTTATGTTCGATTAAAAAACACTATAACTAGTTGAGCGGAATTAGGAAAATAGTGCAAGCACTTCCGATCCGGCATTGACGTCCGGACGGAGGTGCTTTTTTCATCCGGATGGTGCGGCAGAAAATTTACAAATAATAGCAAGCAAATGTATTGCAAAATACTTGCAAGAATCCGAGATTTGGTGTATAATAATAGTGATTAAGAAAGGAGTGAGCATTTTGGATAAAGTAGTAAACGTAAATTTTCGACTGAGCGCAACAGACAAAAAACTCTTTGAGAGTGCTTGTGCTGATATGGGAATGTCTGTGAGCACTGCACTGACGATCTTCTCAAAGATCGTAGGACGGGAACGCCGGATTCCGTTTGAGATCTCGGCGGATATGTTTTATTCCGAAAGCAACATGGAGCATCTGCGCCGTGGTATTGCAGCACTCAATGCGGGGAAGGGCGAAGAACACGAACCGATTGAGGTAGAGGATGAATGAAGAAGGTCTGGTTTGATGAAGCCTGGGCGGACTATCTGTATTGGCAAAGCCAGGACAAGAAAACGCTGAAGCGGATCAATGAGCTGCTTCGTGACATCGAGCGCAGCAACTTTGACGGTATCGGAAAGCCGGAGCCGCTGAAAGGGGAATTGAGTGGATTCTGGAGCCGGCGGATCGATGCTACGAACCGTTTTGTGTACCGTATCGAGAATGGTGTGCTTGAGATCCTGACGTGCAAGGGACACTATGAAGATTGATGTTCCGGCGATCTGACGTGCGACGGAACACCGAAAATAGGGGGAGCTGTCCGCAGACAGCTGGGGGAGTTCCCCCGACAGGAACGGGTGAATGTGCCGATGTGTCTGCCGCTGATACGGTGGCTGCAGTGGCGCAGACGGACGATCCTGCAGGATAATACTACGATGATGAAGAAATCATTAAACGGCTATAATTCCAATAAAAATAGAATCGAAAAATATTAACGAAAAATACATGGTGCGTTAATTGCATTATTTGGTTGAATTTGGTATAATAAATACGACAATAGGATAAATGTCTTCTGGATTCGCTTTTTCCGAGAGATCAGTTCGCACGTATAGGAAAGAGGTGACGGAGATATGATGTTAGAACTGAGATGTGAGTGCAGTCATATGCGTTATTGGATGCATGAACACCTGGGATTGTCAATATTATATCCAATAAAGATTGTAAGGAATGGCGCATAGATGCACTACGAAAAAGTAAGTGTGTCTGTGCGCCATTGTGTTTGGGGAGGACATATGAAAACGACGAAAAGAATTTTTCAAAGAATTTGTATATCAGTTATTGCTCTGTGTATGGTTTGCTTCATTGTTGGCTGTGGAGAAAGCCAGAATGATGAAATCAACACAAATGACTCTGAATCAGTGAGCTCTGATCAGCTAACGCAAGAATCAGAAATTGATACGAGTGGTTCAAAAACCGCAGAATCAATTCAGGGAGAAGCAACGAATGAAATTGTGGATGATTACATTGAAAAGTTAGAAGATGGCAGGATGAAACATACATTCCATCTTTTTGATGATTCAAAAATGTTATCAGTTGTTGTTCCTTCGAATTGGGAACGTGGTACTGATGATATATTTTCTGAAACTTTCGATACTGAATATGTGACAAAAGATAGTAAAAGAATGGAATTTCGAAAGCTACAAGGAACAACAATAGAACAATGGACAGAAGGGCATGCTGATGATGAAGGTCCATTGAACGGTGTCACTGACAATGGATGTGAGTATATCGGTTATTATCGAGATTCTCAAATTGAAAAGGATGTCCATTGGCGTGTATACTATTTTTTGGTTGTATCTAAAGATGACTCCTTGTATTCCATATCAACTTATCAAAACCTGGATGCGGATTCAGAAAAGTATTTAGATACAGTAATTGTTCCTGCCATAGAGTCTGTGATTATAGAATAGGAGGTAAGTCATGGCTCGTTATAAGATCAAGTCCGTTGCAAACGGGAAATATGTTTCGATATATAATTTGACAGCCGGCGGAATTCTTTACGAGAACAAGAATGTGGTATGTAAAACAGCAACCTCGCTTGGAAAAGATCAAATATGGGACATCAATCTTTCTTCTCCGAGTAGTACCTTCGTACGTTCCGCGTATTGGCCGTTTTTTGGGCTTAATGCGTATCGCTCTTCGGATACAGAGTATAATTGTGATGTATATGAGATTGTTGGAAATGAAACTGATGCTACAACAGAATTTATTCCTACATCTCAGGGGTATTACCAGATTAGGCTAAAAAACTATCCAACAAAATATCTTACGGCTTCGGGATCAAGTAGTGTTGTATGGTTAGGTGCAACTGGTGGAAACGATCAGCTTTGGTCTTTGGAGGAAGTATTTGATACTCCCACGACTGCTGCCTGCCACGTTATTAGCCATAAAGGTTATGGCAACGCATTGAACGTATATACAAGCAGTGGAATCAGTGATGGAACACTGGCAACTCTTTGGGACTGGGATAATGTAAATGATCAGCGGTGGTATTTTGATCAGATTTCTGGTAGAGAATATGTGATTAAATCTGCTATGAATCAGACATATCACTTGGGATATTCCACATCCGCATCCGGTGGAACAGAATATGGATATTATAGAGCTATGATGAGATCTGATGCATCAAACTCGTACAAAGTGACACTTGAAAGTTATGGCGATAATATTTATCGCATTATGTGTAATATTGGTGGATCTCCGAGATATCTTACTGCGGAGTCTGCTATTGGAACGAATTCGACGCCGACTCACTTGGTGTGGTATCCGTACCGTAGCAATGCTGATCAGCTGTGGAAATTGGTTACCGGAACATCTTATACATACTCGCATTCGTGTGTTGATGGATATGACGGAGTGTGGCCTACGACGGAGAATATTGGTATGACCGATGGTTTTCAGGCATTATGGCGTCCTGCACATGGAGGAATCGATGTTCCTGAAAGAATTGCTGGGACGCAGCCGATATACTCGATGTTTATTGGAACAGTAATTGCTTCAAGTTATACGGATCAGTTGGGCTATTACGTTGAAATTCAGTCAGCCTTTGACAATAAAATATGTCGATATCAGCATATGCTGGCAGGCTCTGTGGCTGTCTCTGTAGGAGATGAAGTTATGGCAGGGCAGCAAGTTGGTACTGTGGGTAGAAGTGGAGATTCTACTGGGGAGCATCTTCATTTTGAAATCATGATGCCAAGCACAAGAACAAAAATAGACCCTGTGTTTAATGTATTTTAATAGCACAAGCAAACAGGAACGGACGAATGTGCCGGTGTAGCTGCCGCTGATATGGTGGCTACAGTGGCGCAGACGGACGATCCTGCAGGCTCGATCCAAGAAAAGGGAGAAAAGGAGTGCCGGTAACGGTACTCCTTTTCTCCCTTTTCTTGGAAAATAACGGGTTATCCGTTTGCGCTTATAGCGTGAACGGGTAAACCGTTATAATAGGATAAATTTGTTATAAGCTCTTGACAAATTTATCTTTTTATGCTATAATATATCATGCAGAGATAGTCTGCGCTCGTCTGGGCGAGGATAAACAGCTATTAAGCCCAGAGCGTTCCGGTTCTCGCCGGGAGTTAGCACTATGCTATCAGGAGTCATTCGGGTTTGATACACCTGTGTAATGCACGGACTCGCCGCAGTAACCTTTGTGAATTGGAAAAGTGCATTATGGACCTTCACGTAAGTAATCCTTTTGAAAGCGTGTTGTAAGCAAAACGTATCGAAATGCGTGCGGTGCTGCTGTAAAAAGCGCCGTGGAGTTGATTTCTCCGTCAAAAATCCGACAGTTCCGATCTGCCGTAGATGTTGTAAGAAACCGGCTGCACACATAAGCAGTAAAAAAGTGTTGGGAATTATCCCGGGGACGAGTCCCACCAAAGTCACACATAAGACTTAAAAAAGTGTTGCTGATTACCGTGTTCTTTATGAATGGGTATGAAGCGGTCTGACCTTAACGAAATCGCATATCCCTACAAAAATATCTCAACGCAAGGGAGGTAATCTCTTATGGGGAGAAGAAATAAAGCCTATGCCAAGGACTTGCATCAACAGGCGTATGATCGTCTGACAGGGATGCAAGCTTTTGGCACGTCAAAAAAAGAATCGGTTGCGGAGGGGACTTCAAAGGATAAGATTTTTGCCTATAAAACCTATGAAGCATACTGGAAACACACGAAATACTTCCTCAAGTACGTTCAGGAGAAACATCCGGAGTGTACCACGCTGAAGTCTGCCAAGCAGTACATGAATGAATGGCTGCAGATGAGAACCGATGAGGGGAAATCCGCGTGGACGATCCACCTTGAGGCAAAGGCTCTCGGTAAGCTGTTCGGCATCGATCCCGACGATAAGAATTATTTTCAGCCGCCGAAACGGGAGCGGAAGGAGATCACCAGAAGCCGGGTGGATCGTGTCCGGGACAAGCATTTTTCAAAATCAAACAACGATGAACTGATCAAGTTCTGCAAAGGAACCGGTCTGCGCCGGAGTGAGCTTATCGATCTTCGAGGGAAAGATCTTATCACCAGAGCCGAGATCGAGGCGGAGATCTCTCAGCTTGAGAAGCTGCAGGAGGAAGCGCACGATCCGAACCGGGAACGTCGGCTGGATATGCTGCGGGACACCAGGATGTTCCAGGGCGAATACTTCACCCACGTTCGCTGCGGTAAGGGCGGCAGAGTTCGCATGAGTCCCATCATCGGCGCCAATGCGGAACAGATCATTGAGCGCATGAAGAACACGGCGCCGGAAGAAAAGGTCTGGCAGCACGTCAGTGAGAATGCCGACATTCACGGATACCGTGCGGAGTATGCAACGGAAATGTACAAAGCTCATGCGCGGGCGATAGAAGATATTCCGTATGACCGGGTGAACAAAGGAACCGGAAGAAAGTTTCAGGGGGATGTATATGTCTGCCGCAAGGATGAAGCAGGGCGCAAGCTGGACAAGGCTGCCATGCTGATCTGCAGTAAGGCTCTCGGACATAACCGGATCGAGGTCGTGGCGAACAACTACATCCGGGGATTATAAGACAGGAGGAATCGTTATAAGCGAGTTTGTAAGAAAAACAGTGGTCGGCGGTTATAAAGCCGTACAGGGTGGTCACTCTGATCCGGAGTGTACCCATGTGATTATGACGTTGGAGGAATACAACGAATTGCTTCAGGAGATCCGTGATGCAGCTGCCGATGGGAAACGTGTCAAGGATGAAGCAGCTCGTGCGGCCGCAGCGTCTGCGGCGAATGCAGAGAAAGCAGTTAAGAAAATTCAGGCTGACGCGGCGCAGAAAATAGCGCAGCTGCAAAATATAGTAGAGACGGAACGGGCGGGCAAGGAATATCAGATCGGGTTGAACCAGGACTTCAAGCGGATTGCCCGCGAACGTGCGAACGCAGATCGAGGTATCAAGCCTAAGAAAGAACGCTCCGGATATGTGGTGTTGTCTTCCCGGCAGAAGAAATACAAGTACAAAGAGAACCGGCACGATATGGCGGAAGTGTACTTATGGGAAACGGTGATCCAGACACCATACGTCGTGAGCTTCACTGCAGAACAGGCAATGACCGAGACACAGGAACTGTTTGAAAGAGATGAACAGGGACATTGGCTGATCGGTCGGCTCGGTATCGCCGGTGAGTACGTCGGCAAGTATGAGGATATGCTTGATGATCCCCGGTGCGCAACGTGGAAGGATTACAATATCATCGTGGAGAAGATCTTCAATGCTAACGCAAAGGCGGGATATTGGGAGATCATCATCACGCACACGAAACCGCTGGATAATATCGGCACGGAGCTGCTGTAATTAAATACAAATGCCGCCCCGAACTGGGGCGGCATTTCCATTTAGAATTCGTAATGAGTCCACATACTGATGATTTTTACGGTGCGTTCTTCTTCGTACACCTGATAAACAAGGCGATGCTTGATGTTGATCCGGCGGGAGAACGCACCCTGAAGATCTCCCTGCAGCTTTTCACAGGGCGGCGGCGTCCGGTACGGATCTTCCCGCAGAATTTCAATCAGTGCTTTTGCTTTGGTGTCCAGCTTTGCCGCTTTCAGATTGGCGATATCGGCTGCAGCTTTCTTTGTGTAGACGATGGAGTACATGTCACCATTCTACCTCGCTCTCCGGGACACACTCGGACAGCGGCGTTTTCAGTCCGTCCATGATCTTCTCCTTCATGCCGGGAACGGAACTGAGATGCAGGGTTTCCATCAGCCCGTTGTAATCTTCTTCGCTGAGAACGACAGCGTTGCCGTTCTTGGTGGTGATGTTGATGGGTTCATTGAATCGGATCGTCTGCTCAAGCAGATCGAAAATGTTTTTTCTGAAATGAGTTATATTGATGTTCAGCATAGTATCAATCCTCCGTATGTACATTATAGCGTACACCACGGCATTTGTCAAGAGATATGTACCATTTAGCGTACATCTTTTTCTCAAAACCTCTTGAAAATTTATGTCATGTGTGGTACAATATTACTGCAGAAAAAACTATTGATAATAAACTCCCACTGATCTTCGGGCCTGGTTGCCGGATGCTTCAGTGGGTAAAAATAGGGTAAAAATGGCGAAAAAATATATTGATAATAAACGCCCCCTGTATAGGGATATCTCTCGTTAGTTTTC
>ERZ1643251.5097-NODE-5097-length-10944-cov-11.130315_pt1 | contig 10944 bp, 12 predicted proteins | sample MGYA00579261_ERZ1643251 | MGnify/ENA primary metagenome ERZ1643251 (study PRJEB29033, sample SAMEA4952267) | chicken gut metagenome | biome: Broiler Chicken; feature: Gastrointestinal Tract; material: Caecum | place: Ireland | collected 2018 | study: Broiler...
GTTCCCACATATTAACTGGTTCTACTGGTTGAGTTGGTGTCACTGGTGCACTTGGCATACTTGATTGTGCCATTGTTGGTTGTTCCCCCATATTAACTGGTTCTGCTGGCTGTGTTGGTGTCACTGGTGCACTTGGCATACTTGGTTGTGTCATTGTTGGTTGTTCCCACATATTAACTGTTTCCACTGGTTGATCCGGTGGCACTGGTGTATTTGGCATACTTGGTTGTGTCATTGTTGGTTGTCCAACTGTACTTACTGGTTCTACAGATGGTGTTGGTGTCACTGGTGTACTTGGCATACTTGGTTGTGCCATCGTTGGTTGTCCAACTGTGCTTATTGGTTCTACAGATGGCGTTGGAGATGCTGGTGCACTTGCACTACCCATTTGAGTATTAAAATTCATATTATTAACATTAGGTTGTATATTAGGTTTTTGTTCAGATAAAGGTACATATCCCATACCATTTTCATTATTATTCATATTTTCATTCTCCTTTAATATACTTTCTGGTTGTAAAGATGTAGGTTCCACAACAGAAGTGCTATCAATTTTATTAGTATCTTCTTTCTTTTTTGCTTTCATTTTTAACCTTTTATCAGCTAAAAATCCAATTATTGTGATTATTAATATTATTAATACCACTATTATCCAAATATAATATTTAATTAAAAAATCTACAAAGCTCATTTAACTCCTCCTTACTCTACTTTATAAAAATAACATATTTTTTTCAAAAAATCAATATATTCTACTTCAAAGATATTTTTTCTAACACATTATCATCAATTTTCATAATAGATTCTAACGCAATATCATATGCTAACTTATATTGCCCTTTTTTAAATAAACTACTTGCTTTTTCTAAAGCTTCATTTACACTAGAATACTCACTTCTATATCTATTGCCATAAATAATTATTTTTTCACTTAATTTAACTGATTTAACCATATCATTAGTTTTATTATATATCTTAAATACTAAATCTCTAGCAGTGTCAACTCTTATGTTTAATATTTTTATAACAATTGGTTTCTTATCTAATTCTTTCATAACTTCCCTAATTGCATCTTGCGCTTCTTTTAATTCAATAAAATAACTACTCGGAATGATTGGAATTTTATATTCTTTTAACTTATATTTTGACTGTTTAAGTAATCCTTTTATTGTATCTAGTTGTTCCTTAGCACGAGTTTCATCATCCTTCATACTTGTAATAGATCTTAATTGGTAATCTAAATCATCTTGTAATCTTGACAAACGCATATTTAATCCATCTAATTCATCTACCAATTTTGAATAAGCAAAAGTGTGACCATTACCATGTGAAACTAATGATTTATAATCTTCATTAACTTGTTCTAAATTTTTATTTAAAATACTAAACTTATTAATAGCATCTTCCGTTAAATCATAAGTATTCTTAATATCATCTATTTGCAAATAAATATCTTTAACAATTTTATTTATTTTATCTAATTTATTTTTTAATAATTTAGTATTTTCTTTAAATATATCTTTACTTTCTTTTTCCTTATCAAAATCATTATATAGTGTATCAAAATATTCCAACATTGTTTTTAATTCTATTTTTGATTCCCCTATATTCATATTTTTTAAGTCATCCATAATTTTTTTAATTTTGTTTTTGATTTCCTTTATGTTATATTCTACATTCAAATAATCTAATGGATAACCATCCCTTAGCATACGAAAATACATAGTTGTCATTTCTTCAATCTTGTTTGGTAATAATGCCGTTGCCGTTAAAACAATTGATGGAACTTCTTCAATAAATATCTTCATTTTATCAATTGTTTCTTCTAACTTAGTAACTATTTTTTCTACTAAAACATAATCATTAATATCCATTGCATCTTCAAATTTTTGAAATTCTTTATCTATTTTTTCAAATTCTTTTGTTATATACTCTGCAATTTCTCCATAATCTTTTTTAGTTCTTTCAAACTTATTTTGCATTTCACGATAATTTATTTTTAATTTAGTAATTAAAGATCTGTTTCTTTCTTCAGACGTAGTAATAATTTTAATTTCATCTACTAATGAATCACTTTTTCGTTGCAAAGTCATTATTTCCATTTCAATATATGCTATTTTCTTTATGGCTTGTTTATAATCCTTTTTATCAACTAAAAATTCAGCTTCTGAAATTAAATCATTTAATTTAGGGACTTTATCATCCTTTATTAATTTAAAAGTATTATCCCAATCATCTAATTTATTTTTTAAATTATCAGTCTTTACCAACTCTTTTACTTTTGATATTTCTGATAAAATAGGAACTCCAATTAATCTATTTTTTTCTATCTCTAATTCATTTATTTCTTTTTTATATTTACTTGTTTGTTTTCTTTTAACAAGAACGAAAGTCATTATAACTAAGATAAATGCTATAGCAGAAGTTGCCAAAACAACTATTAATACATCCATACTTTCACCTCGACTAGTCTCTATAATTTATTTTATCACATAAATTATTTTTTTTGTACTATTTTTAATATAAAAAAAATAAAAACTAATTAAGTTCTTATTTTCTTGGATGGCTTTGATTAAAATTATCAATATTTTTATTTATTTTTTCAAACAATAATGATAATTCTGAAAAATCATCAATGCTATCAAATGGATTTATTTTCTCAATTCCCTCAATTATTTTATTATTAACAAACTCAGGATATTTCTCGTGATGATGTTCTAAAATTCTTTCAAGAGCAATACTAATTTTCAATCTTTTAAATGTAGATTCTATTTCTTTGCTTTTTTCTATTTCATCAATTTCATCTTGGGTCATAGCTGTTATTAATGCAAAATCTTTTTGACTAATTCCCAACATCTTTCTTAATTTTAAAACTTCTTTCCCTAAATTTACTTCTTTTTCCATAAAAATTACTCACTTTCTAATTCAAATATTGCATCTCTAAGTTCCATAGCTTTTTCGAAATCTAAATTTTTCGCTGCTGCTTTCATTTCACGATTCAATCTATCTATTAAATCATTTTTCTCTTTTTTAGACATTTTTGCTTTTTTATTTTCTTTTACTTCTAATTCATTACTTACAACATCCCTAATTCCTTTTTCTATAGTTTTAGGGATTATGTTATGAACTCTATTATATTCTTCTTGAATTTTTCTTCTTCTTGCAGTTTCCTCAATAGCTATTTGCATTGCTTCACTAATATTATCTGCATACATTATAACATGTCCTTTAGCATTTCTTGCACATCTACCTATTGTTTGTATTAAACTTCTAGAACTTCTTAAAAATCCTTGTTTGTCAGCATCCATTATAGCAATCAAACTAACTTCAGGAATGTCAATTCCTTCTCTAAGTAAGTTTATTCCTACTACTACATCATACTTTCCAAGTCTTAAATCTCTAATTATTTGAAGTCTCTGTAAAGTCTTAATTTCATTATGAAGATATGCAACTTTAATATCAATACTTTTTAGATAATTTGAAAGTTCTTCTGCCATTCTAATTGTTAAAGTTGTAATTAATACTCTTTCATTATTATCAATTCTTTTATTTATTTCTTCTACTAAACTATCTATTTGATTTTTTGTTGGTTTTACTTCTATTGTTGGATCTAATAAACCTGTTGGTCTAATTATTTGTTCTGCTACTTGGCCATTTACTTTTTCTAATTCATAATCTCCTGGAGTTGCTGATACATATATTACTTGATTTATCTTTTTTTCAAATTCTTCAAATCTTAATGGTCTATTATCAAGCGCACTTGGAAGTCTAAAACCATAATCTACTAAATTTTGTTTTCTTGCCCTATCACCATTAAACATTCCTCTAACTTGTGGAAGTGTTACATGAGATTCATCTATTACAAGCAAATAATCTTTAGGGAAGAAATCCATTAGTGTTGTTGGAGTTTCTCCTTCTTTTTTTAAAGCTATATGCCTAGAATAATTTTCTATTCCTCTACAAAAACCAGTTTCTAAAAGCATTTCCATATCATAATTTGTTCTTTCTCTAAGTCTTTGTTCTTCAATTAATTTATTATGTTCCTTAAAATATTCTAATCTTTCATTTAATTCTTCTTTAATATTTTTAACTGCTATTTTAAGTTTATCATCACTAGTTACAAAGTGTGATGCTGGAAATATAGAAATGCTTTTCTTATCTTTAATAATTTTACCGGTTATAGAATCAAATTCACTTATTCTATCTACAACATCTCCAAAAAATTCAATTAATATTCCATTTTTTCTTTCATAAGCAGGAATAATTTCAATAGAGTCTCCTTTAACTCTAAAAGTTCCTCTTTTTAAATCCATGTCATTTCTTTCATATAACATATCAACTAGTTTCTTTAATACAGTATCTCTTTCTATTTCATCTCCAACATTTAAAGTAAGCATTTTTTTTCTGTATTCTTCCACTTCTCCAATTCCATAAATACAAGAAACAGACGCTACTACTATTACATCACGTCTTGATAACAAAGCAGATGTTGCTGCATGTCTTAATTCATCTATTTCATCATTTATAGAAGAATCTTTTTCTATATAAGTATCTGTTGAAGGAACATATGCTTCTGGTTGATAATAATCATAATATGATACGAAATATTCTACCCTATTATCAGGAAAAAGTTCTTTTAATTCTGAATATAATTGTCCTGCTAACGTTTTATTATGAGCTAAAACTAATGTAGGTTTATTAACTTCTTTTATTACATTTGCTATAGTAAAAGTTTTTCCTGTTCCTGTTGCTCCTAATAATACTTGGTCTTTTTTTCCTTCTTTAATACCATTTACTAAATCATAAATAGCTTGTGGTTGGTCACCACTAGGACTATATTTTGATACTAAATTAAACATATTCCCCTCCTTATTTATTTCTATTTATCCATTCCATAATTAAATTAACTATATATTCTATTTCTTCTTTAGTTAGTTCTCTATTTTTTTCGATATGATGCCACTTATATAAACAACTTCTACAACAAGTTGCAGTAGCATGCTGTGCTACAAACACAGGGTGTCCCCTCATTGGAGTTTGTTTTCCATCATTTGGTATATAACTAGAAGATAATCTTTTTAAAACAAAATCATATGCATGTTCTTTTATTTTTTCAATTCCTTTTTCACTTATGTATTTTTTATCATTTTCCTTTAATTTAAAACTACTTCTAAATTTTGATTTAGATAAATTATTTAAATCTCTATCTATTATTTTATCTAAATTCATATATATCATACCCTAACTATATATTCTAACTTTATTTTTTTTATTATGTGCAATCAAATATTCAATATATTTCTTTTCTTCTTCATATTCTGATTCTCTATATAAATTCATTAATTCTATATTATCTCTTTTTAAAACTTTTCCATCCTCTGTTACATAAAATTCAAAACTTAGTTGTGGATAATCCTTTATCCATTCTGGGTGTTCATAAATAACTTGTTCAAAGTAATCATCAAAATCAATATCATAACCATTTACAAATACACAATTTTTAGTATTTCCTGCTGTCATTTCATATAGTTTTCTATTTAATTCTAGTTGCATAACAATATATTCTTTTTCTTTTTCAGAAAGGTTAATTCCTATATCATCAAACAAATCAATAATATCCATATATGCATATCTAGTGGCTAATATTTCTGAAGTAGAAGTATAATAACTATTAGAATAGTAACCGCAATAATCTTCTTCTGCATTTTCTTCCCCATCAATCTCCAAAACTAATTTTTCTTTTAATATTTTTATAGTATTAGGATCTAGTAAACACACATTAATAAGATAATTTTGATAGATTTTTTCTAATTCATGTAATATAACAAAAAATGATAATTTATCTTTATTATATATTCTTTTTACTAATTCTTCACTTAATCCTATTTCTGTAAAAGATTTGGTATATGCTAAACAATCTTTTTTTAAATTATTAGAAATAACACAATTAACTTTATATCTATGTTCTACCATATCTTCCATTTCATTCAAAACTAATCTTCTTAATTTTTCTATAAAAGTATTATAATCCATATTTTTAGTATATAATTCTTTTAGCGCATCTTCCATAACGATTCCCCCGTATAATTATCTTTGCTTAGATTTTTTATTTAAAATTTGTGCAACTAATAGTTCCGCCTGTTCTTCTAAATCCGGATTAACTAATCCTATTGTTTTAGCTAACATACAACGGTATATAGAAAGAGAATCCATATTCATCTCTAACATATAATCTCTTAATTTTTCAAGTTCAAAATAACCTTCAACAGAAATTTGCATTTCTGTTAATCCGCTTTTTAATGTTCTAAATGTCATCTGTCTTTTTCCATGCTCTACTGCACTTATATATGCTTTAGTACACAAAAAATATCCAGCAAATTCTTCTTGATTAAGATCTTTAACAGTTCTAATCAATCTAAGTACATTTAGATTATGAACTTCACTTTGCATACTATATCCCCCTTACTTCCATATATAATACCACAATATTGATCATATTTCAAATAAAAGAGCTCATTACACTTTAATATGTAACGAGCCATATATTTATTATTTTACTTTTTTTAATACTTTTACCATTTTTTCTTGATTTGTTTTAGATAATTCTGTAAGTGGTAATCTTGGTACACCAAAATTATATCCCATAACATTTAAAGCATACTTAACTGGAATAGGATTAACTTCACAGAATAACATATCGATTAATTCTATAACTTCTAATTGCATCTTAGTAGCCTTTTCAAGATTTCCATTTAAGTATTCATATACCATATCATGTGTATACTTTGGCATAATATTAGATAATACTGATATAACTCCTTTGCCCCCTAATGAAAGTATTGGAACAATTTGATCATCGTTTCCAGAATATATATCTAAATTATCTCCACATAAACTTGCTATTTTAGCCACTTGGGAAATATTTCCACTTGCTTCTTTTATAGCAACAATATTATCTATCTTAGATAATTCTAAACATGTTTCAGGAAGAATATTTACTCCTGTTCTACTTGGAACACTATACATTATAATTGGTATATTAACACTTTCCGCAATCGCTTTATAATGTGCTACTAATCCTGCTTGAGTAGCCTTGTTATAATATGGAGTTACTACTAATAATGCATCAGCTCCTGCCTCTTCGGCAAATTTAGACATTTCAATAGCTTTTTTAGTATTATTACATCCTGTTCCAATAATTACTTTAGTTCTTTTATTTATTTTATTAATAGAATACTTAATTACCTCTTTTTTTTCTTCTTCTGACATAGTTGCAGATTCCCCTGTTGTACCACATACGATTATTGCATCTACACTATTTTCTATTTGATTTTCAATTAATTTCCCAAATTCTTCATAATTAATTCCATCTTCTGTAAATGGAGTAGCTATTGCTGTTCCACATCCTGTAAATATTGTTTTTTTCATTTTATCATCTTCTTTCTTATAATGTTCCCTTTAATAATTCTTCTTTAGTTTTAGTAGACAAATAACTAACAGGAATATCTAATACAGTAACAGCTCCATTTTTCCCTTCTTTACTTAATTTATAAACTGCTCTAGCGTATGCTACTAAAACGCTTGATGTAAATTCTGGGTTAGAATCTAAATTTAGTGAAAACTCTGCTATTTGTTTATTATTACTACTTGTTTTACCACTTCTTAAAACAAATCCTCCATGAGGCATACCAACATGATCTTTATCAAATTCTTCTTCACTTATAAAATGAACAGTTGTATTATATGGTTCAAAATAGTTAGGCATTTCTTTTATTTCTTTTTCTACCTCTTTTTCATCTGCATTATCATCTAATACAACAAAACATTCACGCCACATAACTTCCCTAACAGAAGAAAATTGTGGTTCTTCACCATTTCTTACCTTTCTTACAGATTCTTCATACGGAACAGTATATTGCACTGCCTTCTTAACTCCTTTTATTCTTCTTACAGCATCAGAATGTCCTTGGCTAAGTCCTCTTCCATAAAATACATAATTAGTCCCTATTGGTAATACCGCTTCAAATAAAGCTCTATTTAATGAAAATAAACCCGGATCCCAACCACATGATATTAACGCTAATTTATTATTTTCTTTCGCTACTTTATCAACATTATTAAAATGTAATGGTATATTAGCGTGATTATCAAAGCTATCAACCACATTAAACATACTAGCCATTTCTGGAGTTTGAACCGGTAAATCAGTCGCAGAACCTCCACATAATATCATTACATCTATTTTATCTTTCATGTTACTTACTTCATCAGTTCCATAAACATTAGTTTCTTTATTTATAGTTTTTATAGTTTTAGGGTCTCTTCTAGTAAAAACACCAACAAGTTCCATATCAGGATTATTCTTAATTGCAGTTTCTACTCCTTTTCCTAAATTACCATATCCATAAATACCTATTCTTATTTTTTCCATTTTTTCCATCTCCTTTTTATATAATATCTTATTATTTTATAATATCATCCATACCATTTTATGTATTAACTTTTAATCATTAATTACCATATATTATTAAAAAAATAATTATTTTCTTTTTCATATCCTAGCACAGTTTTAGGTCCATGTCCTGGATATAACACTATATTATCTTCATATTTTCTAATTTTGTCAATAGACTTTTTCATCTCTTGAATACTGCTATTACCAAAATCACATCGTCCTATACTATCCTTAAATAAGAAATCTCCACAAAACATCACACTATCTTTATAAAAATAAAAAGTAATTGAATCATCTGTATGTCCTTTAGTATAAATAACTTTAAATTTAAAATTATTTATCTTATATTCTTCTTCTTTTAAATTATTAAAGTCATAAACTTTTGCATTATAATTATTTACGAATTCATTTAATGCTCCAACATGATCAAAATGTCTATGAGTAATTAATATTCCAACTAAATTTTTATTTTTTATTTTATTATTTATTTTTTCATATTCATCTCCGGGATCTATTAACAATACGTCATTATCTATCGATAACATATAACAATTAGTTTGTAATTCCCCTACTTTTATAATATCTATTTTCATTTAATTCTCCCTTCATTAATATTTTATCACACTTTTAAAAATATTAAAAAAATACACATGTGTGTATGTGTATATTAATAAATAATGTGTAAATATTATTTATAATTTGAATTAAGAAATCCATATTTCTTTTTATCTTGTTTAAAGAAACATCTTTGATATTTTTTTAAATTTGCAACTTCAGATATTGCTTTTTTTATATTATCATCATCTAGACTAACATTATCCACATCAGTAACAGTATATATTTCTGAATTACAGCTAAATCCTAGTCCAAAATATCTTTTGTAATTTATAACAAATATCCCATCATTTCCTGTATCCTCATACTTCTCTATAACAATGCTTTCATCACGGCTATCAAAAAATGAATATTCTACTTTTTCCGTAACCTTTCCACTTAAAATCATTAACAATACTTTTAATGATAAATTAAACATTGATATTAGCATAATAATTAAAAGAATTGATTGAATTATTTTAAAAATTAAATTATTTTCAAAAATCAACTTAATATTATAAATAAATATAATTATATAAAATACTATAATTAAAACATTAATAAACTTTAATTCATTAAAAATATTAACATTTATTAACAAATAAATATATATACTCATTATTATTGAAATTACAATTGTCAATATTGTATTTAGTTTATTTTTCACATTAGTTCCTCCAATTATGTCATAGTTATAAAATACTATAAATATAACAAATTTCTTTTCTATGAAAATTAGTAAATAAATTGCATAGAAAACATATTAAAGAATAAATACATAATAAATTATTATCCTTTGATTTTATTTTTTTATGAAGGTATAAAATCATTTTCAATAAAAATTAATAAAGTACTTTCAACAAGATAAGCCAAGTTGTAATTAAAATTACCATTAGCAATTTTTTTAAAGTTTTTTTGTTCCCATTTTCTTAATAATTTATTATTTTGCCAAATAGATGCCATATTAAATCTCCTTCCTTTTTATAACTACACACATAGAATTATTAAACTCTGGAATATCATTTGATACCCATTGTTTTTCAATAAGTAAATCATTTTCTAAAATTTCTTTTTCTAACTCTACCCAATTAACTATCTTACAAGACGTAGTAGCAATGTCTAATTTCTTATTATTATTCATAACAACTCGTTTAGTATCTTTAAATGCTTCTTTAATATTAGTTGTATAATCTTGTTTACCATCACCAAGAACGCATAATAAACAATGACCATTATCTGTTAAATGGGTCTTAATAAATGACAAAAATTTATTTCTATGTTCTCTTAATACAAACATATGAAGAACTGCAATTGAATAAATATAATTAAATTTTTCTTCTATTTCATCCTCTATTATATCAAATTGTCTAAAGTGTTTTTTATATTTATTACTAGATAATTTATTACACATATCTATTACACTTAAAGAATAGTCAACTGCTAACACATTATAGCCTTTTTCTAATAAATAAATTGCATCTCTACCTTCTCCACACCCAAGATCAAGTATTCTATCTTGTTTATTGATTTTATAATCATTTATAAAATTAATAACATCAGGAGTAGGTAATGTAGATGACCATAACATATTTTCTTTATAAACTTGTTTATATCTTTTTTCATAAGCCTTATAATAATCGTTATAGTCTCTATTATTATCCATAAGTACCTCCATAAAAATCTATAAAAAAGGAGATAAAAGCAATTACACTTGCCCTTGTCTCCTCCTCTTAAAAACATTTGTTAGTACAACCAAACATGGGCAAATCCCCAAATTTATGTTATATTTTAGACTAATTGGAAAAAATTGTCAAGGTATTTTTAAAATTAAACAAAAAAATATGATTAATTTGTGATAATGTCTTAAGTGTTAATTTGCGAAAATGTCCTAGTAG
>ERZ1643251.5098-NODE-5098-length-10942-cov-8.530633_pt1 | contig 10942 bp, 10 predicted proteins | sample MGYA00579261_ERZ1643251 | MGnify/ENA primary metagenome ERZ1643251 (study PRJEB29033, sample SAMEA4952267) | chicken gut metagenome | biome: Broiler Chicken; feature: Gastrointestinal Tract; material: Caecum | place: Ireland | collected 2018 | study: Broiler...
CAAACTATGTCTCTTTTTCCCTCCTTTCATTTTGCGCAACTTATCTTACCTTATCCCCCCGTCTCGAAAGCATCCACCTTCTGCTCTGATTCCTTTTTTGTTAACAGGTTCCTTATCTTACCTTATCAAGGAGTGGACCTTATCCCCTTATTTTTGCGACTTATTTTACCTTATCGAAGAATGAATTGAACTAATTCTGTGTAATATACTAGAGAGTGTTGTTCCATAGTATGTTGTTGGAGGATGTCATGGACGTAATTGAACTTTCTATACATGGGGATATATTCTTGATATTGAACGATCTAACCTTGCAAGAAATCGAAGCTGTAGAAAATTACATGTATCAATGTTTTGTGACAAACAAAAGAGATATTGGTATAGATGCCTTTATTGATGAAATAAGGCGTACCCTGCAAATATCCCTAAGGAGGATTAATATTGTAAAGGTTATCGCTGTTTAGAAATTATCTAACTCTTTTTCTGTAAAACCAAAGGCGTCACGTAGAATTTGACTGGAGAATTTGCGATACTGGCTGGAAGTATAGGGAAAACCTTCTTTTGAGAAATCCATGTTCATATTCTGGAAGTACCGATTGTAGGAGTCATGGTTTCCAACTCCGTTTTTTGATAGTTGACGATTCAATGCGATAATAAAACCATTAATAGCAATAACAGAAAGTATCTTAGACTGCGGATCGTTCCATGCTGCTTTGAATACATCCTTGACAGAAGAAAAATATATGTCGATTTGCTTTGCACAGAATTCAATATATGCATTCAGTGCAGATTCGTCCTTTTTCTGAAGAGCCTCTTTATTGCCATCCCAATAAGCATAGAGACTTGTTTTTCCGTCTGCAGGTTTGATTGTTACCAAATAGCGCATCGCAAACTTAATTATGGACGATACTTTGATCTTCTCTTCATCGAGAGATGATAGTTCAAATCGGTTCAGAAAAACGCGCTGCTTGTTGAGCTTTTCAATAACGCGCCGTGCAAGACCAATATCTGAGAAAGGGTCCTTGAGCATTTCGATATGAGTCAACACATTAGCTGCAACTTTCTTCGTATTATCATTTATGTCAAGGAATATCTCACTCTGAATCTGCTTTCGATCAGCCTCACTCATACCAGCAGGAAAAATCAATCCAGTAACCAGCATATGCAGTTGCTTTCGTAACACAGCAATTTTGCTTTCGTACTTATCTTTACTAGGAGCTTCATAGTGAGCGAAAATACGATGTTGTCCGTCAATAACACATATACTGTTCATTTCGTCGGGCATTACTAGCTTGCAGTGCTGGAAATTGGCGATTTTATCCTTAGGAATAGGATTGGAAGAATCATCTTCAAAAGTCACATTATCTGGCAATGCTACAATGATATTGTTATAAAATGCCTCGCCTTTACTGGCTAAGAACGCGCGTATACTCTTAATTTTCTCCTTTTCTATTAACCTCTGATATAGAAAAATGGATTCTTCCCAGTTATCTTTACGGAGCACATAAGCGTTTCGCAAGAGTTTTTCAGCAGACATCATAAAGGAAACAATTCGTACACCGTTCCGTAGCCCTGTAACATCCTCTGGATAAATGATAGGGGCTTTTATGGTTGTTTTGGCTCCTTCGCTGCTACTGTTTCCGAGATGTTCATCTTTTATACCCAAAAAACGGAAAATTTCATAACGCGCAGAATGGTGTATACACTGAGCCATTTTATTAAAGTACGAAAGCGTTTCTGGTTCGACAAACAACAGTTTTTCATAAAGTGCCCGTTCATCAGCAGTAAGATTAAGTTCATTCTGCGGAATGTACAGGTAGAAGACCTGATAACGATCTACATGGTACTTTTCGACCAAAGCTCGTTCATCAGGAAATGTTTCAATCATCCAATCAAGAAACTCTTTTAAATGATTCCTGATTTCTTGAAAAGATTCATTTTTTTCCGGATGTGGTCCTTATCCTTTTTTTGACCACAGGTATCTTCACAGATCAAAATGACATTCTCGTAAATGAACAGATAATCAAGTTCAACGTCTCTATATCCGATTTTAAATGTTTTCCCATTGCTGGGGAGATGGAAAAAGCCAGCAGCTATAAACATAGTCTTTATTTTTCGCTTAAAAGCCGCTTCCTTTTTTTTCGGTCTCGTTCTTTCTTTTGCTCCTCAGTAAGGATTTTTCTGGCTTTCTTTTTTCTAGTCAATTCGAATCTTCCTCGCTTTAGCAAATTCTTTGGGGAGTTTTGCAACCGCAGTATTAGGGTTAGGGGATGCTACAGGTACATCGTCACGAATCTTAGCGCGCCCTTCGATAGCGTCCGTAATTCTACTGACAGCAATGTCATAATAATCTACTTTGAGTTCTGCTCCGGCAAATCTGCGCTTTTCAACAACAGCTGCGACACCTGTTGTACCCGAACCCATAAAGGGATCTAATATCAAAGCATTTTCATGCGTCAAAGCCTTAATTAAGCGTTGTGGAATTGCAACGGGAAACTGACAAGGATGTTCTGTCTTTTCTATATGCTTTGCTTTAACGTTCGGAATTTCCCACACATCAGAGGGATTCTTTCCTAAGGGGTTTCCGCTAAGTTCACCCTTATGAGGACCCTTATATGCACGTTTTCCGGGATACTTCTGAGGGACTCTGACTTCATCCAGATTAAACTCTAAAGAATCGCCTTTGGTAGACCAGAGAATGGTTTCATGGCGGCCGCTAAATCGGCGAACGCTATTCAAACCGTGTCCAAAAGTCCAAATAATACGATTACGCAATATAAAAGGATAATCTAATGCTTTACTCTTTTCTGTGAAGATATCATAAATAATATAATCAAGGGGAATAATAAGCTTTTCGGATACATGATATCCAATTTGCCAGCAGATGCTTCCATTCGGTTTTACGATCCTATATATACTATTATATACTATCGAAAATCCGTTCGTGTAGTTCTCTGAATGTTTGGATATCGTTATGTGGATTCTCATATGCTTTTCCCATGCAATAAGGAGGAGAAGTAATAACAAGATCAACAGATTCAGAAGGTATTTGCTGAAGAAGCTCAATGCAATCCCCATTATATAAAGTGATAGGATTGGACAGTTTGAATTTGTTATATATACTCACTTTTTACACCTCTACTGCATAAGTGTGATACGCTTTAGAATTGTACAAGACACATCTGTATTAATAAATACACTATAATTATAATACTGCAAGTAGGATGCGTCAATATTTGTAAATGCAATAAATTAAGCTGTAGCCTCTATATAGAATAAGTACTGCGCATCATCTAAAATTCTTGACTCGATTACTTAAGTTTGAACGAAAGGCACCATGGACAGCCTGAACCTGCGTCCCATTGAAAAGGCGAAGATAGACTGCGCAAAGAAGCTCTTTGCAACCATTTCCACAGGCATGGTAAAGTATAACCATGTGGACAGCTTTCAGCAGTTGATGAACAAGGTCATGCAATAATCCGAAGAAGGTTATAGACAGCTGCTATCTCTTTTGTCGACGATAGGTTGAGGCGTACCCAAGGGACAAAACCCCTTTGGTCACATCCTTTTTCCCACCTCGCCCACCCTTTTCCGCCCGCTTCTGCCAATGAACATCCCTGACCGAAAAGGGGCGCCAAAACCAGACGCGCAATTCCATCATGCCCCCTTTATCAGTTGTCGTCCGATGGCAGCCGAAAGGGGGCCTGTCCGCTGGAATCCTGATTTGCTCAGGGAATAGGGGATTTTGGAGAGAAAATCTAGCAAAACCAAACAACAAAAAAGTCTGAAGATTGTAATCTTCAGACAAAATTTTGGTCGAGGTGACAGGATTTGAACCTGCGACCTTTTGGTCCCGAAAATTGACCTTATTTGACCAATGTGAGTCCGACTATCCTTCTTTATCCACGATCGACAGGATTTGTTCGGATCGGAAAGCACCGTCGGTTGGGGAATTTGCGTTGCAGACGACCAGACTCAAGGAACCAGCGATAATGGACAACCGATTCGTCATTTCGCATCGCTTCTCGTGTAGTATACCGCGCGTCCGCTGCCATGCTTGACGAGCACTCCTTCCTCAATCAGCTTTTTAATGACGTTTTCCACCGAGGACTTGCCGATGGTGTTTGCGTACTGCCCGGCAATTCGGGTGGACCTTCGGAGAAACAATTGCGGCAGGGGCCCATCCGGAAGCTCTTCTCGACGAATCAGAGGTTCCATGCTATACTGAATGTGAAGACAGCAAATGGGAGTGTTCAAAGCATGATCAGGATACTTTTCCTCTGCCATGGAAACATTTGCAGAAGCCCGATGGCCGAGTTCGTTATGAAGAATCTGGTGAAGAAAGCCGGGCTGGAGCAGAGATTTCAGATTGAATCGGCAGCGACAAGCACCGAGGAGATCGGCAATCCGGTGTATCCGCCGGCTCGCCGCAAGCTGTCCGAGCATGGCATCGACTGCTCCGGCAAGAGAGCCCACCAGCTGCTGAAAAGCGACTACGAGAAATACGACCTCCTGATTGGCATGGATCATGCCAACCTGCGAAGTATGTACCGCATCTGCGGCGGCGATTTTGCCGACAAGATGCATCTTCTGATGGACTTTACCAACCGTCCCGGCGAGGTAGCCGATCCGTGGTACACCGGCGATTTCGATACGACCTGGCGGGATGTAGAGGAAGGATGCCAGGGACTTCTTCAGAAAATTATCCATAAGCAGGCGTAAGTGCGAGGATAAACAGGTTGTGAGGAAAACCGGGAGCGGCATGCTACGGAATTCCAACCGGGGTGACTTTACCAGCTTGATGAACATTGCCAGGCCTAAGGACAGTGCTCCTACGATACATCATGCAAAACTGGCCTCACAACCGGAATACGACTGAGTCCAGGTGCTTGGGATTCCCTTTACAACCCGGAATATAACCGTGTCGAATAAAAGGCAAGCCGGTCTGCACGGCTTTGTGATGACGCCTCGAAAGTGGGGGAGGCAACTGGCACTTTCGGCATCGCCTCCAAGGTCGGTCGATACGGCGGCACCTATGCTCTGATGTTTCCGCGCGAAACAATCATTTTTGAAGGAAGCCGTAGCTCCCATATGATTCGTTTTACCCGCCGCATTGGGCCTCAACATAAGGCCGCCCACGCCTGAAAGCAATCCCGGCGTGGGCGGCTCTTTACCTGTCGATTGTCAACGTTTGCCCTTCAGTTATTCTTGCTCCAGCTTGGCATCCACCAGGCGTTCATACTCGTCTACCATCTCGCTGAAGAAATCCAGCGCACGCTGATAGGTTTCCTCGTCCAGCGGATCGACACCCGCGATGGCAAGCAGTTCCTCCGGAGACCCCGACGCCCCCAGCTTCAGGAAAGCAAGGTAATCTTCCACGGCGCGCTCTTCGCCGCTGGTGATCCGCTCGCAGATGGACGCGGCATAGGCGACGGAAGTTGCATATTGATAGACATAATAATTGTAGTAGAAATGCGGGATGGAAGCCCATCCGTAACGGCTGTCCGGGAAAGACTCAATCGTGTCGCCGCGATACTCCTGATAAAGCTCCGTCCACAGGTCGCTAAGCGCCTCGGCATCCAGAGCTCCGCCGCTTTCAACCGTCTGGTACATGGCGTCCTCAAATTCAGCATATAGCGCCTGCAAGAAGAAGGTGCCTGAAAACATAGATAACATGTTCTCCAAATAGAACATCCGTTCATCCTCTGTGGCGGCATGCTCCATCATATAGCTGTAATAGAGCAGTTCATTGGTCGTAGAGGCCACTTCCTGCGTAAAGATGATGGGCTCCGCATAGATCGATTCCTGATTATCCTTGGAATAGCTGCTGTAAATAGCATGACCGAGCTCATGCGCAATGGTGCTGACGTCCGAAGAATATCCCAGATAGTTGAACTGCACAAACGGCAGGAATTCTTTTCCCAAGGAGAATGAAAACGCGCCCGTCAACTTTGTATCCGTTGGATATACATCCACATGACCGCTGTTGATGATTCGGTCGTAGTAGCTTATATACTCCTCGCCAAGAACGGAAAGAGCCTCGCGCACCTCTTCGACCGCGTCCTCATAGGAGGTTTCCTCCACGGTGTAATCGGAAACGTAGGCAGCGATATCGAAGGGATACTGTTTCTCCAGCTTCAGGCCGCGTTTGTGCGTGTTGAGATAGCGCTGATAATCCGCCGCGCCCTGATGGGCCGCCTCGATCATCAAATCGTAAACTTCGGGATCAACGTCCGACGCATCCAGTGCCGCCTCGCGACTGCTGTCATAGTTGCCGATCTGCGCGTAAGCCCAATTTTCCGCCACGGTCATTTCCAGCAAGGCGGCAAATGTATTGACAAAGGGCACCTGCTTTTCCAGCTTCGTCTGATTGCACAGCGCCTTGAAATCCCGGTCATATTCGTCACTGTAAATGATTTGATTGTAAAGCTCGTCGGTTAACGCTACTTCCGTCCCGTCAGGCATGGTGATCATGGGGTCTGGCACTTCAATGCTATCCAGAATATTAAACACATTTTTAAGTGCGCCAAAGTTCTTCATAAATGGGATTAGTACATGCGTAGGTACCATCGTTTGCATACAGTAAAACACAAGCAAACCCGTTGGCATTTGAAAGATCGAAGGTGATGTGGGAAAGTCCATTATTCTGAAGGATGATGTTCTGACTATTTAGCCCAATGGATGACGTTTTAAGAATTGCCTTGGCAACTGGAGAGCATGTAATGCTCAACCTCATTCCATCCAGCACATATTCATAGATTTCGGGACCAGTGGAAGCATAGGTATGGCCTTGAAGCAAGGCTGCAATAATACTGTTATAGGTTAATTCAGGAGCCTTTATCATGTTGAAGCCACCAAAGGAGTCTGAAACACGGCGATATTTATGTGGCTGGTTGTGATTATCGTCTGCAGCTACGGGATAGGCACGATTACCATTCTTCAAAAACAGCATGAATTCGTGTATTGCATCCCCCTCCATGCCATAAACCTGAGAGCAATGGTTGTATATTTCGAAGCCAGAAATCTCTTTTAAGGGAAGAAAATCGGACGTACAATGTGCGGACCAAACAGGATGGTTATAATGTACAATAAACTTGTTCTTTGATAGTTGTCTTATTGTTTTTCGAAAAGCATCTGGTCCACCATGTAACAGCTGGATCATTGGATCAAGGATAGCGCCTTCCTGTGAAATTGCACAAATGTGACAAGCTTTCTGCCACCCTGTTTCCTCAGCGTTTGTCAAATCATCCAGTTCGCTTCCGTTCAGTGCCAAAAATTGATCATCACAGAGATCCTGATGATCAACGCATACCCTGTGATCTGTATACGCAATGATATGATACCCACGTGCCTTATAGGCGGCTTTCAACGCTTGGGGAGAAAGGAAGCCGTCCGAGCAAGTAGAATGACAGTGCAGATTGGCTTTATAAAACTGCCCGCCTTTCGGCAAAAGGTATCGAAGTGCCATGAATATTTCCTCCTAAACACTGTGGCAATTCTTGTAATCTGTTAATATGACTTTTGCTATGAGAAAAACCAAAAGCAATAAGGCTTGCGGAAGAATGTATAAATGCTATCACGTCAGATAAACTTGGTTTTGACAGGGGGCATTGTTGCATGCCCCCTGTGCATCTGGTCTAATCTTTTTGAAAACGGTGATCAGAATGGTTTTGGCGCAATGGCCCCATTTTTTATTGGCAGCAGACCTGCCTGCAAGTTATCTCATATATCTACTCAATAGGAAGCGAGAATTTCATTTGCCTCTTGCGCAAATGCATCCATTGTTGCCTGCGCATCCAATTCTGGGTCAAGCACAAGTTCGGTCAGAACGTTTAGCAACTCGTTGTTAACCTCGGTATACCCCTCGTTGGTGGGACGCGATACGATGTGTTGTACCTGAAGAGCCGCCGTTTTGAAGAAGGGTTCGCTTTCATAAAGCGCGGCCATCTCAGGACCATCAATCAAGGAGTTTAGAATGGGCAGATAGCCAGTCTGTTCCGTGGTGTACAGAGCCGCTTCATAACTATTCATAAATTTCAAGAATGTCCAAGCGGCTTGCGCCTTTTCCTCATCAAGGCCGTTGATCATGACCAAGTTGCATCCTCCGGCAGAAGAAGCCACGCCAGGCAATACGCATGTGCCAAGTTCAAATCCCATTCCATCGGCATAATCCTTATAGGTAGCCATGGTCCCTGTTGAGTCAATAATAAAAGCGGAGCGCATATTTTGGAATTCAAGACGTGCGTCTGCTGTTGCGGTTCCACCGACTTTCATTTCAAGCCAGCCTTCAGCCATACCGTTGCGATAAAACTCGATTGCTTTCATGGCATTTTCAGAGTTAAAGGTCACTTCAGTCTGTTCTTCATTGATCATCGTCCCACCAAAGCAATCCACCAATATCTCATGTATCCATGCTGTTAATTGCTGGACCATCCCAACCTGACCATCCTTGGTAAGCGCTTTGGCCATTTCTTCCAATTCTTCAAAAGTAGACGGTCCATCTTCGTTCAAGCCCGCTTCGCGCAGCATGGTTTTATTGTAAAACATTATAGCCGTGCTGCGTTGGTATGGCATACCATATACTTGGCCATCAATAATGGTATTGGTTTTTACGCCTTCAGCATAATCCTCATAATCAAAGGAGTCATCTGTCGCAATATATGAATCCAGCGGCTGAATAGTATTTGTTTTAACCAAATTAGCCATTGTCATGACTTCACCCAAACTAACTTCTGGCGCATTACCTGCCAATATAGCTGCCTTTACCTTGCTGTTGAGATCGTAGTAAGAATTTGCTTCGTATTCTAGTACGACTTCAATTTCATCCTGAGATGCGTTGAATGCATCAACAAGATAGGCATGAGCATCGGCAGCTGCGCCAGAATGGCAATGCCAAAAGTGAATTACAGTCTTTCCGTCCTCTGCAAGAGCATTTCCACAGAACGAAAATACAAGGACAAGGACCAGGAACATGCTTAGACACCGTTTCATAGAATGATACCTTCCTTTCTGGATGTTTATTTCATTGCGTTCCAACGCAATTGAAACCTATTTTGACGTGTAGGTAAAAGCATGTACAATTCTATTTTGAGCACAGAAAAAGGCAATGAGCAGAGGAAGCACTAGAATAACATTTCCAGCCATCAGCACCGGCCAATTGGTTCCGCCCTCCATATCATTCAAACGAGCTATAGCTATAGGTAAAGTGCGAACGGTGTCATTTGTTGTCATGATAAGCGGCCAGAAATAATCATTCCAGTGCCCAATGAAACTAAAAAGTACGAAAGTTGCCACACTGGACATTGCATTGGGGGTAGCAATTCTAATCACAATACCTAACTCATGAAGCCCATCTATTCTGGCGGCCTCTATCAGTTCATCCGAAACATTTTTAAACGCTTGTCGCATCATGAAGATGCTAAATGAACTAGCTGAGAAAGGAAGAATAAGTGAACTAAATGTGTTTATAAGCCGCCATTGACTCATCATCTGATACATTGGGACAAATATCAGTTGGCTCGGTATCATCATTGTCCCCATTGTTATATAGAACAAAAGAGATTTGCCTTTGAAGTCAAACTTGGCATAAGCATAGGCGGCAGGGATAGTAGTCAGTAATTGTACGAATATGACTCCAAAACTGTATATTAGGCTATTACGCAAATATAGTAAGAATGGACCCGAATCCCAAGCCTGCGCAAAGTTTTCCCATTGAATTTGTTTGGGAAACCATTGGATGGGAATCCGGATAGCTTCCACATCAGTTTTGATCGCAGTAAGCAGCATCCAAATAAACGGAAGAAGAAAGACCATCGAGACCAATAGAATGCAAATAGTGTCGAGAATTTTAACGACAATTTTTCGCGCCTTCACACCATCACATCCCCTCATTTTAGTTTATATAGTGAACGCGTTTATTTAACAGTATGAAATAGAACATGGTGAGGACCATTAAAATCGCAAATAAAACAACTCCGCCAGCGGCTGCCCGTCCTATTTGCATATAGCTGAAACCTTGCTGATAAATATAATACACTAGCGTGTTGGTCGCATTAACAGGACCACCTTGGGTCATAATTGAAATTGTATCGAAGGCTTTGGCGGCATTGATTAAATTCATGATGAGTACGAAAAACAACGTGGGGGAAAGCATAGGTAGAGTTATTGTCATAAAAATTTTCAACTTTCCTTTTGATTCAAGGCTGGCAGCTTCGTACAGTTGGGAAGGAATACTCTGCAAACCACCGATCAGCATTAACGTATCATAGCCTACTTGCTTCCATACCGCTACTAAAATAATGGATGGCATAGCCAATTGCTTGCTACTTAACCAACGCTGTGGAGAAATATTGAAAAACGAAAGGAGATAATTCAGCAAACCATAGTTTTCATTGAAAAGCCACATCCAGATAAAGGATACTGACACCAGGGAAATAATATGGGGTGTAAAAACAAAGCTTTGTGCCGCCATACGAAGCTTTGTAGGTTTATTCAACCAAACTGACATAAAAAGCGCAATGGCTACTGTAATGCTTACAGAACCAAACATATAAAGGAGTGTATTGAAAAAAATGGTTGCAAACGTCTTATTCTGAAACAAAGTCATAAAGTTGTCGATTCCGACGAACTTTTTGGGGTTAATTAAGTCCCACTTAAAAAAACTAAGATAGAAGTTATTTAAGATCGGATAGATATAAAATATAGCTAAGAGAATTAAGGAAGGAAGAATATACAAATAAGGACGGCATAAATCCCAGAGGTGGTTTCGAGAGAATGGAACGCCATGCATATCGCTTAAGTGCGTCTGCTGAATTCGTTTTTGCTTGCTTTTTGTTTGCATGGGATATCTCCGTTCATTGCTATTTATTCTTAGTATCCACAAGAATAGTATCTGTCATAAATTCGAGCGACATCAAGGTGGAGGTGTGCGGCAGGTAGGTGACTT
>ERZ1643251.5100-NODE-5100-length-10940-cov-13.589159_pt1 | contig 10940 bp, 4 predicted proteins | sample MGYA00579261_ERZ1643251 | MGnify/ENA primary metagenome ERZ1643251 (study PRJEB29033, sample SAMEA4952267) | chicken gut metagenome | biome: Broiler Chicken; feature: Gastrointestinal Tract; material: Caecum | place: Ireland | collected 2018 | study: Broiler...
AAACGGTACAATCACTGTAACATATGCAGATCAAAAGAATGCATCCGGTGTAGCAGAAAACATCACCAAAACCTTTACAAAAACAGAACTCACAGGGAATCAAGTAATTGGTATTTATACCGGGGGGTTAATTTCTAAAGTTGAAGTAACCTTAAAAGATGGTCAAAATGTCACAGGGGTCACAGTTGATGGTGTTCCTTTAGCAACTACAGACTATAAAGTAACAAACAATGTACTTCGTCTAGTAAACATAGCGAAAACTGCAAAAATTACTTTTACAGTAGATGGTGAAGCAACGCCTTATGAAGTTGTGATTAAATAATTTAAGTAAAAGGTAGAATAGATAGGCGATTAGCCTATCTATCTTCTACACTATCTTTTTTTAAATTGATTATGAAAGGGAAGATATAATTATGAAAAAACGCTTAGCAGGCTTATCAAAAGTAACAGTTACTTCATTACTAGCTGCAAGTTTAATCGCACCAAATGTAGCCTCTGCAGCGCCATACGATATTTGGAATGGTACAATAAAAGTTGGGAATTTAAAAGATGCGATCCTAAATGATGATAGCGCATTGTTACAAGATATTCTTGACAATGCCAACACATATCGTTATGAATTAGGTGGGAAAACTTATTTATATAGTGAGGCAGATGCTATAGCAGTTGCAAATCCAAACTTAACACCAACGGAATTAGACAATAAAATTGCAACAGACTTAGCAGATAAAGCTGAAAACGCACCAGAAGAAAGTACTGATTTAGTTGTTCAATCTGTAGCAGCAATTACCAACACTATTAATGTGACTGGTGGGAAACTAGAGTTCTCTATTAACGGGGAAACTACTGCTGCTGACTTATCAAAAGTAACAGAAGCTGGCTACACAGTAGAGTTCAAAGCTTCTGATGCAGTTTTCAAAGGTGCGAAAAATACAAGTACAACGGGTGAATTAGCTACTTTAGCTGCAGGAAAAACATTCCAATACCAAGTTATCATCTCTCAAGATGGTACGAAAGTGGCTGAATCTACTTTACAAACTGTAACAGCTCAAGCTCAAGCAAACGTTGTTACAACTATTTCATCTATTGAACTGTTTGTTACACAAAATGGTGTAGATGTGAAAGTAGCAAGCGGAAAATTAGCTACTGGTGATACAGCGAAAGTTGTTGTAAAGGGTAAAACTGCAGATATGCAGACTTCTGATGCAGATGTAGATGTAACATCAAAGGTAACTTTATCCTCCAATGTAGCAGGTATCTTAACTGTTGATAACACAGGAGCAATTACATTGCCTGGTTTAAAAGGTGATGTGGTTATTACCGCAACAGCAGGTGATGTTACAAAAACACTTTCTGTAAATGCAGGAAATGAAGCGAGAGCAATCAGTGTAGAAAATACAGTGATTGACACTAAAACATTACAATTGGCTACTAGCGGAACAAAAGTTGTAACCGTTACAGCAAAAGACCAATATGGTGATGCGATGGTATTAGATGCAAATAAAATTAACACAGAAGTTGCTAATAATGCAAGTGCAGCTCCAATTGCAGCAGCTGTAACTACATCTGTTAAAGGTGACACAGAAGGTAAACATACATTTACTTTAGCTGCTGATGCTTCCAATGTAGGTAGCGGAACAGTTGTTGTAAAAGAAGTAGATGGATCAGTAACTCTAGGTGAAATCGCTTTAACAGTTAAAGCGCCTGGAGAAGCTACAAGCTACAAATTAGAAACAGCTAATGGGAAATACGAATTAGATGCAATAGCTCCTGCTACTACAATCACCTTAGCTTTAAACGGTTATGACAAAGATGGATTAAAAACAGGTACAATTCCATTTACAGATTACACATTGGAGTCAAGTAATAAGAACGTTGCTACTGTAAATTCTTCAGGTGTAGTTACACCAATAGCAGCAGGTACAGCAACAATTACAATCTACAAAACAGTAGATGCTTTCAAAACACCTATAGCTACACAAACTGTTACAGTTAAGGATACAACACCTGCAATTACTTCACTAGAATTGAAAGAAGTTGCAACTATTACAGCAGCTGGGGATAAAGCATTTGCGGATATCTTCACAATTAACACAACAGATTCTGAGGGTGTTAAGGATACAGCTACTGTTGATAATACAGGCACATATGATGAAATTAAAGTATCTGGAACAAAAGTTGGTAAAGTATTAGTTGTAGCTGTACCGGAAAATGCAAATTATGTATTTACGGCTAAGGCTACTGCCAATGGTGTAACAATTGCTGGAGATGGTAAAGGTAAAGTATATGTATATGTACAAGACAATGCAGGAAATAAAGTAGGAGAAGCTGTTCTTGATGTGGACATTGCTGTTGCGGATGCGCCAACGGTGACACTTGAAGAATCTACTAGTGTCTCTACACCAGGTAATGTTAAATTAAAAGGTTCAGCAACCATCCATGAATACCGTATTAATTCTGGTAATTGGATTACTTGTACTGCCAACATGGAAGTCCCTGCTAATGTAGGTGATGTAATTGAAGTTCGTGTGAAGAAAGTAGATGGAACTCCTGCCTCTGCCTCTGAAATCACAACTTTAACAGTTTCAGCTAACAATATTGGCGGAGCTGCTGATACTACTGCACCAACCATATCATCAGCTACTGTTAATGGAACTACATTAACTATTACATTTGATGAAGCTCTTGCTAATAGTAATGCAGATAAAACTGCATTTACAGTTGCTGGAGTTACTGCTGGTAATGATATTAGTAGTGTAAGTGTTTCTGGCACTACTGTTACAATTATTTTGCAAAATGCTGCTGTTTCTGGCGATACTGTTACTGTATCGTATACACCATCAGGTACAAATGATTTAGCAGATGCAGCAAGCAATAAAGTCGCTAATATTGTTAGTCAAGCGGTAGTTAACAACACTCCTTGATTCATAAAATGAAACATTCTTTTATTATGTTAATTTCCTAACAAAAAAGTAACACCAAAGATCTTATAGTAAGTGACAATACGTTGCGGCTATGAGGTCTTTTTTCTTTGTTTTTTCAAAGGATAATTGACAATGAAGATTCCATAAAAACAGACTTTAGGGTTACGTTCTATCTGTACAATTCAATTCCGTATCGACTCATTTTTCAAAGTTATACTGTACCCATGATGAGAGATCCCTAATTCCAATCGAATGGGGTTAGGGATTTTTCTATTTCAAGGAGGAAAACAAAATGAAAGACTACAAGGAATGGTTTGTAAACATACTCAAAGAGAAATTCAAAATGGAAGTCAAACCCGAAAGGATTGGCTGTGAAACCTACTACATGGCAAGTGAGGAAGTGGATGATCACTTTTTTGAAGGATTCACGAAGGCAGACTACCCGCCTATCATGCTGTACCATTTGTTTTCCTGCACTATTGATGAAAGCTATTAGCTAGGATCATTGGGCTAGACATAGAGACGGATGGGGTTATCCTAGAAGTCATTTGCCAAAATGACAAAATGGCTCACCAAACTATAGACGGGGTTCAGCGAATCTGATGGCAAAGTCTAACTCTGCTCACGACATTTTTAACATATGAAATGATTGTTTGCAGAAAATGTATGACTTTTAAGAAATCTAAAAAATTTCAATTCCAAAAACTCATGACATAATTATAAAACTGTCATAGGACACAAAAAAACAGAAGGTGAAAACTATGTGGACAAAGGTCATCATTTCAACAGCCATTTTTGTACTCAGAAAAATTCTTGAAGAGATCAATAGGAAAAAGGAAAATTCTGTGGGCAGGCCTACAAAAAAAGCTCCTGGAAGCAGCCATATAACCGTTAAAAAGCGCCTCAAATATAGAATGCAACCAAAATCTAAGGGTGTTTTTGGAAAGAAACGCTTTTTAAGGGGAGATACACGTTTTGATGGATTTTGGAAAGGAGAAGAAAAATCATGCTTTTAACAACGGAACGCACAGTAAAAGCAACCGTATAATCCTATGTGAATAATGTGAAACAATACCTCAATTATATAAGCGAGACCAACAAGAAAATCAACAGCTTAAAGGTATTCAATGATTTTTTGATATAAATCAGCGAGGTCAAAAAAGCTACATCTGTTTGAAAAAAGACAATATCTCGATCGCCATAGGTAGCAAGCCAATTATGATAGCACTAAATGAAAGCGAGGTGGAACGTCTACTGTTTTATATTGAGAATCAAAACAAGGTCAATCTAAGGAACAAGCTGGTCCTCTATCTTTTGTTGTATACAGGTGGCCGAGTTTCAGAATTGTTGGTATTCAACAAAGGGACATAGACAAATTGAGTGATACATTGACCATACGGGGAAAGGGTGGAAAGATTCAAGGAATCAGCCTGCATCATGATGTAGCTGAACTCATCAAACAATATGAAACAACAGAAAGAAGTATATCTAGATTTTCCAATAGTCCCTATCTTCTATTGAGTCAAAAGAGAAAAAAGCTACATAGAGATACGGTTCGAAGTTGATTAGAAAAGTTTTCGAAGGAAATCAGAGTCAAGCTGCATTCGCATTTGTTTCGGTATACCCTTGCGACTCAGTTGCTGCGAAAAGGTGTACCACTCACAAACCATAAGTAAGCTCACAGGACATTCAACTGTAAACATGACAGCAAGATTCTACATTCAAGCAGCAAGAGAAGAAAAACAGGCAGTTGTGGAACAATTGTAAAAAGAAATTTCACAGACATATATCAAACCCTCTTTTCAACCAAAAATATTGTTAGTACTATCAATCTCGCCATTGTCGATATTTTCGATACTTACGATATTTAGAGGACAAAAAGGGGATAAGCAGATTTTTCTATGTGTCCAAATTTCCCAAACCTCTCAAAAACCACTTGTGAATTTCCCTCCTATTCATTTCTTCGTATAGTATTCTCACATTCATTCGTTTCTGTTATTTTTTGTGTTGTATGGAGACATAACATTATCCATAGAAAGTATATTTTTCTCTTATGATTTTCACTATTTTTTTCCTAAGTTCACAAAAAACATGATTTTTTCAACCTATTTTCCTATACCATGCAGAATTCTGTAGACGAAAACCATTGGTGTTATCACGTTTTTATAAATTTGAATTTTCAGTTAAAAATTTAGGTTTTGGCAATTTAATGCTACTACTGTTGAGGTAACTTTCAACAAAGAAATCGCAGATGTAAATGCTTTGAACTTTGCAATTGAGGGCTTAACAATACAAAAAGTTGAAGTGAAAGTAGACAACAAAAATGTTGCTGTTTTAACTACAAGTCCAATGGAAGTTGGTAAAACTTATACAGTTACCGAATCAGGGGTTACACTTGGTACAGTTCAATTAGAAGTAAGTGCGCAAGCCGTTACTTTGAAGGCAGATAATTTAAAAGAAATTAACGCTTCATTCGTAAATGAAATTGACGCGAAAACAATCAATGGAGAATCTGTAAAGTTATCTGTAAATGGTTCTGCAAAATCTATAAATAGCTACTACACTTTATCTGTATCCGATGATAAAAAAGAAGTTGTGATCACTGTAAAAGGTGAAAGTGAACATTTCAATCAAGGAGATAAAGTAACTGTTGAATTTAAAGGTGTGAAAAACGCAGACGGAACAGCATTTCCTGATGGTAAACATGAATTCGTTGTAACAGATACAACTGCACCAACTGTGACTGAAGTAAAAGTAGCTGGTTTAAACAAATTAGAGGTTGTTTTCAGTGAGCCATTGGAAGAACAACCAACAGTGAAAGTAAATAATGGAAGCATCAGTAGTGTAGTTTCATCCTTTAAAAAAGGTGGTAAATCCTTAATTGTATCTACTTCTGCATTAACAGAAGGAACAACCTATAAGGTAGCTGTAGAAGGCGGTAAAGATTATGCGGGATTGGTTATTGGAGCAGTAGAAAATGATGTGATTTATGAAGTGGTTCGCACAGCACCAACTGTAACAGTGAAAAGTTCGGACTCTAATTCTGTAACTTTAAAATTCAATCGCCCAGTTGAAAACTTCCAAAGTCAAACAACCTTCATTCGTCATACGTATGATAGCAGCACAAATGAAGTAATTGGAAATTCAACTAGTGTAGAAAAAATCTCTGATTCAGAATATAAGGTAACATTCCCAGAAGCAAAACCATTCCCACCAGGAACAACAAAATTGTATATTTCATATGCAAATGGGCTTGCGGATGCTGCGAAAATAAAAGATCTATTTGGTAATGTGCTTCAAGCAACAAGCTTAGATGTAACAACGGTTGTAGATACAACAAAACCAACAGTTTCTGAGGTATCCTACGACAAAGACACTAAAAAGGTTGTAGTAAAATTTTCTGAGGATGTTGTATTGCCTACAATTAACAGTTTTACATTAAAAGACAAAAACGGAAATGTAGTAGCAATTGAAACGCCAGCATTCACAAAATCAGGCACAACAGATGTGAAAAACTCTGTAGAGTTTGGATTATATAATAAACCAAATGGGCTTGATGCAGGCACGTATACATTAGAAGTGAAGAATGTAACAGATACATCTATTGGAAAAAATCAATTGGATACTGTTACACAAGCCTTCACAATTGGAGATGTAGTTGCACCACAGATTTCTAAAGTATTCTTTAAAGATGCAACAAAGAAAACAATTCGCGTAGTTTACTCTGAAGCAGTAAATGAAGTAGAGGCCTTAACAAAAACAAACTACTTCATTAAGCCAAGTCAAAATGGAAATGCGACCGTGTTAAATGCCAATGCGACTATTACAAAAGTAAACAATTATACATTTGATATCACCTTACCAGAAGCCCTAGCAGATGGAAGCTATTTATATGTAAACGGCCTAGTTCAAGACTTAGCAAGTAACAAGCTTGGAAATGGTTCTGGAAGCCAAGCTGCGATTCAGGAAGCGAGCCAAAGTGCCGTTACAAAGACTGATATCAGTAAAGTAACAGCAGAAGCAAAAAATAAAATCACATTTGTGATTGGTCAAGAAATTAAAGAAACAACACTTCCGATAGGTGCAAATGGCTTACAAGTAAAAGCTAATAATACTGAAATAAAAGCTACAAGCGCAACAGCGGTAAGACAAGTAGACGGAACAACACTTGTTACTGTACTTTTGGATTCTAATACCGCTTTAGGCACAGATGGAAAACAAGGTGAACACAATGTAACAATTGACATTGCAGAGAATGTATTAACCAATACATTGGACCAAAAGAATAGTCAAATCAGCAGCGTAAGTGTAGATAATGAAAAAATTGTAGCAGAAATCGCTTCAGCCACAGCACAAGCAGGTGGTCCAGGCAGCCAAGGTATTCAAATTACATTTACAGAAGCTGTAAAGTACAGCAGTGTACAAACATCAGACTTCCAAGTAGAAGGCTATGTAGTAGAAGATATTAAATTCGGAGATACCAATACAGCAGGAAAGAATGTAACACTTACAATCCGCCCAGTAACAACAGAATCAACAACTACTAAAACTGTGAAATTGGTAGGTGATGTGGAGGATGTGAACGGAAATGTAGGATACAATTCAACTGCACAGGCTACTTCTATTACAGGTACAGTAATTGCTGCAGCACCACAATTAACAGGAGTAATTGTTCCCCAAGGCGGATTTGACGCAGTTGGAGATACTTTAGAACTAGTTTTTGACCAAGCGATTGCATTCGGTGATGAGTTAAGCCAACAAACAGGTGTGGCAGTAGATATTCTAGATGACTTCCTATTTGTTAATTATGATGGTAATGATACAACAACAGATGATACATTCCATGCTCAAGGTTCTACAGCAACATTTGATTTTGCGATAGCCCCAAGTGATAATAAAAAGTTAAAAATTACATTACAAACCGCTGGCTTATCTCAGCCAATTACATCTGAAACAACAATTAATATTACAGATGTAAGTAACATTGTTGCGGCACTAGATAATACAAAAGCATCTGTTGCAGCGACAAGTCCATTAGCAGTAACGGACCAATCTAGCCCAACTTTAGTTTCATCAACGACTACAGATGGATTTGATGCGGAAAATGATACAATGGTATTGACTTTTGATGAAAATGTACAGTTGAATACAAGTGATGATACTGACTCGGCTATTATCACGAATGCTACAACTTTAACTGGTGTTTCATTAGACTTTATTAAAGATCTGGTAACAATTATTGGCAAAACATTAGAAAGTTCTGGAACAGCACCTACATTTGATATTACAGTAAGTGGTAAAACAGTAACAATTACATTAAAAGGTTCTGGTGCTACTTTAGATAATGCAATTGCTTCAGAAAACGTAAAAGTGAGTGATGTAAGTAACATCGTAGATAAAGCAAACAATGAAGCAGTTGCAAATGTAGAAGTCGCAAATTCAAATTCTTAATATACCATAAGTCAATTGTTGGATTGGATTGATGCAGGTATAACGAATTATGGAAAAAAGACTTGGGATTTTAGACCCCAAGTCTTTTTTACTTGATTTATAATGGTATTTAAAATAGCAAAATCAATGGAGAAATTGTTCCGATGATACGATGTTTTATGCCGTTTGGATGTTCCATCAATTCGATATGGACAAAGAATGCTAAAAACCATCCTCGTTTGATAGAGGATGGTTTCGTTTTTCATCAAATATGCAAATTCTATAAAATAGAGAATTTGTAACTATATTATTCTACAATTGTTAAACCAGAAAGGTCGATATCTACAGTGATTGTCTCTCCACCTGGAATTTGGATTTCAACGTTTTCAAATACAGTTTTTGTCCGTTTTGCCCATTGACCATCTTTATTTACTGCAAAGTAGTATGCTTTTTTAGCATAACCTTTACCTGAGTCATTACTTTCACCAAAGTATAAGGCAACTGCTACTGCTTCAGTAGCTCCATCAACATCAGCAACTGTTTCTTTTGCAGAAGTCAATACACTAGTTTTAACTGTACCAGTTACTTTTGCCACAATCTTACCATTTTCTGCAACTAATGTGACTTTACCATCACTAGGAGCAAGTCCTCCTAAATCATGAATCGCATCGAAATCAACGCCAGTATTTTCATTTACACCACTAGCTGTTTGGAAGTTAAAATATTTTTGCCAGTCTGTTGCAGTTTCTGTAACAGTTTCTACTGTAAATGTTTCATTTAACTGAATTACTGGAAGAGCAACTGCTTTAGCACCATCATAGTGAGTAATCTCTATAGATTGTACAGTAAGGTTGGCTGAACCTACTCCTGCCGTAATACTTGTTGCATCTGTAGCAGAAGCAATAACTGCTGAATTATCAGATACAAATGTTATTTTAGAGATTTGGTACTGTCCTTTAGCAGCAGGAGCTACATTATTTTCTGTTAATGTTAACTCTGTTCCACCATAAGTAACTTTTAAGTTCTTCGCAATTTTACTTAAAACGTCTTCTGCAGATGCAGATACTTTATTACTAGTCACTTCAACTATTGGCTTTTCAGATGTGTCTACAACGTTGAATGTATCTGTATAAACTTCTAATGATCCAACTTTTACTTTTACTGTATATGTTCCTTCTGGAAGTTTAGCATTAGTAGCCTCAATCGGAGTTGATGTAGAAACATCTTCTAAAGTTTCTACTGCGGCATTATCTTTATCATATACAGTATATGTTGCAGATACTGCATCTCCAGTTTTTATGCCATCTGCATCTACTGGAAATGCTGATAATGTCATATTTTTATTTTTATTCGTTTCAGCTGCATTTTTGTCTAAAGTGGTTTTGAATCCTTCAACAATATAGTTATCAACTACTCCTGCTTCTGTTATATTTACTGTTACAGATGCTTTGACTGTATCGCTTACTTTTACTTCAACTACAGCTGTACCTGTTTTACCTGCTACTGGGGTGATTGAAAGCGTTCCTTCACCATTGGTAAGATTAGGTAGATCTACTTTTACAAGATCTTTTCCAGAAGTTACTTCTGCTGTTGCTTTTGCATTTGTAACTACAGTACCGTATTGGTCTTTTACTGTTACTTTAACTGTTGTTGGTGTTGTTACCTTGTTTGAAATTGATACAGATTGTTTATCAAATTCAACAGTAGAAGCTACTCCTTTAGCAACCACTTGTAACTCTACTGTTTGTTTGAAGTCACCAGCAGTAATGCGAACAGGTAATGTACCTTCTTTTAATGGTGTGATTGCACCGGTCATTTTATCTACAATAGCAATGTCTGTATCTAAAGATTCATATGTTACACCAGTAAGTTCTACTTTTTCTCCAAACTGATCTTTACCTTCAATATAAAGTTTTTGACCAGTCACGTCCATTTGAACATTTAAATTTTGTTTATAATCCGTCGCACTGAAATTCGGTTCAGTAGTGCCAACTGTGTAGTTCGTAATTTGTGCTAAAGATGAAGCTGCAGCTGTAATGGTAATACGATTGGATTTAACTGTTGTTCCATCTGCTTTTGTTGCTACAACGTATACAAATGCAGTTTTTCCAGCAGTGAAGTTCTGAATTGTCTTCCCATCAGACTCAATAGTTTCAGAGCTTTCGAATTGTACCTCAGTTGTGCTGGTAATATCAAGACCATTTGCATCAGATACCACATATTTTAATTTTGTTAAATCAACTTTACCAGCTTGCACTACTTGATTCGCATCAGCAGTGATTGAAGCAACACTTCCTACTACATAGTCAAATTGACTTTCTGCACCAGCCGCAACTACTTTATAGGTTGTTTTATCTGTTAGTGCTTCATACAATACAACTTCAGCTGAAAGTTTGTCTGTAGATAATGTCACTTCTTTAATATACTTTTTATCTAAAGTTTTTGCATCTGTTATAGTCACATCCGCTTTTGTTAATGCTTCTACTGCTTGATTGAAAGTTACTTTAACAGTTGTAGGATTCAGTGCTGATACAGATTGAATGTCTAGTGTTTGAGCAGGGATTTCCTCTCCTTTTCCAGCTAACT
>ERZ1643251.5101-NODE-5101-length-10940-cov-4.460450_pt1 | contig 10940 bp, 9 predicted proteins | sample MGYA00579261_ERZ1643251 | MGnify/ENA primary metagenome ERZ1643251 (study PRJEB29033, sample SAMEA4952267) | chicken gut metagenome | biome: Broiler Chicken; feature: Gastrointestinal Tract; material: Caecum | place: Ireland | collected 2018 | study: Broiler...
CCGCCGGCGGTGGGAAGATATAAAGTGTATATCATAGACGAAGTTCATATGCTCAGCACCGCGGCTTTCAACGCTCTTTTGAAAACGTTGGAAGAACCCCCCGAACATATTATTTTTATACTTGCCACCACCGAAGTTCAGAAACTTCCTCAGACCATACTTTCCCGTTGTATGAGGTTCGATTTCCGTTTGGTGGAAAAGCCCTTTCTCGTGGCTCTTCTGAAAAGGATTTTTGCCGAGCTTGGCGTCCCTGCTGAGGAAAAAGCCCTCAACGTAATCGCTTCCGGCGGAGAGGGAAGCGTAAGAGATACCTTGTCTCTTGCGGATATGTGCCTTTCCTACGGCGGCGACAGGGTGACTTATAAGGACGCACTGGAAGTTCTGTGCGCCACGAATTTCGATACCTTGCACGAATTGGGTTGCGCGGTACTGGATGGCGACGTAGGCAAAACAATGCTCCTTGCCGACGGATTGCTTAAGGCGGGTCGGAACACTCTCGGAAAGGATCTTGCGAGATATTTTACCGATTTTCTCAATCTGAAGAACGTTGCGAACACTCTTCCGGACGGAATGACCGAGGAGGACGCCGAAAAAATCCGCGCCCGAACCGACGATTTTTCCAACTACCGCATAGCGAGGGCTATGGATATATTGTGTTCGGTGGAAAGTGCCGCAAGATATTCCACTCAGCCGAAAACCTTGCTGGAAGCGGCTCTGGTAAAGGCGTGCGAACTTACTACGGAAACCGACAATACCGGCTTGGCAAACAGGCTTAAGGAACTCGAAAAGAAAGTTTCGGAAAATAAAAACGTGGTTTACGTTTCCCGAGAAGCGGTAGTATCGGAACCTAAAGTCGAAGTTTCTCACAAGGAGACGCAAAAGGAAGTTCCGCAGGAAGAAAACCTGGAAGAGATGCTCAGCCGTATGGCGGACGCCGAAGTGGAGACCGTTTTCGAGGAACGCAAAGCCGACGACAAGGAACAATTCTATGCCTCCGAAATCTGGTCGAAAGTCGTTACTTCCGTCGCAGGCGGCGAGGAAGCCATTTTGAAAATGGCGGTGGAAGGAGTGGAAAAAGGGATGAAGATCGAGGGTAATAAATTTATACTCGAAACCGACGACGCACCGACTTTTCATCTTCTTAACCGCGCCGAGTATCGCAAAATCATTCAGGACGTTATAAGGGTTGTCACGGGAAAAGACTACGAATTCGTATGCACGAGGAAGGTGTCGTCCGACGTCGTGAGCGACGAAGACAAACTTACTCTGGACCGCCTTTTCAGCGGGGAAGTCAAATTCAAAAGCAAAAAATAAAACGGGACTTTCCGTCGGTTAATGTCTTTAACGTTCCTTGCGGGGAACGTTTTTTTTGTTAACGCAAAACAGCGTAAAAAGCAAGAGAGCCTCGAACTAATTCGAAACTCTCTTGCTTTATGATAAGGGGGAAAATTATGAACTGTTTTGTGTTTTAATAATACCGCAGTTTTCAAATTCCGTCAAGCCGCAAAATAACATTTATTATTTTTGATTGCGGTAAAAAAATAGTAAAACATTCATAAGTTTTTCGTCCGAAACATAAGTTTTATTATATTGTGAGGTTCAAAAATATGAAAAAAATGCTTTTTTGCCTGTTTATAGCGCTGGTTTGTCTGCTTACCGTAGCCGGTTGTACCGGCGGGGGAACGGAAGATACGGCAAAATCGGGGTACGAGATAGAGTTTTCTTTGGAAGAAAATACCTTAAATTGTCGGCAGACGGTGGACTTTGTCAACGTTTACAGCGACGGTCTTGAAGAGATAAAATTCAATCTTTATATGAACGCTTACGCCGAAGACGCCGTGGACAAGGCTTATGCTACCCCGCTTAAAACTTACGGCGGTACCGAAATTACCGCGCTTAAAATCAACGGAAACGACGCGTCTTTCACTCTTTCGGAAAACAAACTTTCCTTTTCCGTTCCCGTCGATTCGCTGAAACTCGGAGACAGAGCGGAAATTTATATGGAATATACCGTGATGCTACCCGAATGCGATTTAAGGACAGGGTACTCCGACGGCTACTATAATCTGAGCAATTTTTATCCGCAGATAGCCGTTTACGGAGAGGAAGGATTCCTTTCCGACCAATATTCCGCCGTAGGCGACCCGATTTTAAGCGACGTGGCGGATTTTTCGGTGAAGGCGACTTTCGACGAACATCTGGTTGCCGCAACTCCCGCCCTCGGTGCGGAGACGATTGCCGAAGGGAAAAAGACGATTTCGATACGGGCGGAGAACATAAGGGACTTCGCTATGGTCTTGAGCGATAAATTTCTTTGCGAAACAGTTTCCGACGAAAATTTAACGGTATATTATTTCCACGACGGCAACGAAAAGTCGGCTGAAAGAGCTTCACTTGCGTTAGACGTTCTCAAAACTTTTTCCTCGGTTTTCGGAGATTATCCTTACGATACCTTTACCGTGGCGTCCACGCCTTTTGCCGAAGAAGGAATGGAGTTTTCGGGATTGGTTTATATCGATAACCTTACTACGGATTTTGAAAAAACTCTCATACACGAGACCGCTCATCAATGGTGGTACAATCTCGTCGGCAACGACAACGTAAGAGAGGGCTGGCTGGACGAAGGGCTGACGACTTTCTCTACGGCATATTATTATTCACTCAAAGGCGACGAGGAAACCTTTACGGAGGAAATCAAGTCGATACGACGTTCTTACGCTCTTTACGAGAGATCGCAGAAACTGAGAGGGGATAAAGGGGCGTTGAATATAAACGTAGATATTTACTCCTGCACCGATTACCAGTACGGTATGCTCGCTTACAATAAATCCTGTCTGTTGTTTGCGGACCTTTATGAAAAAGCAGGAAAGGAAAAATTCGAAAAAGCCTTGTCTTCTTACGTGGACGACAACCGTTTCCGTCGTGCCGACTCGACTTCTCTTGCCGACGCGTTCGGTAAGGCGATGAACTGCGACGTTACGGGGATAATAGACGGTTGGCTTTCCGACAAGGCTGTGGTGACTACGTTTGCCTAAACAGCAGGTAAAATCGTATATTTTATCCGACCGCCCGTCCGTAACGGGCGGTTTTGGCTTGACTTGAATTATATAATTTGATATATTGTATATAAATATTTTACTTTATTTTAAAGGAGAATTTTCAATTATGCCCAAAGTAGTTCTGGATTGGAAAACCGCAACCGATTTTATTACCGACGCTTTTGTCGGAGTAGGCGTGCCGAGAGAAGACGCCGAGATATGCACCGACGTTTTGCTCGAAAGCGACAGACGCGGAATAGAGTCTCACGGCTGCAACCGTTTCAAGCCGATTTATATCGACCGTATCAACTGCGGTATTCAGAATCCCGTTACTAATTTCGAAGTTATAAGAGAGACCCCGACCACCGCAGTAGTGGACGGACACGACGGAATGGGTCAGGTCATCGGCTATAAAGCTATGAAAATGGCTATCGAAAAAGCCAAGAAATACGGAATGGGTATGGTAGCCGTCCGTAATTCCTGCCACTACGGTATCGCAGGATATTATGCCACGATGGCGACCAAGGAAGGTATGATAGGTATTACCGGAACCAACGCCCGTCCCAGCATCGCTCCCACCTTCGGCGTGGAAAATATGCTCGGCACCAATCCTCTCACCGTAGGACTGCCCACCGACGAAGAATTCCCCTTCGTTCTGGACTGCGCCACCAGTATTTCTCAGAGAGGAAAAATCGAATATTACGCCCGTCTCGGGAAACCCACTCCCGCCGGATACGTTATCGGCCGTGACGGAAGCGCTTTGACCGACAGCGATCAGATTCTCGTCGATCTCAATACCGGACACGCGGCTTTGGCTCCTCTGGGCGGTATCGGAGAAGAACTCGCCGGATACAAAGGTTACGGTTATGCGACCGTAGTGGAAGTTCTGAGCGCGGCTTTACAATCGGGCAACTATTTGAAAATGCTTTCGGGCATAGGCGAAAACGGGGAGAAAGTTCCGTATCATCTCGGTCATTTCTTCATCGCTATAGACACCAACGCTTTTATGGGCGTGGACGCTTTCAAGAAGACCGCAGGAGATATTATGAGAGCTTTGAGAGCTTCCGCAAAAGCTCCCGGACACGACAGGATCTACACCGCAGGCGAGAAGGAATGGGACGTATGGCAGGAAAGAAAAGACAGCGGCGTACCCATTAACGAAGCAGTTCAGAAGGAAATGAGCAAGGTCCGCGACGAACTGAAACTCGATTACGTTTTCCCGTGGGAAAAATAAGGATATTTTCCGGACTGAAGGAGAAAGATAATTATGGATTACGCAAAAGAGTCGTTAAGACTGCACTATGAATGGAAAGGAAAGATAGAGATCGTCCCGAGAATGGAAGTAAAGGACAAAGAGTCTTTGAGCCTTGCCTATACTCCCGGCGTTGCGCAACCTTGTCTGGTTATAAAAGACGACGTGGATAAGTCCTACGAACTCACCCGTCGTTGGAATACCGTCGCCGTTATAACCGACGGTACGGCGGTTTTGGGACTGGGAGACATAGGACCCGAAGCGGGTATGCCCGTTATGGAAGGAAAATGCGTACTTTTCAAGGCATTCGGGGGCGTGGACGCTTTCCCTCTGTGCGTGAAGAGTAAAGACGTGGACGAAATAGTCCGCACCGTTCAGCTCATAAGCGGTTCTTTCGGGGGCGTCAATCTCGAAGACATTGCAGCTCCGAGATGTTTCGAAATCGAAAGAAAACTTAAAGAATGTACCGACATACCCATTTTCCACGACGACCAGCACGGCACGGCGGTAGTGGTTGCGGCGGCTATTCTAAACGCTCTTAAAGTGGTCAACAAAAAACTTTCCGACTGCGTGGTGGCGTTCAGCGGAGCGGGTGCCGCGGGAGTGGCTATAGCCAAATTGCTTCTTAAAATGGGAGCGAAAGACATTATAATGAGCGACATCAACGGAATTATCTGCGAAGGAGACGAAACGCTGGATTCCGCCCGTCAGGAAATCGCCCGTATGACAAACCGTACTTTCCGCAAAGGAAAAATGGCGGACGCCATCAAGGGTGCGGACATATTCGTGGGAGTTTCCGCCCCCAACGTTATTACCGAAGAGATGGTGGCGAGTATGAACGAAGGAGCGGTGGTCATGGCTATGGCAAATCCCGTTCCCGAAATTATGCCCGACAAAGCCAAGAAAGCCGGAGCTGCCGTAGTGGGAACGGGCAGGAGCGATTATCCTAACCAGATCAACAACGTGCTTGCTTTCCCCGGAATATTCAGAGGAGCTTTGGACGTCAGGGCAAAGGACATCAACGAAGAAATGAAAATAGCTGCGGCGTACGCCATAGCCGGACTGGTTTCGGACGAGGAACTTTCCGCCGATTATATTTTGCCCAAGGCTTTCGACGAAAGAATAGGGTCTACGGTAGCCAAAGCCGTAGCGGAAGCCGCCCGTAAATCGGGAGTAGCCCGCATCTGACAAAATTTTGCGTTGCGGAAGGTCTTTTCCTTCCGCAACGGCTAAAAAGGGGATTTTATGCCGAATAAAAGATTCAAAAAACGCACTAAACCGATAAGAGAGGACTATAAACCGCCTTTTGACGCGGAAACGCTGTCTTTGTCAGTTGCCGTACTCGGATTGAGGGAAGACACGGCGGCTCTTTTGGGAAAGGCGGGGATATCCACGCTTTACGACGTAGTGGTGCGTGAAGAAAAAGACTTTTACCGCATTTCGACTTTCAATAAGAAAAATTTGTTCGACGTCAAAAATTCTCTTAAAGCAAGAAAACTTTTTCTCCGTCCTGCGGCACAACAAGAAGAAAATCCCCGTAAGGAAAAGCAAACGGAGAACAAACCGTCGGACAGGAACGTAAAATCAACTCCTGTCAAGGAAAAAGAAAGAAACGCGGGTAAGCAGAGGGAGCAGGTCAAACAGAAAGAAGAGAATTTCGTGATGACCGTAAAACCGCCGAAACCTCCCAGACCCAAGATACAGGCAGTGAAGGAAGAACCCGACGCCTACGTCAAAGTGAACAAAGGCGGAAAATGGGGATTCAAGGAACGCAACGGAAAGCAGAAAGTGGATCCGATTTACGACGAAGTTTTCTGTTACAAGGAAAATCTTTGCTGTGTCGAGAAAGATGAAAAATTCGGGTTTATCGACCGTGAAGGCGAGGTAGTTATACCGATCGTTTACGACTGCGCCACTTCTTTCAGCGAAGGGTATGCCTGCGTGTTCAAAAAGGACAAATGCGCTTATATCGACAGGGAAAACAATAACGTGACCGCTTTTATTTTCGACGCGGCGACTCCGGTTATCGACGGAGAGTGTCGGGTCAAGAAAGACGGGAAATGGGGAGAAATGCACATTTCCAAAAATGAAAACGGGTTCATTGTAGTCAGCGAAATTCGTTGGATCAACTGATTTTCGTATGGAATTGAAACAAGCAGTAAGCGTAAGGATAGTCAATCTCTTGAAAGAGAAGAATATGACGCAGTATCAGTTGAGTAAAACGGGAGGGATCCCCCGTTCTACTGTAAACGTAGCTATATTAGCCAACAGGAAATCCATAAAACTGGACACCTTGTATGAGATAGTGTCCACATTGGGATTGACGTTAAAGGAATTTTTCGACGACCCGGTATTCGACGATATAACCGATTGACTAAAAAGCAGGTTTAGTTTTCGGTCAATTTCTTTGCGGCATAGGAGTAAAGAGCCACGAGGGTTTTTCCGTCGTGAATTTCGCCGTTTTTCGCCATTTTCAGAGCGTCGCGCAGAGGTATTTTTTTAACGGACAGAAATTCGTCTTCGTCAAGGTGCGCGTTTGTAAAGCTCAAATTCGTGGCAAGATACACGTAAAGTTTTTCGTCGGTATAGGCGGGGGTGGGGTATAATTCGGCGATAAGAGTGAATTTTTCCGCTTTGAGACCCGCTTCTTCTTCCAGTTCCCGGACGGCGCAGGAGAGAGGGTCTTCGCCTTTTTCCAGTTTCCCTGCGGGGATCTCCCATATTTCTTTTCGGTAAGGATAACGGAACTGCGTGACGAGATAGACGTTATCTTCTTCGTCAACGGCGAGAATACTCGCGCCGCCGTTGTGATGAACGTATTCTCTTACGGCGTGTTTGCCGTTTTCCAAGATAACGTCGTCTTTATATACCTGCATTATTCTGCCGTCGTAAATAAGTTCGCTGTCGAAGGTGATTTCTTTGGACATATTGACTTCCTTTTCGGTTCTATACTATAATAATATTAAACCTTGTCCTTTTCCATTGCAACATAATTGTAAACTATTTTTTTTACTTTAAGGTTATTTTATTCAACCTATGTAAAAACCGACTCATCATTCCTTTCGACAAAGCGTTTCAATAATAACATATTATAAAAAAACCGACCAAGGAGGTTTATATGAAAAAAATCAAACTTACTCTTTTACTTTTATTTATTTTAACAATAACTGCCGCAATTTTGTTGACGGGTTGCACCAAAAAGGACAAAGAACCCGAAATTTACGATATTTCCGTCGTAAACAATTCTCTCGTTACCATAGAACCCAGCGCTTCTTCCGCCACGGCGGGAACGACGATTACCGTAAAGGTTACTTTGAATACAAAGGATACCTATCTTAAGGGCGTTTATTACAACGATATCGCCTGTTCCGAGACCGAGGACGGTTACTCTTTCACGATGCCCGACAAAAGAGTTATAATAACTGCGGAAACAGGCACTTACACCGAAGTTTTACAAAACGGCTTCGCCACTTTTTCCGACAAAAATTATAAAATGATAGCAATGAACGCAAGATACGATTCTTCCAATGCCTCCGAATGGGCTTTGACGGTGGATATGGACAGTAATTATATGGCTGTGTTAAAGTCGGAAATCATCTCCTCCGACCAAAGCGTTATTCCTTCCGATGCCGTAACGGTAAAGCCCTACAGCAAAAAGGACCTCGGGATAGGCGGAGTCAACGATTTCGAAATAGTTAAGGCGAAAATCATCGTGGACACTTCTAAAATAAAAAGCGGTTCTACCTTTCTTTTAATGAATTTCGTTAACGACAATACTTCCGATAAAGCCAGTCTTGCGGTGAATATTTCCGTTTGCGAATACGGGCAATTCCCCGTGGCGGTGATGAGCGAAACCATAGTTATCGATGTATCGCAAGCGGAAACCGCTTCCCGTCAATACACTGTTCGCATAACCGACGCCGATCATATCGACGGATCGAAATTGAAACCTTATCAGGATTTTACTTTGAATTCCGTTGACGGAAAAATTACTTTGAACGTGGAATATGCCAAAGGTCATTCCTATTGGATCAGAATATCCGAAGGCACAGAGGACGATTATCAAACCGACTTGATTATAGCGGCGACAGAACAAGGAGGAGCGGTTTATACAGGCGACAGTAACTTCGGAGGAGAAGGCAGACTTACTTTTACCGAAGCGAACAGCCAAATCGATTTAACCGTTTCGAAAAAGGTTTAAGCCGATGTACCGAGCAAAAAAAACGGCTGAATGATTAAGCCGTAACAAAAAACTACGCCCGTTTTTTATCCTTAAGTAAAACCTTAACTCGGATATAAGACGGGCGTTTTTATCGGACAGGAAACAAATTACGGAGGAAGTGATATTGCGTAGGTAAATCCGAATACGCGTAGTTATTCTTTTTCAATAGATGAAAGCAGTTCCTTAAGGTAGGTGATAAATTTCAGACTCGGGGCGGAAATAACGGTATCGGGTTTCCATACTACCGATAAACGGCTCTCCAAAGTCGGTTTAAGCGGACGGAAGCATAAGGAAGATTCAGATGAAACGTCCACGAGTTTGTCTAAAGCCAATGCATAACCCAATCCTTGTTTCACCAGAAGCGACGCATTATATATAAGGTTGTAAGTGGCGACGACGTCGAGTCCGTCGGAATATTCCCCGAACCATTCGTTGATTATATATTCGTTAAGAGAATGTTTGGACAAAATAACTTTTTTGTCGTATAAATCTTGCGGCGTTACGAATGTCTTGTCGGCAAGGCGAGAGTCTTTTTTCATTAAAACGCCCCAGGTGTCGGTAAGAGGAAGTTCGAGATATGAATATTTCGACAAGTCGGCAGGGGCAATGAGAATACCGAAATCAATAAGCCCTTTATCGAGTTTTTCTATAACTTCGTGGGTGTCTCCGCTGAAAAAATCGAACTTAATACCTGGATAATCGTCCCTTAATCGGCACGCGACTTCGGCTATCAGACTGACTGCGTAGGACTCGCCGCCGCCTATGGCTATCCGTCCTGCGATTTCTCCGTATTTTACCGACAGTTCGCTTTCGGTTTTGTCGGAAAGAGCGATAATTTCCTCGGCACGTTTTTTAAGAAGTTTTCCCGCTTCGGTCAGAGTTATTTTCCTATTCCCGCGGACGAAGAGCTTTTGTCCGAGTTTGCTTTCCAGCCCCTGCATTTGTCGCGAGAGATTGGGTTGCGTGAGGAAAAGACTTTCGGCGGCTTTAGATATGCTTCCTTTTTCCGCTACCGCAATAAAATACTTCAATTCCCGTAATTCCATATTTACCTCCGTATGCTTATATATATTATTTCATTGTTTAATATGCTTGTCAATTATGGATATATATAAAATATAAGTATTTGACATACTCAATCGCCCGACATACAATAAAGACGAAGGAGAAAGTTTATGGAAAAAGCGGAATTTCTGAAAATAATGCAGAGCGGCGCTACGGTAAAGGGCGGTTCGGAGGCGCATAAATTTATGCACGAACTGTCGGCGAGGGCGCAGGAAAAGTTGGCGGTACTGAATAGCGGATTTCATACAGACGAAGAAAAAGCGGAGCTTATTTACGAACTTACCGACGGGAAAGCAGATAAGTCCGTCAAAATTTTTCCGCCTTTTTATACCGATTGCGGAATAAATACGACTATCGGGAAAAACGTTTTTATAAATTTCGGGTGTTGTTTTCAGGATCAGGGAGGGATCAGAATAGGCGACGGCGTACTGATAGGGCACCAGGTGGTTATCGCCACGCTCAACCATTCCTTGAACCCTGCCGAAAGGAGCGATATGATTCCGTCGCCCGTAGTTATAGGCGACAACGTATGGATAGGGTCACATTCCACGATACTTGCCGGAGTTACCGTAGGGAAAAACGCCGTTATCGCGGCGGGGAGCGTAGTGACCAAAAACGTCCCCGAAAACGCCGTGGTTGCGGGAGTCCCGGCTAAGGTGATAAAGAATATTCCCGACGTAAGTACGGGTTACGATAAATAGGAAGGAGGTTTGTTTATGAAAGAATTTACGGCATATATGCCCACGAAAGTTTTGTTCGGAGCGGGAGTTTTGAATGAATTGAAAAATCAAACGTTACCGGGAGAAAAAGCGCTTATTTTGCTCTCCGACGGAACGAGCGCGATAAAAAACGGTTATTACGACAGAGTTAAGTCGTTACTGAAAGAAGCGGGGGTAAGGACGGAAACTTTTAAGGGGATAGAAGCCAATCCTCTGAAGGATACGGTTATGAAAGCGGCGGCTTTTGCGAAGGAAAAGGAGTGCGATTTTGTAGTGATGCTGGGGGGCGGTTCGGTTATGGACGCAGGAAAAGCCGTTGCGGCGATGGCAACCAACGAGGGCGACTTGTGGGATTACGTAAACGGCGGCACGGGCAAAGGTAAACCTTTGGCGAAAGCTCCGCTGCCTACCGTAGCCGTAACGACCACTGCCGGTACGGGCAGCGAAGTGGATGCGTGGGGAGTGGTTTCCAATCCCGAAACCAACGAGAAAATAGGTTTCGGCGGAGACGACAGGCTTTTCCCGACGCTTTCGATAGTAGACCCCGAACTTATGCTCACGGTTCCGCCTGCATATACCGCTTATCAGGGTTGCGACACAATTTTATGGACACTCATTGAAGAAAGACATCAACGGAAGAAAAT
>ERZ1643251.5102-NODE-5102-length-10938-cov-13.479004_pt1 | contig 10938 bp, 8 predicted proteins | sample MGYA00579261_ERZ1643251 | MGnify/ENA primary metagenome ERZ1643251 (study PRJEB29033, sample SAMEA4952267) | chicken gut metagenome | biome: Broiler Chicken; feature: Gastrointestinal Tract; material: Caecum | place: Ireland | collected 2018 | study: Broiler...
TTCTTACTGGCCGCTTTCATCGGAACCGCTGTCCCTCAAGCGCTTGCATATAATATCAGACCAGGAACCATTTGTCAACAACTATTTTTAAAATTCGACGGATTTTTTCTTTGCCCTTTTTTTCATATTGTAGTCACAGATATTTTAGCGGTTGCGCCCGTTTGAAAAGTGTGTTATTCTAAATTGATAACAAATCGTAACTTTTTATACTGGAGGGATTTTATGAGGCGATTAGCTGCACGGCTTTGTCTTCTGCTGCTCTCCGTGGCGCTTCTTGCTTTTTCAGCTGCGGCGACCTCCATTAACGTAACGGTTCGGGGCGTTCCTGTGGTATGGAGCGGCGCGGCCCCTTACGTCAATGCGCAGAATATGACGCTGACGCCGGTACGGGATGTGGCCGAGGCCATGGGGCTGACGGTACGCTGGGTACAGAATCAGCAGATGGTGGAGCTGTCCCGTACCTATACGCCTGATAACTCGATTTATCAGGCGGAGCTGCAATCCGGACAGAAAGAGTTTATTGTTTCCCGCACCGTTTCCCTGTGGATTGGCCGTACCACCTATACGGTGACCAATCAATACGCACTTTACGATGGGCGTACCATCGTAAACACCCGCACCGGCCAGACCAACGGCACCTCCAATGCCGCGCCGGTGGTGCGTGATGGTCAAACCTTTGTCGCCATCCGACCTGTGGCGGAACAGTTTGGTTTCGATGTGCTTTGGGACCAGTCCTCCCAGACGGTCCGCATTGTCAACGGTCTGGCCTCCGATTGGAGCTATGCCTGGACCGTCACACAGGATGGCAGCGGCGGACTGTTGGTTGGTGTCCATTCCCCGGTGAATCTGTTGGACGCCACCATTACGGGTGTCACGGTAAAAAGCACCACGGCCCCTGGTAGTTCCGACGGCAGCCGCCCCATTCGCCCCACCACGGCGCAGGAGCTTGCCGCCCTGCAAACAACCGCCGGTGCTTCCCTGCTGGACGCTGTCCGGGTGGAATATCCCTTTGCCGCCGGAGAGTCCTATACCATTACCGTATCGCTGCAAGTGACCAAATCCAACGGCGCTTCCTCTGCGGCCAGCGGATCGTTCCAAATCAATTTGCCTGCCCCAGGCGAGACTGCCGGTTCTGATGCAGCGGAAGTTTTTTGATTACATATTATTATAGAGACGTCCCAGCGGTGTCTCTATTTTTATTTGGAAAAAATTTCTCATATTTTTTTGCATACACGGGAACAAATAGGGCAAGGCGCCGTCTAACCAATCAGAAACAACGCGGCACCGCCGCTCCCGATTCCGGGAAACGATACAAGAAAGGAACCGAGAATTATGAAAAAGCTGATTGCTCTGCTGCTGGCTCTGACCCTGGTATTCTCCATGGCCGCCTGCGGCTCTAAGGAAGAGACCCCCGCCCCCGACGGCAACACTGCCAACACTGAGACCACCGACACCTCCACTGACGATACCAGCAAGGAGGAGGAGGAGACCAATCACATTGATGAGATGGATTTGACCACCGTCATGGAAGACATCCTCAAAGATGTGGAAAACCTGCCCATGTACGAGATTACGGAGCTGACGGAAGAGAACTTCGAGTTCATGACCTTTATTCCCTACGTTGACGGTTACGAGGCGGTTTCCGCCGATGCGCTGATTGGCTCCATTGCCCACAGCGTCGTCCTGGTCCGTGTTCCCGACGGCACCGACGCCGCCCAGGTAGCCTCCGACATCGAAACCAACGCCAATCCCAACAAGTGGGTCTGTGTCGGTGCGGAAGCCACCCATGTGCGCCAGCACGGCAACACCATTCTGCTGGTCATGTCCTCTGTGGACACCGCCAACGCCATTCTGGTGAACTTTGACTCCCTGGCCGGTGAGGCCACCCCTGAGAGCGACCTGGCTGCTCCCGTCAGCGGTGCGGACGACGCCATGGAAGCCATTGGCGATCCCGTCGCCACCCCCGAGGATGAAACCCCTGAGAAGCCGGAAGCCTCTAAGCCCGACAACGCCAGCAACACTAACAACAGCTCCTCCAACACCGGCAGCGGTTCCGGCACCGGCACTGGTTCCGGTAACGGTTCTGGCACTGGCGCCGGCAACGGCACCGGCGGTGGTGCCGGCAATGGCACTGGCGGCGGTACTGGTAATGGTACCGGCAACGGTTCCAATACCGGCAGCAAGCCCGAAACCCCCGCGCAGCCTGAGACGCCCGCACAGCCCGAAACTCCCACCACGCCGGAAGAAAAGCCCACGGAGCCTGAGACGCCCGCCACTTCCGAGACGGATCTGGCCGCTGTGCTGTCCACCGTCACCGCCGGTATCGAAGATCTGCCCATGAGCTTCAGCGAGATGCTGACCGCCGAGAACTTTGAGTCCTTTGCCTTTATCCCCTACGCCGAGGGCTATCGCGGCATCAACGGTGACGCCATGATCGGCTCCATTGCTCACAGCGTCGTCATTGTGGAGGTCCCCGAGGGCACCGATGCCGCCACCGTGGCCGCTGACATGAAGGCCAACGCCAACCCCCGCAAGTGGATCTGCGTGGAAGCCGAAAGCGTCCAGACCGCTTCCAAGGGCAATCTGGCCATTTTGGTCATGTCCAGCCAGGATTGGGCTGACACCATCATTGCCAACTTCAACGCTATGTAATCGACCCTCTGACCGGGCGCACCGAACCGGTGCGCCCGGTTTTTTGCGTCCAAAATCAATCTGCAATCGAGGTGACTGCCCATGCTGTTTTCCAGCATTACCTTTTTATACGGCTTTCTGCCCCTGACGCTGGCCCTGTACTTTCTGGCGCCCAAGTCGTGGCGCAACGGCGTACTGTTGGCGGCTAGCCTGTTGTTTTACTTCTTTGGAGAGCCCATTTACGTTTCTCTGCTGCTGATCTCGTCCATCAACGATTTCTGTTGGTCTCTGCTGATTGAAAAGCACCGGGACCAGCCCAAGCGGACGCACTTCTATCTAATCGCTTCCATTGTCATCAATCTGGGCCTTTTGGGCTTCTTCAAATATACAGACTTCTTTATCGGCACAGTCAATGATTTGCTGGGCACCTCCATTCCCCTGACTGGTGTGCCCCTGCCCATCGGTATCAGCTTCTTTACCTTCCAGACCATGTCCTATACCATTGACGTCTACCGAGGCCGGGCGTCCGCCCAACGGAATCCGGCGACCTTTGCAACATTTGTGTGTTTATTCCCCCAGCTGATTGCCGGTCCCATCGTCCGCTACACCGACGTAGCCGCCGAACTGGAAAGCCGCAAAAGCACGCTGGAGGGTGTGGCTCTGGGTCTGCGGCGCTTCGCCTTCGGTCTGGGCAAGAAAGTTTTGCTGGCCAACGCCATAGGCGAACTGTGCACCGCCTTCCGGGACGCCCAAAGCCAGAGCGTTTTGTTCTTCTGGCTGTATGCTGTAGCCTTTTCCCTGCAAATCTACTTCGATTTCTCCGGTTATTCCGATATGGCCATTGGCCTGGGCCGTATTTTCGGCTTCCAGTTCCCGGAGAACTTCAATTACCCGTTTATCTCCAAGTCCATCACAGAATTTTGGCGGCGCTGGCATATGACCCTGGGCAGCTGGTTCCGCGACTACGTCTATATTCCCCTGGGCGGCAACCGCTGCTCCAAGGCAAAATGGCTGCGGAATCTGGCCGTCATCTGGCTGCTGACAGGCCTGTGGCACGGCGCCAGCTGGAACTTTGTCCTCTGGGGTGCGCTGTTTGGTGTCCTGCTGATGATTGAAAAGCTGTGGCTGGGAAATCTTCTGGAAAAGCTGCCTGCGGTGGTACGCCATGTCTATGTGATTTTCCTGGTGCTTATCAGCTTTGTGATTTTCAACGCCAACGGCCTGTCCGGTGTACTGGCCGATGTGGGCGGACTGTTCGGCGCGGGTGGCCTGCCCCTCTACACCAGCGAGGCACTTTACTATCTGCGCAGCTACGGCGTGCTGCTGGTAGTCTGCCTGATTGCCGCCCTGCCCTTGGGCAAGCGCTGCTATGAGCGCGTCCAGAACAGCAAGGTCATGACCGTTCTGGAGCCTGCAGCCGTGGCCGCCCTGTTGGTGGCTGTCACGGCCAGTCTGGTGGACGGCTCCTTCAATCCCTTCCTCTATTTCCGTTTCTAAGGAGGTACGCCATGCAGAAAATCAAATATATTGCCATTGCGGCCGTCTCCTTTGTGATGCTCTTCGGCATAGCCATCTGGCACATTGTTCTTCCTGACCAGGAAACCTCCCGGTCCGAGCGGCGCAATCTGGCCCAGGCCCCGGCCCTGACGGCAGAGGGCATTTTCTCCGGCGACTATATGGAAGAGCTGGAAACGTATCTGCTGGACCAGTTCCCCGGCCGGGACGGCTGGCGGACCATCAAGGCCGTAACCCGGTTCGACCTGTTCCGGCAGCTGGACAACAACGATGTCTATTTGGTGGGCGACAGCGTCTTTAAAATGGAATACCCCCTGAAAGAAGATCAGGTGGCTTACGCCGCCAACAAGATTAACGAAGTGGTCTCCACCTATGTGCCCAGCGAGCGGATTTACTACTCCATTGTCCCCGACAAAAATTACTTTGTGGCCGAGGAGCACGGCTATCCCCACATGGACTATGACCGTCTGGTGGAGATTATGACTTCCACCGTCAACGGCCAATATCTGGACATTATGAACCTGCTTTCGGTGGATGATTATTACCGCACCGACACCCATTGGAACCAGCCGGACATTTTGGATGTGGCCCAATTTCTGGCCGACGGTATGGGCTTAGGCGTCAGTCTGACGCCGGAGGGCGGCTATACAGAAAACACCCTCTCCCCCTTCTATGGCGTCTACTGCGGTCAGTCCGCCCTGCCGGTGGAACCAGACGTGCTGACGTATCTGACCTCCGATGCCACCAACGCCGCTTCCATGACCGGCGTGGAATTTGAGGGCAAATGGCCTGTTTATACCACCACCAAATTTGACGGCATGGATGGTTACGATGTCTTTGCCGGCGGTGCTCAGGCGGTGCTCACCATGGAAAGCCCCCTGGCCAAAACCGACCGGGAATTGGTGATTTTCCGGGATTCCTACGGCAGCAGTATTTCTCCCCTGTTCCTGGAGGGCTACTCCAAAGTCACCCTGATTGACCTGCGGTATATTGCCGCCAAACTGCTGCCGGACTTCGTGGAGCTGAACGAGAATCAGGACATTTTGTTCCTCTATTCCACCAGTCTGCTGAACTCCGGTATGCTGCTGAAATAAGCCATTTTTTATAGATTGGCAAAAATTGCGGGAGCGCGCACAGTAAACTGTACGCGCTCCCGTTTCCTCATTGGTCTTGTGGAGCCTGGTCCTCCTGCTCGTCCTGGTCGGCATCGGTATCGAGAATTGCGAGAATCTGCCAGCGGCCTGAGCGCTGCACCATACCCCCCAGGGCAAACACCACACCGGAGAGAAAATGGAGAATCCGGTTGGCCCCCTTGGTATCCAACCGCTCCAGCCGCACTTCCACTGCGCCATAGCGCATCAGCTCTTGGGCGATATGCCCGACTTCATCATAGCGCGTTGGGCAGATTTTAATAGGGTGCTGCTTGGCCCAGTGTTTCATGGAAATCACGTTATCTCGCTGCAACGGTCTGGCCGCTGTCTCTCGGTCCATAGCCACCCTCCTTCTCCCGGCTTCGGGAACAATTATAGCATTCCAAAAAACCACCTGGGCCGATTCTGCAAAATCCGTCGAATTTTGCGCAGAATCAGCCCTCATGCGGAGCAGACAATTCACCGTTAACAAATTAGGCAGGATTGTATCTTTACCTCTCTGGTTCACTGGTGTATACTTAAAATGAGGTGATAAACATGGCGACAAACAGACCCAGATATACGGTGTCTGTGGACAACGAACTGTTTCAAAAAATTGAGGACTTTCGGTATGAACGGCGATACCAAACCCGTTCCGAAGCAACAGTGGAGTTAATCCGACTGGGTCTTGAGTCACTGGAAAAAGAACGCAGCGCGGAAAAACAGTCCCAGCACGCAAACAGCGACACGTTGGATTCCACAAAAGCATAAGCGCTTTTTCCAGGAAATTAGGGTGCAGCACTTGCCCCTTAATTTTTTGTATAAATTTTACAAAACACACTGGAAATCCAACCACATTTATGCTATACTAATACCAATCAAATATCTGAAACTGGATGCAATGCGCTGAGTGCCGCCGGAAGCGGCAGCGGGAGAACCAATTTTGGGGTGAATCGGCTCCGGCCGACGGGAACCTCCTTTTCCGAACCCGACAGCTAATCTCGTAAGCGGAGAAAGGTCGATCATTGCCAGGTCAGGAGTTCTATTCTGTGATTGGAAATTATTGGCTATTTTTCGCCGCCTATGCTTTGCGTAGGCGGCGATTCCTGTTTTTGCATCCGCCGGGGCCGGTAGCGGCGGAAAGGAGCATGCAAACTATGACCATGGGTACCTTGTTCTGGATTTTGACGGTAATCGTCTGCGGCGTGTTTCTCGTGATCTCCTGGAAAGTGCAGGGGCAGGCCAATGAGAGTTTCTCCCACTATGCCATCGGCGGCAGCAGTTTTCCCATGTACCTGATCTTTTTCACCCAGTTTGCCACCATTATGGGCGCGGGCAATTTCATCGGCCACGCCGGCAGCGGCTATGAAAACGGCATCGGCTGGCTGGCGTTTATTCTGGGTGAACAGGGCTCTAAAATCGTCTTTGCCCTGGTTTTTGCCGGTCTGGCAGGCCGGTTTACCTATAACACCATGCCGGAAATGATTGATGATCTCATTGTCCGCGACAAACTGACGCGGATTCTTTGCGGCATCCTCAGCGCTTGCATCATGGTGGCCTGGGTGGGCGGCCAGGGTAAAGCCTTCGGTGAAATCTTCCAGGTATTTACCGGCGCCGATCCCCTGCCCATCATTCTGCTGTTCTCCGCGATTTTTATTGTCTACACCTTTATGGGCGGTGTCTACAGCGTGGTGTGGACCGATTTGTTCCAGGGCATTTTGTGCGTGATTTTCGGCATTATTTTCTATCTGTTTGCCTTCAGCAAGGTGGATTTCAGCTTGGTGGAGCTGGGTAACCGTCTGGAAGCCGTGGGCAAGGGCGACATGTGGACCTTTGCCAACCTGGATTTCATGGGCACGCTGAACACATTCCTGACAGGCCTCGTGGGCGTTCTGGTGGCGCAGACCTATTGGCAGCGCTGCTACGCCTGTAAAACCTCCAAAACCGCCCGCAACGGCCTGCTCTACAGCGGCATCATCTGCGTCATTATGACCATGCTGACCGCCTTGGTGGGCTTGATTATCCTCACCCTCAACCAAGACTTGAACGCCGGTTCGGCCATGCCTTGGTTTATGATGTACTGCACCCCCATGCTGGTGGGCGCCGGAATCTTTGTGCTGATTCTCTGTGCCGGTATGTCTTCGGCGGACTCCTGTCTCAATTCGGCGGCAGTGCTGGTGGTCAATGATTTGGTACGGCCCTTTGGCAAACACAACGACCGGCAGTTGGTAAAGCTGGCCAAATGGGCCACCTTGTTTATCGGTGTCGCTGCTTCCGTGGCCGCCATCTATGCCAGCTCCATTATCTCCCTGTTCTCCCGTGCCTACTCCATGGCGGGCGCCGGTGTGGCGCCGCTGCTGTGCATCGGCTTTCTCTGGAAAGAGCGCAAGGGCCAGCGGCCGGAAATGAGCAAGTGCAACAGCAAGGTCACCGCCTGGGGCGCCCGGGTGGGTATTGTGGTCGGTGCGGTGGTTTCGCAGCTGCCTATCCCCAATGCCGTTCTGGTGGGTCTGGTGGCTTCGTCTGTGTCCATTATTGTGGTTTCCCTGCTGACCCGAAATGTTCCCGTAGAGCGCTGCTTCCGCAGCGAGGGCGACGCCCATCCCATTCCCAAAGATACCGCTGTATAAGCAGGTAAAAAACCCGTCGGAGACAATCCGACGGGTTTTCTGCAATTATTTGGCATAATCCACGGCTTTGGTCTCGCGGATAACGTTAATCTTGATCTGACCAGGGTACTTCAACTCGCTCTGGATTTTGGAAGCGATGTCGTGGGCCAGGAGAATCATGTTGTCCTCGCTGACCTCCTCGGGCTTGACCATAATGCGGACCTCGCGGCCTGCCTGGATGGCGTAAGCCTTGTCGACGCCGGGATAGGAGCCGGTCAGCTCCTCCAGCTTTTCCAGACGGCGAATGTAATTTTCCACATTCTCACGGCGGGCGCCGGGGCGGGAAGCGGAGATGGCGTCGGCGGCCTGCACCAGACAAGCAATCACCGACTGGGGTTCCACATCGCCATGATGGGCCTCGATGGCGTTGATGACAATGGGGCTTTCCTTGTACTTCCGAGCCAGTTCCACGCCCAGCTGTACGTGGCTGCCCTCCACCTCATGGGTGACGGACTTGCCCAAATCGTGAAGCAGACCGGCCCGCTTGGCCAACGTCACATCGACGCCCAGTTCGCTGGCCATCAGACCGGCAATGTGGGCCACCTCGATGGAGTGGCGCAGGACGTTCTGGCTGTAGCTGGTACGATAACGCTGACGGCCCAGGAGCTTCACCAGCTCCGGGTGCAAGTTGTGAATGCCGGTCTCGTAGGTGGCACGTTCGCCTTCCACCTTGATGGTGTGCTCCACCTCACGGCGGGCCTTCTCCACCATGTCCTCGATGCGGGTGGGATGGATACGGCCATCCACGATGAGCTTTTCCAGGGCCATGCGGGCCACTTCGCGGCGGATGGGGTCAAAGCTGGAAACGGTGATGGCTTCGGGGGTGTCGTCAATGATAAGATCGACGCCGGTGATGGTCTCGAGGGTGCGGATATTGCGGCCCTCGCGGCCGATGATGCGGCCCTTCATATCGTCGTTGGGCAGGGGGACCACGGAAACGGTGGCTTCGGCCGTGTGATCGGCGGCACAGCGCTGAATGGCGGTGGCGATGATCTCGCGGGCCCGCTGATCGGCTTCCTCTTTGAGCTGGGTCTCCACCTCGTTGATCTTCATGGCCGTCTCATGACGGATTTGGGATTCCACATTCTCCAGCAGGTAGGCTTTGGCCTCCTCCTGGCTCAGACCGGAGATCTTTTCCAGGACCTCCATCTGGCTGCGCTTGAGCTGGTCCGTCTCCTCCTGGGCGGCGGCCACCTTTTGCAGCTTGTGGTTCAGTTCCTCTTCCCGCTTTTCGTGGGCGTCCAGCTTGCGGTCGAGGGTTTCCTCTTTCTGTTGCAGGCGGCGCTCCTGCTTTTGCAGGTCGGCGCGGCGTTCCTTCACTTCTTTTTCGTATTCGGTACGAGATTTATGGATTTCTTCCTTGGCCTCCAGCAGCAGCTCTCGGTTTTTGTTCTCCGCCGCCTTGATGGCTTCATTGATGAGGCGTTTTGCCTCCTCTTCGGCGCTGCCGATCTCCTTTTCGGCAACCTTTTTACGATAGGTTACGCCGACAAAAAAGAACACCACCGCACAGACAAAGCCGACGATGACCGGAAGAATGATTTGTATCGGTTCCATAATTCTGCGAACACACCTCCTTGATCTAAGATCTGAAAAAATCGGGTATGCGCGGAAACAGCAGCGGCGGCGCAGGCCCCCCAAGCAGCTGCGCCGGTCGCACTATAATCCAGAATCTATTGTACTGTTGGATGGTCAATGTGTCAAGAAAAGTTTCGTCGGGTGTCGTTTGGAACGGGACCGGCCCTGTGCAAACCTCACAAAAGCCCGTCTTTTTCTATTGACCCATCGGGCCGGGTATGGTACTATTACATAGTATCCACGGATACAAGTTACCGGCATTCTCAGGTCCAACCTGTGTGTGCCGCTGCGGATATAGCAATTTGCTCTGCCTCGGGTCCCCTCCCCGTGTAAAAATAGAGGGGTTTTCCTGAACGCGGGCATGATGGAATTGGTAGACATGCGAGATTTAGGTGCTGTCACCTCAGTGAATCTTTTTGAGTTAGCGCAGCTTCCTTCTTGGCTGACCAGATCATCGGCGTGCTCAATCAGGTAAGAACAGGGTTACCTGTTTTTATAGTTGCGGACTAGGCTGTGTGGCCCGCCTCGGCTTCCTCGCCGTGTAAAAACAGAGGACAAATCGAATATGCGGGCGTGGTGGAACTGGTAGACTCGAAGGATTTAGGTTCCTTTGTCGAAAGGCGTGCGGGTTCGAGTCCCGCCGCCCGCACCATGGCGAGTGTTCTTATAGCATTTGAAACGCTGTAAGAACACTCGTTTTTTTATTGTTTTCATCCGGCGATGGTGGATGGGGCGTAGTTGACGACTACGCCCTTTCTTGTGTTTACGGACACCTCCGGGGCGGGCAGCGGGATCAACTCCGGGATCTCAATGACCCCTACGCAGTTATAGTGGATACGGAGCCGCTGCTCCCATACCCCGTCAATCTTCTCGGCGTTGAACACCTCGATTTTCTCGATGAGCTCGTTCAGCATCCGGGGCGTCAGCTTGCGGGCGCGGGTGTATTTGCGGACCAGGGAGATGAACATATCCGTGGTCATGGACTGGCTGCTCTGCTTGTCGATCTCGGCGCGGAGCGCCTTGATTTTCTCCGCCAGCTCCTTTTGCTCCTCCTCGTACCGCCTCGACATACGGGCGAAGCGGTCATCAGAGAGCTTGCCGGAAACATTGTCCTCATAGATCCGTTCAAACAGGCCGTCCAGTTCCTCATCGCGGGCTTGCAGGGCTTTCAGCTCCTTCTCCTTCAGCTTTCGGTCGGTGGCCTCCGCCTGCTGGGAATGGCCGATCACAGCCTTCACAAACTCATCCTCAAACTGGCTGGCAAACTTGGTCAGCCGCCGGATCTCGCCCAACACCACCTGCTCCAGGAAGTCCACGCGGACATAATGGGTGGAAGTGCAGCTCCCACGGTTGCCCTTGTAGTTGGAGCAGTTGAAATACTTGATGTCGGGGTTGCCCTGATTGAAATGAAAGTG
>ERZ1643251.5103-NODE-5103-length-10938-cov-6.666820_pt1 | contig 10938 bp, 8 predicted proteins | sample MGYA00579261_ERZ1643251 | MGnify/ENA primary metagenome ERZ1643251 (study PRJEB29033, sample SAMEA4952267) | chicken gut metagenome | biome: Broiler Chicken; feature: Gastrointestinal Tract; material: Caecum | place: Ireland | collected 2018 | study: Broiler...
TAACAGACCCACTTACTGCTCAAGAATACATTCTTAAAGAAGTTCAAAAAGTATACAAATTACAAGGTGTTGATATTTCCGATAAGCATATCGAAATTATCGTTAAGAGAATGATTAATAAAGTAAGAATTACTGATGCTGGTGACACTGACTTTGTTGAAGGCTTATCAGTATCACTAAGAGAATTTACAGAAGGAAATAAACCAGTTATTCTTTCTGGTGGCGTTCCTGCTAAAGGTAATCCAATTATGCTTGGTATTACTAAATCTTCTCTTGAAACTGATTCATTCTTATCAGCTGCATCATTCCAAGAAACAACTAGAGTATTAACTGATGCTGCAATCCATGGTAAAGTTGATAGCTTACAAGGATTAAAAGAAAATGTAATTATTGGTAAATTAATCCCTGCTGGTACTGGATATAAACAATATAGTGATATTTCTATTGAACTTGAAAAAGATATTTTAAATGATGATGCCAGTGAAGTTTTAGAAGAAAAACTAATGGATGATGCTGATATCTCATTAGATAATTTAAATACTGCGGAATAAGATTGCTTAGTCAATCTTTTTTCTTGACTAAAAATAAAAAAGTGGTAAAATAATTGCTAACAAAAAGGGGGATTTTGATGGAAAAAGTATATGGCTTTACTAATGAAAATATAAATGTCTTTCCTGAGTTTTTTAATTTTGATAATGCAAATGTATTAACTGTACTAGGAAGTGGAGATCAATATTTTGGAGCGTTATTAAATGGCGCTAGAGATGTTGAAGTATTTGATATAAACTATTTGGCGTGGTATCATTTCCTATTAAAATATACAGCTATAAAGATATTATCTTATGAAGAGTTTATGCAAATGTTTGTTATAGATAACCTAGATAATTTAATTATCTATGCTAAATTGCGAGAATATCTTCCAGATGAAGTAAAATATTTTTTTGATAAACTTATTGGTTTAGGTAGAAGTTTTTCTTCAATTAAAATAAAAAACATTATATTTGATAATTCAAAAATTAGAAATATTCCTTATTTTAATCAGGAAACTTATTATCAATTACAAAGTATATTGCAAAATAATAGAATGCCAGAATTTTATAATTGTAATCTATTAGATATAAGTAAATATACTAAAAAAGCATACGATGTTTCCTTATTCTCTAATGTGTATCATTATTTAAGTTTGAATACTAAGGATTATCGTGATTTTTTAAATAAAATTAATTCTCCGGAAATATTAGCATTATATACATGGTTTTTAAATAGGGAAGAGAAAAAAGAATTTCTAGCAAACGGTTTTGATGTATATCAAATACCTGGTGTATTACATCAAGATGATTATATAGTTAAATTGAATCGTAGAAAGCAATAATATTGCTTTTTTTTCTTAGTAATAATATAATTAATTAGGTGATTAATCATGTATGAAAATAAAAAAATATTAATTTTAGGTGCGGCGAAAAGTGGATTGGCTGTTGCTAAGTTACTCGCTCATAGAAATAATGATATTACATTAAGTGATATTAATAAGTTAAAAGAAGAAGATCAAAAAATGTTAAAAGATTTAGGAATAAAAGTAGTTATAACTCCTAATCAATGTGATTTAATTGATACATCTTATGACTTAGTAATTAAAAATCCTGCTATAATGTCTACAAGTGATATAGTAAAAAAGATAGAAAGTTTAAAGTTAAGATGTGAAAACGAAATAGAAGTTGCTTATCATTTTTTACCTAGTGATGTAACAATTATTGGAGTAACTGGTTCTAATGGTAAAACAACTACTACAACGATTATTTATGAATTATTAAAAAGACATGGTAAAAATGTAGTTTTGGGAGGAAATATTGGTTATCCTTTAAGTTCAGTAATAGATCAAGTAAAATCTGGAGATATTCTTTTATTAGAAATTAGTGATCATCAATTATGTGATATTCATGATTTTAAAACAAATATTAGCGTATTAACAAATATTTGTCCAACCCATTTAGATTATCATGGAACTTATGAGCATTATATGATGACTAAAAAGAAAATATTTAATTTACATACTGGGTCTGATGTAGCCATATTAAATAAAAGTAATCAAGATAGCATGGAAGTAAGTGAAGATATTTTATCTAAAAAAATATATTTTAATGATACTGAAAATTATTATAAAGATAATTATATATATCTTCATGGGAAGCAATATTTAAATGTAAATGATATATGTTTAAAAGGGCTTCATAATTACGAAAATATTTTAGCAGCGCTTTTAGTATTAGAAAACTTTGAAATAGATAAAAATATTGTTATAGAATTTTTAAAGAAGTTTGGGGGAGTGGCTCATCGTTTAGAATATGTAACTACTAAAGATAGTGTAGAATATTATAATGATTCTAAATCAACTAATCCTACTGCTACTATAACTGCTTTAAAAACATTTACTAAACCAATTCACCTTATTCTAGGGGGATTAGAACGCAATCAAGATTTTAATGAATTAAATGATTATATGCAATATGTCAAAAGAATTTATGCTATCGGTGGAGTTACGGATCGTGTTGCAGAGTATGCTGCCAGCCTTAATATTCCTTGTGATAAATGTTATGTTTTAACAGATGCTTTAAAAAAAATAAAGGAAAATGTTGCAAGTGGGGAAGTAGTTTTACTATCTCCAGGAAGTTCATCCCAAGATCAATATGTTAAATTTGAAGATCGTGGTGACGAATTTAAAAATATAGTTGAAAAATTTTAAATAAAAAGGTATAATTTAAGTATATTGATAATAAGGGGCTGATAGCATGAATGGACAAAATCCAAATAATCAAATAAATGGTCAAGGAGGCCAAAATATAGCAAATGGTGTAAATCCTAGTGTTTTAGGTAGCGTTGGTCCAACACCAGCGGTTAATCAAACACCACAACCACAAGTTACACCAAATGCAAATACCGTTGGCCAAAATGTAGGTACAACCTTAGGAACTGCTCAACCAGTTAATCCTAATCCTACACCAGCTGCACCAGTAACACCTAATCAAAATATTGGTGTAACACCTAATGTTAATCAACCTACAGCACAACCAATAAACCCTAGTGGTCAAACAACTGTTACACCAGGTACTGAAGCTGCTCCAATAGGAAATGTCAATTCTGAACCAGTAGCAAGACCAATTCCTGGTACATCAGGAACACCATATCAAGCTAACAGTTTAACAGGAAATACCGTAGGGGTAGGTACTCCAACATTAGGTCAAGATAATTTAAATTCTAATGGGTTTACTGAGCCAAATAAAGTTGAAAACATTGGAACAGTACCTCCACCAAACAACCAAGCAACTACGAACCGATCTAAAAAGAAGGGAATGAACAAAACTCTATTTGTCATTTTAATAATTGTTTTAATCGTAGCAGTTGCCTTTGGTGTATATTATTTCCTAAATATTAGTAATAAAGTAACTGTCAATGTTAAAGAAGTAACTGTTGGAGTTGGAGAAACATTATCAGATAATATAAGTGATTATGCAACAATCAGTGGTAAAGATGCAAGTAGTTGTACATTAAATACCCGAAATGTTGATACATCGACACTTGGTGATTACCAATTTACTATTACATGTGGTGATGATCAATATACAGGAACAGTAAAAGTAAGTGATATAGATGCACCAGATGTTACATTAAATACAGTTTATAAAACTATAAACAGCACTGTAACAATAGATGAATTTGTAGCTGAATGTACTGACCCATCTGGTTGTACAACAACATTTGCTAATGAAAGTACAGTAAATAGTTACTTAGCCACTGCTGGAGGGCCATATACAATCGAAATAAATGCTACTGATGATGCTGGAAATAGTGAAGTGGTTTCAGCAGAACTATATGTAACTCCATATGCTATAACATTTTATCGTAGTTGTGAATCACCAAGTAATGAAGTTTCTGGATATCAAGCTACCAAAACAGCAACTGACTTCTTCCCAATGGGTAATAATGGAACTGGTATTGTTCATCTTGGAGTAGCCCAAAGAATATATACTTATGTCTTTACTAATGCCGATGAATATAATTCTGTAATTGTTGATAAACCTCAAACAATTACTTTCGATGGAATAACAGGCCGTGCTGCTTATAATGATGAAGATATGACTTTACAAATAACAACTAATTTAAGTATGGATACTTTAAATACAGAAGCTGGAGGGGCTTATCCAACAACCTATAATGATTTAGGTACTTACTATAATAATTTAAGTTATGTATGTAGTAATACTTTACCAAATAATAATTAAGAATTGAAAGATGTCAAAACATCTTTTTTCTTTTTTTAAAATTAAATTGAGGGTTTAAAAATACTAATTAATAGTTTATAATAATTATTAGAACAAGTATATTTGAGCTTGGGGAACTTAGATTTATTAACATTGTTCTGGACTGGGTGATATTAATGAATAAAAAAAAGATAATTATTTCTGTTGGAGTAATCATTTTAGTAATTGTAGTTTGCATTTTATTTGTTACTGTTTTTGCATTTGATAAGAAAGAACCAGAATCTACAGAACTACCAGAGGTAACTGAAGAGTTAGTTAATCAATTATATAGCTATATACCAACTAATGAAATGAATCAACAAACTATGTATTCATTTACATATACGCGCTTTAATAATATTACGAATAGTGTAGCTTTAATAACTGTTTATGAATACATTCTAGAACACGATGAATTCAAATTAGAAACAACTTCAATAACAGATATGCAAACAAATGGAGTTTTACATAGTAATGAAAATGAAAGCAATATTACGCCTTTATATAAAATAAAAGCTGAAGAATTTACTAATGCTTTTAAAAAAATATTTGGCAAAGAAGCAAGTTTGACTCTAGAAGATTTTCGTTACAATTATAATACATTATTGCGTCTTAATTCTAATAAAGATTACTATTTTGTCTTAAATAATAATCCTTTAGATAATCCTAATAATGATATTGTTTTTCATGATATTACTAAATATGTTGTTACTGAAAATAATAAAACTATTGAAATATATGATTATTACTTAAAGTGTGATTTGAATACCAATAACTGCTACAATGATGAAAGAAAGAATACATTAAATGCTTTTGTTAAGTATAATGATTCCTTTAGCATAGATAATTATCAAACAAATTTAGCTAATTATAAACACACATTTAAGTATGAAGATGGTTATTACTATTGGTATTCATCTGAAATAGTTTAATAACAAAGTGGGGGATTTAAAATGGTAACTTTATATGATTTAGCAAATACAATATTACAAGATTTAATGACAGTTTATTATGATGATGACAATGCTCAATTTGATGATATAATAAGGTTTTTAAATGGAGAATCTGATAAATATAATAGTATTTTTAACTCCTATGATAGTTTGAAGACAATCAATCATAACTCCGTCAAAAGAGTTATAATGCTTATCATATTTAGTTATGCTTATTTAGTTAATCTATATAATGTTAGAATAGATCTTGATTCCGAAAATTCCCAAAAGTATCTGGATTACCTCGAATCCATAGATGCTAAAGAGATAATTGACATGTTTGCTTGTCATAGCCCTGAAATAAAGACATTTTATGAAGATTGTTCAAATTACTTAACTAATACTTATATCTATCGCTATTGTTGTTGGGCAAATGCTTTTGCTGAGAGAAAACAAGACGTTATTTTAAAATTGAATCCCTTTGCTTTATTAGAATATCAAGATATTGATTTAGGAGATGGCTTCGTTGAAACAGAAGTATGTATTCAATTATTTGATGATTTATATAATAAAGCTGTCGAAGAAGCAGTTGCTGATCCTGAATTAGTTGATAATGATGAAGAAATATTTTCGCGCCTAGTCATAGATTATTTCCGTGAAGCTGTTGATAATCATTTTAATGGAAATACTTTCCAAATCAATCAATTTTATTCTTTAATATTTAGTAATATATATGAAAATATTACTTTAAATTCTACTCAGAAAAGACAAAGAAAAAAATATAAAACACTAATTGAAAAAATGGAAGAGTATTCTATATCTGATTTAATATCTTTATTTATGGAAAGCTATCAATTAGCTATCGATGTTATTGATATTTTTATTATGTATAACAATAATCTTGAAAAAGAAGAATTGATAAATCGTCGCATTAAATTTTTGAAAAAAGGAAATCAACAAAAACTAGCAGAAATTAATCCTTTTTATGAACGAGATAACGAAGTACTAAAAAGACATAAGAAAAATAGTTCCAACTCTTAAATTGGAACTATTTTCTTTTTAAAACTGCATGGACAACATATCGGTTATAATCATCAGCACAAGTAGATAGGGTAATAATTTTATCATCACCAGATAAAGTAACTCCAAAATCATAGATACTTCGATCCTTTAACATGGTGTAAAATTCTAATCTATCATTGTCATCTGCAAATAAGGTTTGCATATAATCTGTAGTTACTGATATTTTATAAATTGAAAATATTTGATATTCTAAATCTTCATATAACGTTCTAAGGGATATTATTTGATTATCGGGATTGCTATACCAACTATATCTTAAAGTATTTTGCAAAGTACCAAACATAACTCCGCTATGATATCTGTTATGAGCATAAATTATAATATTATCACTAAGCAATTCAGTATCATTACGATAATCCATAAAAACCCATCCATTATTATCTTCTTCCATATAATAATTATGTTTTAAATAATATTGATTATCGGCCCCCTGGACAACAGGATAATCTATATTTGTATTATTAACTTTTAACCATCCGACAGTTTCTGGATTTTCCTGGATAAGACTAACAATGTCTTCATTAACTATTAACTTATCATCTTCTCCTTTATCTTCATTTAAATCCGCCATAATTTCTTCGGAGTCGCTAATTTCAATAACTTGAGTTATTTTATCCTGAATATCACTAACACTTTTCATTGACATATAATTATCATAAAAGACATAACCAAAAGAGAAGAAAACTATAAGTAAAATTAAATAACTACATGTTTTTAAAATGTTTATATTTGCTTGTTTAAATATATTATCTCGTAAATATTCATTACTGTAAGCAAGTCTAAAAACAATTTTTAATTTTTTACTTTTTCTTTTATTAAACTTTCTTAAATATTCAATAGTTTGAGCATCATTTATGTTTTCATGAATAACAATTTTAATATTTTTTTTACTAGTTTTCTTTAAAGTCGTTATTAAAAATTCTAAATCATTTTTATTTACAGTATTTACATCAATTGTTTTTAAATACTTATTAATTTTACAAAAAGCAATAAAGTCTTGTTCATCTTGATTACTCATTGGAAACTCAATTTTCAAAGTCATCTTATAAAAAAGACTAGAAAATTGACTTAAATTATTTTCAATCATGAAATTGGATAAAAATAGAATTTCATTTCTCGATTCTACCAAAATATTATATTTATCTAAATATTCAATCATGAAAGGTTGTAAAGCGTAACAATTTACATTTTTTATATATGATTGCATTATTGCTTCACACATAGAAAATGTAAGAGGACTATCTTCTTTTAAAATTAATATAGTTATTTGTTTATTATTTTTAAATATTTTTAAAAAGATTAAAGCAAAAACATTACTTTCTAAAATAGCTATATTAATATTGTATGTTTTAGTGAGTTCATTTAAGAATGTTGAAACTAATCGTTGATTATTTTCTATATATTCATCTGAAAACACTAATTCATTACAACTTATTACATTAGTATTAAGAATATTTTTATACTCTGGAGATAACTTTACTTTTTCCTTTACAATTAAGGAATTATCCTTAATTTTTATCAATATCTTCTTCATATTTCACCTATATTTACTTTAATATGATAACACAAATTTACATTTTTTAATATAATTTTTGAAAATTTATGTTGTTTTTTGTATTTTTATGATATAATTTAGACATAATAAAGATAGGAGAGATGTTGTGTGAAAAAAATATTGAGTATTTTGGTTATAGGTATAGTGTTATTTTTACCTTTAAGTGCTAAAGCAGCAAGAATAACAGGAAGTTGTGAAAAAAATACAGATTGTCCTGATGATGTATGTCAATCTATTTGTACTATTCAAGTAGTTGAAAATACTTCAACAATTCAAACTTTTGAAGGAGACTTAGTATTTACTCCAGCTGATGGTGGTCAAATAGTATCAGTTACTGCTGGTGATGATTTCACAAATTTAAGTGGTAATGATGCTCATATAAGTTTTGTGGCTGCTAATGGAACTGGTGTAACTGCTTCAAGTTTTACTTTAGCAACAGTAGTTTTAAATGTTGATAAAGATGTTACTGGATGTTCATTACAACTTACTAATCCCTCAGTAGGTACAGAAGTCGAAATCGAAATTGACATAACTGAAGAAGTAGAAACTGGAGCAACTTTACCTTTAACCATATTAGCTTGCGGTATTGGAGCTGGCGCTGTAATTTATGTAGTATCAAAGAAAAACAAAAAATTATACAAAATTTAGTTAAAAATGGAGTTTTTTACAATCTTAGGTTCCTAAGATTGTTTTTTTGTGTTACAATAAGTGCAGGTGATTGAAATGCGTGAGTTTACAGAACAAGAGCTAGTAAGAAGAGAAAAACTAGCAAAAATTAGAGAATTAGGAATTGACCCATTTGGTCATAAATATGAAGTTACTGATTTCTCTTTAGATATTAAAGATAAGTACAAAGGTAAATCTCATGAAGAATTAGAAAATCTAAATGTTACAGTTAGTGTGGCAGGAAGAATTATGTTTATTCGGAAGATGGGAAAAGCCAGTTTCTTTTCTATCAAAGATAAACTAGGAAATATTCAAATTTATATTTCAATTAATGACGTTGGAGAAGAAACATATAATTTGTTTAAAAGTGCTGACATTGGAGATATTGTTGGTATCAAAGGAAATGTAATGGTTACTCAAACTGGTGAAATAACTATAAAATGTCATGAATACACTCATTTAGTTAAGGCGTTAAAACCACTTCCTGAAAAATATCATGGCTTAAGTGATGTTGAAGAAAGATTTAGAAGAAGATATGTCGATCTTATTATGAATGATGATGCTAGACGTGTAGCTTTTGCTCGACCTAAAATTATTCGTTCAATACAACATTATCTTGATAGCAGAGGATATGTTGAAGTAGAAACTCCAATTTTAGGAACAATCCTTGGTGGAGCTGCTGCTAGACCATTTATTACTCATCACAATGCTCAAAATATCGATATGTATTTGCGTATAGCAACTGAACTCCCTTTAAAACGTTTGCTTGTCGGAGGAATGGATGCCGTATACGAAATTGGACGTATATTTAGAAATGAAGGAATGGACCGTAAGCATAACCCAGAATTTACTACAATTGAATTATATAAAGCATTTTCTGACCTTGAAGGTATGATGGATGTTGCTGAAGGAATTTTTAGCACATGTGCTATGGAATTAAATGGCACATATGAAGTAGATTTCCTTGGACACCATATTAATTTAGCTCCCGGTTTTAGAAGAGCACATATGGTCGATTTGATTAAAGAAAAAACAGGTATTGATTTCTTTCAAGATATGAGTTTTGAAGACGCTAAAAAATTAGCAGAAGAACATGATATTGAAGTAGAAGAACATTTTGGTTATGGACATATTGTCAATGCTTTCTTTGAAAAATATGTTGAAGATACAATTGTTGATCCAACTTTTGTTTATGGTCATCCAATCGAAATTAGTCCACTTGCAAAGAAAGATCCAAAAGACCCAAGGTTTACTCAAAGGTTTGAACTTTTTATCGCTGGTTCTGAATATGGTAATGCTTTTACAGAACTTAACGACCCAATTGATCAATATGAACGTTTTGAAAATCAATTAAAAGAAAAAGATTTAGGTAACGATGAAGCTAACGAAATGGACTTAGATTTCGTTGAAGCTTTAGAATATGGTATGCCACCAGCTGGTGGAATGGGTATTGGAATTGACCGTCTAGTAATGCTTCTTACTGGCAGTGAAACTATTCGAGAAGTAATTTTATTCCCAACTATGAAACCTTTAGATAAAAGTAACACTCAAATTAGTCGCGAAAAAGTAGCTGCTCCAAAAGTTACAGAAATTGATTTTTCTAAAGTTGAAATTGAACCTTTATTTAAAGATTTTATCGACTTTAATACTTTTTCTAAATCTGATTTTCGAGCTGTCAAAGTAAAGGAATGTAGTGCTGTTTCAGGATCTAAAAAATTGCTAAAATTCGTTTTGGATGACGGTTCTGGGGAAGACAGAATAATTTTAAGTGGTATCCATGATACTTATGAACCAGAAGAATTAGTGGGTAAAACTTTGATTGCTATTACTAACTTAGAGCCTCGTAACATTATGGGGATTGATTCCTGTGGTATGATAATTAGTGCCATCCATCATGAAAATGGTGATGAAAAACTTCATCTTCTAATGGTTGATGAAACAATCCCAGCTGGAGCTAAATTATATTAATTAAAAGTGAATTCTAATTTGTTAGAATTCTTTTTTTGTCTTATAGGAAATTGTAAAAAATCAATTGACGCACATACATTTGTTTGGTATGATTAATTTATCAACTAAAGGGGGGTGAAGAAAATATAGTTGAGATACTAAATAGCTTAAGTAATAATTGTTAACTTGATAAAAATTTATAAATAATAGAGAAGAAATAGTAGGGTGGCGACCATCCGAAATTGGTCTATGGAGAGTCCAAGGGACTCAGTGAAGTAGAAATATCTTGTAGTGATGCAAGGTGCCAAACTTGTTTGGCTTTTGTTCTCTTTTTAATTCAGGGAGAAATTATGCTGACAGTATTAAAAGGAATACGTTTTAAGCTTTGCTCTGGTACTCTGGTACGGGTGTAAAAAATTTTTGTAGGTAAAATAGTAGTTATGATAATAATTTATCAACT
>ERZ1643251.5108-NODE-5108-length-10923-cov-39.388572_pt1 | contig 10923 bp, 12 predicted proteins | sample MGYA00579261_ERZ1643251 | MGnify/ENA primary metagenome ERZ1643251 (study PRJEB29033, sample SAMEA4952267) | chicken gut metagenome | biome: Broiler Chicken; feature: Gastrointestinal Tract; material: Caecum | place: Ireland | collected 2018 | study: Broiler...
TTTTTTAAAACAATAACTGTATAAAACACAATCATTGCGAATACAACGACTAATTGCATCTTTATTCCTTTCATTTAATTTAAAATTCATAAAGATCACCTCCTTAAAGAGGAGCAAAACACCTAACTATTAAATATATCTCAATATTAATTATAAATTAATCATCTTGTTTTATCAACTATAAATTTACTTTGATTTTTACTAAATTTATAGTATAATGAAGTAGGTGAGTGGTATGATATATATATTATATGGAACTATTAATTATTTGATAAATAAAGAAGTAAATAAGATTATCAAAGAAAATAATATTGATGAAATAAATATAACTAAATATGATTTAACTAATACATATTTAAATGACATAATTAATGATGCTAGTAGCATGTCATTATTTGATGATAAAAAAATAATTATTGTTAATAATAGTTATATATTTACAGGTACTACTAAAAAAAACTTGGAACAAGATACAACAATTTTAGAAAATTATTTAAATAATATAAATAATAATACAATTTTAATTTTTATTGTTAATAATGATAAATTAGATGAAAGAAAAAAAATAACAAAATTAATAAAAAAAATAGGTGTTGTTAAAGAATTTAATAATATAGATAATATTTCGTTAGTAAAAGAATTATTTGATGGTTATAACATATCAACTGACAATATAAAATATTTATTAGAACGAGTAGGGGATGATACCACCCTACTTGCTACTGAAATTGAAAAAATAAAGATATATAAAGATACTGATAAAAATATAACTAAAGATGATATAACTAATTTAATATCTAAATCATTAGAAGCAAATAATTTCAAATTGATTGATGCTATAATAAATAAAAATAAAAATGAAGCTATATTATTATATCAGGATCGAATTAAATTAAATGAGGAGCCAATCGCTATTATAATTGCTTTAGCTAATCAGATAAGAATAATGTATCAAGTTAAACAACTATATTTAAATGGATACACTGAGAATAATATTGCTAGTATATTAAAAATACATCCATATAGAGTTAAATTAGCAAATCAAAATTCAAAAAAATATGATTCAAATATATTATTAAATTATTTAAAACAATTAGCTGATTTAGATATATCTATTAAAACTGGTAAAATTGATAAACAATTAGGATTAGAATTATTTATTTTAGCATTATAAAAAGACATATAATAGTGTCTTTTTTAATAATTATTCAACTTCCGATAATATATATTATGTTAACTAACTAATTTTCTAATCTTTGTTTAGATTTATTAACGTTATCATTTATTCTTAATAAATCTTCATTAGTAAATTGTAGTTTATATTCTTTAATAGCTTGTTTAAATATAATATTAAAATCATGGATTAATCTTTTTTTAGTTTCTTTAGTAATTACATTATAATGATCTAAATAATACATTTTATTATTAAACATTGAAGCAATTGTAATTATTTCATCTTTAACAATAGTATTATCAATTAATTTATCATTATTAATAACATCATTAAATAAATCATCTAGTTTATCACATAATAATTTATATGTTCCTACACTACTATATTTATCAAATTGTTTCTCTGTATGCAATCCATCGTATATTAATCCATATAAAAAATCATTTACTGGTACTGTTTGATATAAATAACCTTTATTAGTTCTTAAATTTATTTTTGTATCTATAATACTTTTATTTAAATTACTATATGAAACATTAAATTCATTATTCATAGCAAATACTAATAATCTAATGATTGTATTAAATTGATTTGATAATGATTGATATAACCAATTAGAATTAAATATTAAATCGTCTATACAATTTATATTGGAATTATTATATTTTCTAATTAAACAAATGTTTGCAATTAAATCTAATCCTATTTCATTAAAAGCTTCGCCATAATAGTTATATTTATCTTTAATTTTTTCTTCAATTACTAAACCATTATAAACTAATTTTTTAGCACCTTTATTATACAAATCAACAAAATCAAAATCAAGAATACTTAAATATTTTATTAATTCATATAAATATAAATAATTGCTTTCTAAATTATTTTCCTTTTTAATTATTTTTTTTATTGAATTAAATATATTTTTACTTTGTTTATTTAATTTAGCAATAATCTTTTCCTTATTTGTTTCATCAAATAAAGATAATAACATATTATAACAATTATCAAATATAGTTTGTTCTAAATTATCTAAATTATTTGAAAATTTCACTTTCAAACACCTACTTTTATTTTATTATTTACTTTATTATAACAAATATTCCATATTTTAACAATTGTATTGATAAATATTTTTAAATAAACTGTCAATAATATTAATGGGTGATAAAATGAAAAAGAATAAACAAGCAAAAAATTGTAATTCTAATAAATCATGCAAAGAAAACAAAATGAATTCTAACATGAATAAACAAGAAACTACAAACGCTAATGCTAATACTTCTTCAAATTATGATTTTGAATAAGTTTTAACCCAAGAAAAAAAGACGATTTTAAGGTCTTTTTTCTTTTTGAAATATCTTCTTTCCATTCTCTTATTATTTAAATTAAAAGACAAAATGATTTATTATCATTAATAGAACGCCTAAAATAAAAAATAAATAGGTTAACTTTAATTTATTATAATTTTTAGAAGTTGGTAATAATTCATACATCGAAATATGTATCATAATACCTGCTATAATACCAAATAAAAACCCCATGATTCTATCATTAATATAATTACTTAAAAAAAGATAAGTCAATAATGCGCCAAATGGTTCTGATACAGCAGATATAAATGTATAAAAAATAGCCTTAAATTTACTATTAGTAGCATAATAAATAGGAATAGATATACTAATACCTTCTGGTATATTATGTAATGCAATAGCGATAGTTAAAGAAATTCCTAACATAATATTAGTATTAGTAGCCATAAAAGTTGCAATGCCTTCAGGAATATTATGTATTATTATAGCTAACATCGCAAATACCCCTACTCTATATAAATTATTATCAGTAGGAATATATTTATCAATAAATATCGAAAATAAAATACCACTTACAACAAATATTAACATATATATAATAGCGGGAAACTTAGGAAAAATATTAATTAATAAATTATATGATTCTGGTATTAAATCAGTAAGTGATACTGTAAACATAACCCCTGCAGCAAATGCTAAAGATGCTACAATTATATTTTCATTTTTTTTCTTAAGTATAAAAATTGTACCAAGCATAGTTGATAATCCCGCTATAATAGTCAAAATAAAAGCAAATGATATGTTATTCATTGATATCACCTATAAAATTATATGACCAAATAAAAACTTAATAACAAGTATTAAGTTAAATATCAAGATTATCAATATATTCAATAAAATATAAAGGAACATTTAATATCTTACCATCTTTTTTTAAATTATTAGCTGAAAAACGATAAGATATTAAATTATCATTATTAGAATTATATTTAGTTAAACTATTATGATTAGTGTTTTTATTAGATTTAACTTCTATCGGAATAATTTTATTTTCTTTTTGAATTATAAAATCAATTTCATTACGATCAAATGTGTAATAATTAGGAACATTATTATATAAATATGTTAAAGTATTAATAACATAATTTTCTGTAAATGCTCCTTTAAATTCTTCTAATAATTTATTACCTTCTAATATTATTTTACTATCTAAATTAGCCATTTGTCTTAATAATCCAACATCGTTCATATATATCTTGAAAGCAGATAAATCATAATATGCTTTTAGAGGGAAAGCGCATTTAGTTACATTATAACATTTCATTATTAAATTAGCGTCATTAAGCCAATTTAGAGCATTCTCATATTCACGAGCCCTTGCACCCTCTTTAATAACTTGATAAATAAATTTTTTATTTTCTTTAGCTAATTGAGCAGGAATACCATTCCAAATTAAAGATATTTTATTAGCCTCATTACTATCAGTATGTTTAGAAAAATCACTTTCATAAGCTTCTAATATATTTTTTTGAATATAATTTACTTTAGCAATATCTCTTTCCATAACCCAAATATAAACTGCTTCTGGCATTCCTCCAACAATATAGTATGCTTTTAATTTTTCCATTAATTGTTCTTCAAAAATTAATGGTATTTCTGATACATCTTTTTTTTGTTTCATATAATCAACTAAATTTTGACAATCATCAGCAATCAAAAATTCACTAAAACTCATTGGATATAAATTTAAAAAATCTACTTTACCAACAGGAAAAGAAGTTTTAGATAATCTTATTCCTAATAGTGAACCAGCACAAGCGATGTGATATTCATTGGCTTCTTCACAAAAATATTTTAATGAATTTAAGGCATTAGGGCATTCTTGAATTTCATCAAAAATAATTAATGTATTTGTTGGTTCAATTCTATCACCATTTACTAATATCAATTGCTCAATAATTCTTTTTGGATCTTTAGTATTATTAAATAAATCAGCAAGACCTTCATCATGATCAAAATTAAAATAAGCGACATTGTTATAGTATTTTTCACCAAATGACTTTAATAAGAAAGTTTTTCCTACTTGTCTTGCACCTTTCAAAATTAATGGTTTTCTAGTTTTACTATTTTTCCATTCAATTAACTTATCAGTCATAAATCTTTGCATAAAATCATCCCCTTTTTAACATTATATCACATTTTTGCAAAATTTATTAATATAATAATCACACTTTTACAAGTATTTTTATTATATTTATCACATTTTTGCAAAAAAAATTGCAATATTCTGCAATTTATTTATATTTATTATAATCAACGCCAACTATTTCACAAGCAATTTCAAATATAGTTTTTTCTGTATTAGGATTTTCTTCAATGTAAAGATTAATATGTCTTTTAACAGATGATTGAGTTACTTCCATATTAACAGTATAAACTTCATTATTATCTTCCCAAATATTAATAATTTCTTTTACAATTTTATCTTGTTTATCACTTGATTCAGTTACTTCCATTTTCCAATCTTCTACTTTGTAGTCATATACTTTAGTATCACATCCTGTTATAAATAACAAACAGATAAATAAAAATAATATTTTTTTCATAGCATCACCTAAGCACATAGTATCATATATAATTGTATGTGTCAAATTCGTTTTAATTTTCTTAAATAATCTTTATCTTTTATTTTATATGATTCTATTGCTTTCTGTAATGATTTATTATACGTCCAATCATCTAAATTACAATTATTTAAAAAATGTAATGTTTTATCACAGTATTTTACTAAACACATTGAAATAAGCCATGCAATAGCCATTTTAACGTAATATTCATCACTTTTAATACAATTTACCATATCAAACACTTCATCGATATAATCATCATTTAAATAGTAAAATAATGATACTATCCCTACTCTATTAATAAATGGTTTATCATTTTTTAGATACTCTTTAATTTTAATTAAGTATTTATCTAAATTTTTATTAATAATTTTATAATTCAAAACAACTGAATCACAAGTAGCCCAAGAATCAATATAATTAATATAATCATCAAACAATTTAATTGATTCATTATAATCTTTTAAATAAGTAATAACTAATCCATGAAGCATAATTTCTTCATAATATTTATGTTTATTATTTTTAATAAAATTTAAGTAATCATTTTTAACTATTTCTTTTGCTATTTTCTTTAAAATAGGTATTCTAACTCCAATTATATTATTCGTTTTAATAATTCTTTCGTTAAATTTTTTATATTTATCATCTTTAATACTACACAAATATTTAATTAATTCTAAATTATCCGTGAGGATGGAACTTGGTATATTCATCTTTTAATTTCTGATTTGAAATATGAGTATATATTTGTGTAGTAGATAATGAACTATGACCTAACATTTCTTTGATACTTACTATATCAGCACCTCTATCAAGTAAGTGAGTTGCGAAAGAATGCCTTAAAGTATGAGGAGAAAATTCAGTTTTTATATTTTTTTTAATAGCTAATTCTTTTACTAATTTATAAAAACTTTGTCTTGATAATTTTTTACCATGATTATTTAAAAATATATAATCGGTATTAGTTTTAAGTAGTTCTTTTCGGTATTCCAATATATATTTTTTTAAATAATATATGGCATAATCTCCAATTGGAATTATTCTTTCTTTACTTCCTTTGCCTAAAGTTCTTATCAAATCACTATCTAAATCAATATCATTTAGTTTTAAATTAACTAATTCACTTACTCTAAGTCCTGTGGCATACATTAACTCTAACATAGCTTTATTTCGGTAACTATATTTATCAACTAAATCAATATCTAATAAATTTTTAACTTCATCAAATGACAATACTTTAGGCAAAGTTTTCCTTAGTTTTGGTACTTCTAAATATTCCATTGGATCTGTTACAAATCTATTAGATAATACTAAAAACTTATAAAATGTTCTTAATACTGATACATTATGGTTAATAGAACTAGTAGATAATTGTTGTTCTCTTAAATATTTTGTATATTCCATTATATCTTTTCTTTTAATATTATTGATATTTAAATTCTTTTTACTAATATATTTATAATATTTATATAAATCATTCATATAAGAATTAATTGTTTCATTACTATATTTTTTATCTATCAATAAATATGTTTTAAATTCTAAAGCTTTATTATTAAATTCATCTTTATTTGGTATAAAATTCATCTTATCACCTATATAATTATATCACACTCTATTAATTTTTTTATAATTTTGATAAAATAATATGTGGTGATGTAAATGGAACCTTTAGCGCATATTTTAAGACCTACTAAATTAGATGATATAGTTGGTCAAAAACATTTAATTGGCGAAGATAAGATATTAACTAATTTAGTCAAAAATAAAAAATTATTTTCTATGATTTTATATGGTAAACCAGGCATTGGTAAAACTAGTATTGCTACTGCTATTGTAAATGAATTAGGCTATAAATACATTTTATTAAATGCTGTTATAAATAATAAAAAAGACTTTGATGATGCTATAAACGAAGCTAAATATAATAGTGAATATATTATCATTATGGATGAAATTCATAGATTAAATAAAGATAAACAAGATTTATTATTACCATATTTAGAAAATGGATTAATTACTTTAATAGGTATGACTACATCTAATCCATATCATAAAATAAATCCTGCTATTAGAAGTAGATGCCAAATATTTGAATTAAAAGAGCTGGATAATGAAGATATTAAAGCAGCTTTAAAAAAAGGTATTAACTATTTAGAAGATATTCAAATTGATGATGAAGCAATTGATTATATTGTTAAATTATCAGGTGGTGATTTAAGATTTGCTTATAATTTATTAGAAGTAGCTTACTATTCTAGTAGTGATAAAATAGTAAATGTTGAGCATATAAAAAAAATAAATAGTAAACCTGTATTCTTTCATGATAAAAACGAAGATGGTCATTATGATGTGTTATCGGCTTTTCAAAAATCAATTAGAGGTAGTGATGTTAATGCAAGTTTACATTATTTAGCTAGATTAATTGAAGCAGAAGATCTAGATAGTATTTATAGACGAATGACAGTTATTGCTTATGAAGATATTGGACTTGCCAATCCTTCGATGGGACCTAAAGTAGATGCTTGTATTAATGCTTGTGAACGATTAGGATTACCTGAAGCAAGAATACCACTTGCTACAGTTGTAGTTGAGTTAGCTTTATCTCCTAAATCAAATTCGGCTCATGTTGCTTTAGATAATGCTTTATTGGATATTAGAAATGGTAATACTGGTAATGTTCCTAGTCATATTAAAACTAATTCAAAAGATTATAAATATCCTCACGATTATCCTAATGCATTTGTTAGACAACAATACTTACCAGATAAAATCAAAAATAGAAAATACTATATTCCTAAAACAACAAGTAAATATGAAACTACATTAAAAAATGTTTATGATAAATTAAATAAATTGCAAAATTAAAATGATTGAAATTACTCAATCATTTTTTATACTCTTTTTTATAACTTTCCATACGTTCAAAATGTTGTAATAACATATTTAGTTTTTGCTTTTCTAAATGAACTTTTCTAGTTTCATCATAAGTTTCTGTGGTTACTTTTGCTTCAATCATAATTTTTGCCCATTCTTTTAAATTAACAGTATCTACTTTAGCCAGATACGCTAATGTAAGTAATTTACAGTAATCTAAAAATTCTTTACTAGGTACTGTTTGTAAATTTAAAATGTTTTTAATTTTATTATAATATTCATCTAAATTAATATTTTTGATTTCTTTTTGTGCTAAATAAGTAATCAGATCATCAAGTTCACTAGATATTGTAATATACATTTCATGATCAAAATCATTTTTTATTGGTGAAACAGTAGCACATACCAACGCATTTACATACACAATAGGATTTTTTAATTGCTCATTAGTAATTGCTTTTTTTAATTGCAAAAAATAACTTTTATATTCTTCTACTGTTATTTTTTCAATAGCAAGTTTTTCAGTCATTTTTTTAAAGTAATTTTCATCTAATATTTTTTCCATAAAATTTTCCCCCTTTAGTGCATATTATTATAACATTTATTTAATATTTGTCAAATTAAAATCATTAATTTTATAATAAAAAAACTTAACATACAAATAATAATATTGTACATATTAATATTGGTGATAGTATGAAAAAACAAAGCATTTGGATGAAAGATTATAAAAACAAAATAAAGAAATTAGATAAAGATATAGAATGTGATGTTTTAATAATTGGTGGTGGGATAACAGGTTTAACTACAGCTTATCATTTAATAAATAAAAACTTAAAAGTAGTTATAGTAGAAAAAAATCAAATAGGATGTGGAGCCACATCAAAATCGACTGCTAAAATAACATATTTACAAGAACTAATATATACTAAATTAAAAGATAAGGCACTACCCTATTTAAGATATCAGTTACAAGCAATTAATATTATTAAAAATATAATAGAAAAAGAAAATATTGATTGTGATTTAGAACAAGTAGAATCATTTGTTTATGATAAAAATAAAGATAATTTAATAAAAGAAAAAGAAATATTAGAATCATTTAATATAAAAGTAAATATTAATGAAAATTCTATTTCAGTTAAAGATACTTATGTATTTCATCCAATTAAATATTTATTAAAATTAAAAGAAATATTATTAAAAAACAATATTGAAATATATGAAAAAACAAATGTTATTAAAATCCACGATTTAGTTTATACAGATAAATATAAAATAAAAGCTAAAAAAATTATTTTAGCTTGTCACTACCCTTTTTTCTTATTTCCATTATTAATTCCAATTCATTGTTATTTAGAAAGATCTTATTTATGTAGTGTTAAAAACGTTAAAAACAAAAAAATATCTTCAATAACGTCTAAAATACCAACTATATCAATGCGATATTATAATGACAATTTAATTTATTTAAACGGTTCACATAAAATAACTAATAAGTATAATGAAAATATAAATTTTAATAATTTAATTAAAGACGCCAGTATTTATGGTGATATAGAATATATTTGGTCTAATCATGATATTATAACTACAGATTATTTGCCTATTATAGGAAAATTAAAAGATAATTTATTAATTGGAACTGGTTATAATACATGGGGTATGACTAATGGTACGATAGCAGGTAAAATATTAAGTGATATCATTTTATATGATAAACAATATGAGTTATTTTCTCCAAAAAGAAACTTAATATTCAAAATAAATAATATTAATAATTTATTATCAACTTCTAAAACACTTATTGAAAATAAATTAATACCTAATAAAAAATGGAATTTTAAAAATGTTATATTTACTAAAATTAATAATGACAATGTAGGTATTTATATTGATGAAAATAATAAAAGACATATAGTATATAATAAATGTCCCCATTTAAAGTGTAATTTGTTATTCAATGATGTAGAATTAACTTGGGATTGTCCTTGTCATGGTTCAAGATTTGATATTGACGGTAATTGTATTATGGGACCAAGTTGTTATAATATAACATATAAAAAACAGTAAAATTGTTTCTAAAAATATTAAAACAACATATATAGAATATGTTGTTTTTAATCTAAATATATGAATGATTGTGGAGTATAATTTATTCCAAATTCAGAAAGTTTTTTAGGATTTTCATATTTTTTAATATTTCCTAATTTATATGCAATCGCATAATTTTTATTTTTATAATATTTATAATAAAAATTCTCTGAAACACCCGAATGTTCTTTGGTTAAATTCCATATTTTTTCTGGAGTATCTTCTATAATTTCTTCAATATCAACTTCTGCTACGACTCTCATTACTGGTGAAGTTGAATATATTATCATTTTATCAATAGTGTTTTTTTTAGCTTTTATTTTTCTATATTCATATTTTTTTCTTCCAGATAAAATTTCTTCAACATAACAAGGATTAATAGGCATTAATATTTTACACACTCTAACCAACTCCTATTATTTTAATTATAACATAAATTTATAATATTTTATTTAATAATATATTTTTCTTTTTCAAGTTTACACTTTTCTAGTATTTTTTCTAAATCATTAATTTTAATCTGCATAATTGTTTGAATATTACCATTAACTATATTATTTTCTAATAAAAATTTAAAAGGAACAAATTCTTTAAATGAATAGTAATGTTTAAATAAAATGACTAATTTATTTTTTTTATAATTTTTTTGTAATTCTTCTTTGCTATATGCAGTTCGTTTTCTAACTGTATTATACATTTCATCAAAACTTATAAAATTGTTAAATACCGCATCAACAACACCAAGAGAAGTTATACTTTTTTTTAATCCTGATGAATAAAAAATTACCCAAGTTTGACAGTTTTTGAATAAAAAAGCAAAATAACCTATATAAAATAT
>ERZ1643251.5111-NODE-5111-length-10914-cov-12.807717_pt1 | contig 10914 bp, 5 predicted proteins | sample MGYA00579261_ERZ1643251 | MGnify/ENA primary metagenome ERZ1643251 (study PRJEB29033, sample SAMEA4952267) | chicken gut metagenome | biome: Broiler Chicken; feature: Gastrointestinal Tract; material: Caecum | place: Ireland | collected 2018 | study: Broiler...
TAAAATATATCTTTATAAAAGTGCACTTTTACATACTATTTTCCCTAGGTATCTACATCTTACAACAAATAAAAATAAAGTTGAATTGTACGAAATACGAAAAAGGAGTACTTAAACGTACTCCCATATATTTTTTATCTTCTATATCTATAATTTATAAGCCTATCTTTGTTTTTATTTATAAATTTTATTAATGTACTATTTTATATAAAACAAATAATATTATTTCTCTTATTAATTACTAAATTATTTTTATTAACATTACAAAATTTAATTGTCGCTATTTTAATTTAGAAAATTTTGCTTATATTAAAATAATATTAACAAATCATTTGCTTTTTAAATATCATTATAAGTATCTTTCATACGTTCTGCATGAAATTCAAAATTAGAAGATATTTCTCTCAATGAAGTTGCAAAATTATAATATCCTGCCAACTCTGTTGTTTTAGCTCTTTCTTTGTATTCATCACGTTTTTCACAATACTCAGTTCCATTTTCATCCCAATTGACAACACCTACAGAATTAAATGCTTCTGTTTTATATCCATTCCTAATAATTTCATTATTATTTATTATATCAGCAACTGTTTTATCAATCCAAAAACCTGATTTATCTTTTGGGGAATGAAATAAAACCTTTCCAAAATAAGATAATCCTACTTCTAGTCTATCTTTTTCTTTACAGACTTCTTTCATATTTTCATACCATATTTTTAATTTATTAGAATCAACATAACCATCATCGTTAGTTCCGGGAACTAATTTCCATTGGTGTAATAATCTGTAAGCATTGGTTGCAATATTTGAATCAATATTACTGGTATTTTTGTTTTTAGAATATTCTTTAAATGCTAATTGCAAAATTTCTGAATATCGATTTGCATCTGACGAAATAATTCTTTCCATAGTTATTGGTCTATAATCACCATGGTTTAACAACGGCAAAAATTTCCATTCTATATAAAACAATCTATTTATATCAACATTTTTTTCTTTTTGCAAATCTTTTATAGCCTCTCGTATATCAAATTGATTAAAATCATTATGAATGCTTTCTAGACATGTTAGTATAATATTACTATCATATTTTATTGTTTTGTTATTATGTGCAGAAAGTCTATACATCCAAAGTACTCTTTCATATCTCTGAACTTCCATTAATTTGGATATACTGTACTTTAATACTTCTTCATCATTTATAAATCTAATATCCACTTGTTTCCAATATTTTTTATAATCAGAGCCAAGTAATTGTTCCACATTTTTAAAAGTTACTAGATTATAAGGCATCATTAATAAAAAATTAATTTTAGCAACAACTGATAGATTGCTTATTAAATTATCATCATATTCTGCATTACTAATATTGTATTTGTTATAAACGTATCCTTTTGCAAACTCTATCAAATAACTACTTTTATCCAAATTACTCAGAATTATATTTATTTCGTCATCTTTAGAAATATTTAGTTTAGCCACAATCATTCCTAATGAGTATGGGTCTTCAACAACTTTTGATAATTTTATTAATGATGATGTTCCCTCATTTAAGTATAATTTATTCACACTTTTTAATTGTAGTTCATGAAGTTTTTTTTCTGACAAATCGTAATTTTCATAATCTTCAATTAATTCCCACACATCTTTTTTAAATAACCTTGATATTACATATAAATCATCATTTGGTTTTAAATATTTTATTACAGCATTTATTTTTTCAATCATTTCACTTTTTATATCATCTTTTATATCTGAGTGTTTTTTAATCCAATAAACAAGCCTTTCCAATTTATCCCATAATTTGTATTTACTTCTATCATTTTTACTAATAATTTTTGAAGTCTTCAAATAATCACATATCTTATCAAAATTAGATTTTGATACATTATCTAATAAATCAATCAAATCAAGTAAATGTTCATCACTGGTTTTACAATATTTAATCATCAGATTAAGATATAAATCTATTTGTTTATAATACTCTTCATTTGTAATAGTTATATCTTCGGTTGGTACATTTATATATTTAGGTTTATATGTAGGAACAGCATAACTTGTTTCTCCCGGCATAATTTTTTTTAATACTCTCCAACCAATATTAATATCTTTTTTTACAATATTCTCTACAATGGTTAATCTAAATGAAGAAGGAGCAAATGTATTAGGGTACCAAGGTAATATTATATTTACGATATGATCTATTGCTTTTTCATCTTCTTTAGCAAGTTCAGATAAAATCATACATACTCTAACACAATAATCAGTATTCCACGCAATTAATTCTAAACTCCAATATATAGAAGTTGAATAATTATAAATGGTAATATCTGTTTCATTTTCAAATAATATTTTTCTTTCCCTATCCCTTGATATATATTCTTCAAATTGATTTAAATATTCCGAAGGTACAGCTTCCGCTAGAAATGGCAATAAATTATCAAGACTAGCCCAAGTATACCAACTTGAATTTTCTAATATTTCCCTAATAACTAAGATAACAAAATTGAAAGCATCAGTTTTACAATTTTTAAAATTATTTTTCAAAAATTCAACAATTACTAATGTTTCCGCTACACCATTCCTTATTTCATCAGAATATTTTGTATTTTTATTATATAAATTAAACATATGTCTTTTATCAGAAGATAAATCAAGTTTAGGATGCTTTTCTGTCAAAATTTCAACAATTATTGAATTAAAATTATCAAAATCCTCTTTATAAAAATCCAAAGCATAATATTCAATGTATTTAGTACGGTTATTAATTTTCCAAACTCCACTCTTAAAAATAAAATCATTCTCTGTCTTTGCAATTAATCTAAACTGTTCAATGAATTGTTCATAAGTCATACTAGAAAATTTCTCTATGATTTTCTGATCATTCGGATTTTTTTCATTCCATTTACCAAATAGTAAAGCTGTTTTTATAACTTTAAGATTTAATGATTTATTAAAGTCAACATATCCAACTTCGTTATTTAATAAAAATCTTTTTCTTAAATTATCCGATTCATATATTTTCCTTCTCATTGTTTCTTTTAATACATCTTTTGTACTACCTATTCTTATCCACGCAATTGGAGCAAAAGCATTTTTATTATATATTTCTTTAATAGTATAAAGTTTATCATCATTCTTTTTAACTTGTTCATTATAAATTTCATATATTCTGTCTTCATTATCTTTACATATTAAAATATATCCATAATAAAAATCTTTACCATCAAATACATGTTTAAAAACACCAGTTTCAATTTTAGGAATTGGATATATATGTTTGGCAGCATCCTGAAAGTAATGATCATCAAGCATTTCTTTCGAATCTATACCTATTCTAGATTTATTATTTCCTATACCACATATTATATATTTATTTTTTCCATATGATTGCTCCGAATTTAGAAATGCGCATAAATCATTTATTAATCCTGGCATTTCAAACTCTTCATATACTTTAGCTTTATAGTCTAACCAAGAGTTTTCAGTTGGTAATTCATTAAGAATTTTGTTAAGTTCATATTTTACTTCTTCAGACATAATAACCCCCTACTACTAAAAAATCGCAACACAAAAATATATTAGCCTATACTAGTGCCCCCTTTTTTACTATTTCAAATATATTTTTATATTTTTTAATTTTCTAAAATATAATTTAGTAATGACCGTCCTAATAAATTTGATGCTTTAACTTACCATATTCTTACAATTTAACTCAGCTTGTTTTATTACTGTTTGAACTGCTTGTTCACTCTTATTTGGTGGATAATTATATTTAATTAATAATTTTCTAATTTCCATTCTCATATGCGCTTTTGATGATTTCTTAATATCCCAGTCTATTGTCATATTAGAATTAACAACTTCTACTAATTCTCTAGCAATCTGTACTAAAATTTCGTCTTTCATTAATTCTTTAACTTCTGGATCATTTCCTAAAGCATCAAAGAAGGCTCTTTCTTCTGGTGACAGATTATATTCAGTACCAGATTCGATTTCTTTTTCTATTTCTTTTTTTAAAGCAATCATTTCTTCTATCATTTGTTCAATATCTGCTAAATTAGTTCTTTCATTATAAGAATCAGCTATTTTTTTAAACCTTGTAGAGAATTTTTCCATTAATATTAGGTTTGTTTGACCTATTTTCATAATGCACTCTTTTAATGCATGATTTAATACTTCTGCTGCTACATTCTTAGATTTCATTTTAGATAGTTTATTTAAAATATCATCATTTAACAAGTTAAGAGCATTACTTTTCTTTATAGTTCCAATATTAATTAATTCATCATCATTAATTGCATCTTCTAGCATTTTTGATACTTTAGAATTTATTTCTTTAACATCTATCTTTCCATTTCCAGATATTTTAGATATAAAACTTCTAACAGAAATAATATATAGTATTTCTTCTTTTAAATCACGATCTAATTGTCCAGTACAAATTGAATATAGACCCTTGATATCATAGCTATATCTCATAAATCTCTTTTTAGATTCTTCTGTTTCTAAAATAAAATTAGCACCTTCATTAATTAAATTATATTTTCCTCTATTATCTAAGGAAGAAAAATTACTATAATTAAAATGATGAAATAAATTTCTGATTAATTCAACTTTATCTTTTAATAGAACAACCACTTCTTCATTATCAACTATTTTACCTTGGTCTCTTTCTGTATATGTTTTTAATGCTTCTAACAACCATCTTTTTAAACCAATATAATCTACTATTAATCCACCAGTTTTATCTTTATAAACCCTATTTACTCTAGCTATTGCTTGCATTAAATTATGTGCTTTCATTGGTTTATCTACATACATTGTTCCAAGACAAGGAACATCAAAACCAGTTAGCCACATATCTACAACAATAGCTATTTTAAATGAACTATTTGGATCTTTAAATTCTGTTTCGTACTTTTGTTTATCATTTTTTGATCCAATAGCAATTTGCATTTCTTCTGAATCATTATTTGAAGGTGTAATAATCATATGAACTACATCTTTATAATCTGGTCTCAACTCTAATATTTTTTTATACATCGTATAAGCAGCATTTCTTGAATAAGCAACTATCATTGCTTTATTTGATACTAAATCTTTTCTATCTTCATAATGCTTTAATATATCTTCTACAATCATACCCAATCTATCTGGATCTTCCAATATCTGTTTCATATTAGCCATTTCAATTTGACTTTTTCTAATTTCATCAGTATCGGCTTTTCCATCTTCTTCTAAAGCATTATAATATTCATCTATTGCTTCAAGAATTCTTTCATTTAGACCAACTTTAGCCATTCTAGCTTCATATAAAATTGGAACAGTTGCCCCATCTTCAATGGCTTGTGTCATATCATAAACATCAATAATATTACCAAAAACATTAGTCGTAGAATGATCTTTAGTTTCAACTGGCGTTCCAGTAAATCCGATATATTTAGCATTTGGTAAAGCGTCATGTAAATATTTTGCAGTACCATATTTTTTTACTGCTTCAAATTTATTCATATCAAACTTCATTACAGCATCTATTCCATAATGACTTCTATGTGCTTCATCAGCGATGACTAATATATCATTTCTTTCACTTAATAATCCTGTTTCTTCTTCAAATTTTTGAAGTGTTGTAAATATTATTCCACCAGCTATTCTAGCTTCTAAACGTTTCTTCAATCCTTCTCTTGATTCTACTTGCTCAGGGCTTTGTCTTAAATAATCACTACATTTAGAAAAAGTCGCAAATAATTGATTATCTAAATCATTTCTATCAGTTACTACTACTATAGTGGGATTATTTAATTCTTTAATCATATTTCCTACATAAAAAACCATGCTAAAGCTTTTCCCTGAACCTTGAGTATGCCAAATAATTCCTGCTTTACCATCTTTAGCTTTTAAAGTTCTATCAATAGCTTTTTCTACACCATAATATTGATGATATGCAGGAAGTATTTTATTATCATCACTGTATAAAATGTAATTATCTATTAAATCCAATAATGTTTTTTTATTAAACATTCCATTAATTAAAGATTCATGCGTATTATTTTTTCTTGTAGCATCGTTAATTCCAGTCTTTTTCCACTCATTAAACCTAGAATAATTACAAGTAATAGTTCCAGCCTTAGCAGTTACCCCATCACTTATTACTAATACCTGATTATAATAAAATAAACTTGGAATATGAACATTCATATAACCCTTTAATTGATTATAAGCGCTTTCTAAATCAACTTCTTCACGGGTCATACTTTTTAATTCAAATACAATTAAAGGCATACCATTAATATAAATAATCATATCTGGTCTTTTAACACTATGTTCTTCTATAGTAAATTGATTAGTTACTAAAAATTCATTATTATTAATGTTATCAAAATCTATTAATTTTACCGTGTGATAAATAACCCCATCTTTTGTATATTCAGGAACACTAATACCTGTGTGCAAATACTTAGTGAATTGTTTATTATTCTTTACTAAATTATTTTGATCTAAATTCTTAACAATTCTTACAGCTTCTCTTATAGTTACATCTTTTAAATTTCTATTTAATTTATATAATGACATAGTTAAATTAGGTTCAAGTATAACCTCAGAATAATCTCTGTGAATAGATTCTCCAGGTTCATATTCATAATCTAATTCTTTTAACATATCTATTGTCATTAATTCTAACCCTTCTTCATTCAACATTATTTATCACACTCCTCTTTAACTAATAATTTGATATATAAATTAGTTAACCCAAACACAAAATCAATTTCTTTATTATTTATATTGTCATTATGTTTTACATTGTTATTATTATATTTTGAATAATAATCTAACAAATGTTTAAACATGTTAATGAACTCTTGCGAACAACCTTTCGCTTTTAAATATGAACATATCTCAGAAAGATTATTTTCTAAAGATTTATCATTATTCAAGATTTGCTTAATCACTAATTCTAATGATAATCTCAAATTATCTATAATATTTCTTTCATAAATTCCTATATTATATAAAGAGCACGCATCATCATACATCCTTTTTGCAGTTGGATAGTCAGCTAATAATTCTTTATTCTCAATAATTTCAATACTTAAGTTTTCATTTTTATCTTTATTAACATATTGAGGAAAATTAGTATATAATTTTATTTTAACTTCTTTAAATTCTTTATTTTCTTTATATTGATTAAGATTACATATGTATTCAATTACTGCAAAAGCACCTTTTTCCGAAAACCTTAATAAATTCTCTTTCAATGCAGTTCTCTTATTTGAAAAAGTTTGACTAAATCCTTTATATATTCTTGTATGCGGTATATTAACGTTATATTCTGCAGCAAACCTATTACAAATACTTATAATTTGACTAGTTGATATGCCTTTATCGGTATCACCTAATATATCACTAGCATAATCTATAAAAGAATTCATTTTACTCATACTATTTTCCTTTCTTTAACTTTACAAATAACTATTTGTATGATTAAATTTCTATTTTATCTAGGTCAATTTCTCCATTCATAAGTTTTGGTAGTAATGTATCTCTTAATTTAGACAAAGTTTCATTTTCTTCATTGTTTCTAAAAATTTCTTCATACATAGGCTCTGCAATATCGTTAAATTTATCTAATGTTTTTCTATCCGGTAATATTAAAGGAGTATCACATATTCCTTTTGTTGATAAATTAACTTGTACTCCACTATTTGCCCTACTTCTAATATTTTTAACAAAGAAATCTAGGTTTGTCAAAGTATATACAAAAGGATAATTTACTAATTCTTTTTTACATCTTATAATTCCTACTCGTTGATTTATAATAAATTCATTATCTTTATCTATCAAAGCAGTATGTCCTAATAGTGGCGTATCACTGTTCTTCATATCAGTCATACACATTAAAATATCGCCTTTTTTTGATATATATTTTTCTAATCCATTACAATACTCTTTACTTAACCAACTTTTTGTCTTATCTTTGTTAATTCCACCTAGAGGATTAATATTACCCATTTTAAATACTTTATAGGTATTATTTACTTCCTTATCTAACATTTTTTTAGAATCTATGCTATATCCATTAGAGAAATCTATTATATCTTTAAATATTATAATTTTCCATTCCTCTGGAATTTCTCCAAGTTCAGAGTCTATCATTTTTCCATTTGAGGATTTATATAATTTCCTCTCCCCATTTGGAAATTCAAAATCAATAAACCATCTTTTAAATATTGAATTTATCAATGCCTGCAAATTATTATTTATTTTAATATTTAATCTTATTTTATTATTCAAAATATTTAATAATTTAACTATTTTAGATTGAATTTCTATATTTGGTACATCGATTTCAATATTTTTAAAATTTTCTATAGTTAATGCCTTCTGAGTTGACCCAATTAATAATGAATCAATTGTATTTTTGGTACTATTTAAATTTAAACAATAATATAAATATTTAGGTAAAATTTTTTTGCTATCAATATCCTTTAACCAAATAATATTTCCATCTTTAAAATAAATTTTTTCATCTTTTATAATATAACAATTTCCAATAGTCCCTACTGCTGTCATTAATATATCATCTTTTTTAGGTACTCCATATTTTTTATTAATTTCTTGATATAATTCTTCACTAATATACAACTCTTGTTTTATTTTCTCATTATTACTTAATAGAGAAATCTCTTTTCCCCTATAAAAAGGTATACCACTATTTTGATACTGAGATGCAAATATTCTTTTACTAGAAGTAACATTGCATAATTCTTTTAATTTCATATTTACTCCTTTCTACCAAGAAAAAACCAATTCTTGATTTTCTTTATCATAAATTTCGATAAAGTTTTTATTTTCGTCAATATAAACAATTATTTCCATTTCAGTATTATCTTTTAATATTCTCAAATTTATTCCATATAAAACATTGTCATATTCATCTTTATCCTCTATTAATCCATAAGTCTTTTTTAATATTTCACAATTAAACGCTTCATTTACGGTATTATCAAAATACTCAGTATTAATGAATTTAATAAATTCAGAGTAATCTTTTAAACCATACTTATCAGTTAAATATTGAATTACAGTATCTCCATCTACTATATCTTTAATTTCACCATTGCGGTTATTAATCAATTTATTGATATTTATCTCTAATATATATTTATCGTTCGTAAAAATAATATAATCACAATTTTGAAATTGCAGATATTTTTTTATACTTTCTATAAAAATAGCATCTTTAAATCCAGCATCACTAAATTCTTTTTGATTGTAATGTCCTTTAAAGAAAGGTTTTTTCTTATTAATTGCACATCTAACAATTTTATTCATATTAACAATATTACTAAATTCGGCTATTTCAAAATTTTCTTTTTCGCTCCTTACATATTCATCTCTAATTCTTCTTATATAGTTTTTATATTCTTTTTCATTTTTATAGTTATTTTTTATAATTTTACATTCATAGCCTAATTGTCTAATAAATTCATGAAAATTTTCTGAACCCTTTTCTTTGGATTTACCTTCTATAAAATCATTTTTTAAATTAAAGTTCTCAATTTTATGTTTAGTTAATTCTTCTATAACAATTCTTGGGATTACTATTTTAAATTGGTCATAGTTATTAATCTTAATATATTCTTTCACTCTATCATAAATATTACCAAAATCAAATTTTGTACAATTTTCTGTTGTATCATACAATATGTTTGTATCAAAAAACAACAATATTTTATTACTTTTTTTATTTCTTTTCATTAAGTATATTTTCCAATATAATTTTTATTTTTTCATCTAATTCATTAGATTCTTGTATTTGATTTTTCAATTCTTCTGATAAAGTTTTTATTTTTTCTTCAAATGAAACACCATCATCTTTTACTTCTTCTGTACCTACATATCTTCCTGGAGTTAAGACATAATCATTTGATTTAATTTCATCTATTGTAGATTTTTTACAAAATCCTGGAATATCTTCATAATTGTCATCATTTTGATATCTATGATAAATATCTGCAATTTTACTAATATCGTGATGTTCAGAATCTTCTAACAACTCTCTTAATTTTCTTGTAACCATAGTACCCATATTTGAAGCATTTATAAATAAAGTATTACCTTTTTGTTTTTTATTTCTGTTGATTATCCAAACTGAGCAAGGAATAGTTACTGTATAAAATAAATTTGATGGCATTGCTACTATACAATCAACTAAATCTGCTTCAATAATATTTTTTCTTATTTTGCCTTCTTGTCCTCCTGCTGAAAGTGAACCATTAGCAAGAATTATAGCTGCTTTACCATTTACTGATAACTTAGATATCATATGTTGTAACCAAGCATAGTTTGCATTTCCTTTTGGTGGAACCCCATATTTCCATCTGTAATCATCAACTAGTTTTTCTTGCCCCCAGTCACTTATGTTAAATGGTGGATTTGCTAATATATAATCTGCTTTTAAATCTTTATGTAAATCTTCATGGAATGTATCCGCTGCAAATCTTCCTAAGTCGCCATCAATTGATCTGATTGCTAAATTCATTTTTGCTAATTTCCAAGTTGTAGGATTTTTTTCTTGACCATATATTGAAATATCTCTAACATTACCTTGATGATTTTGTATGAATTTTAATGATTGAACAAACATCCCACCTGAACCACAAGCCGGATCATATACTCTACCACTATATGGTTCTATCATTTCTACCATTGTTTTAACTATACAAGCAGGCGTATAAAATTCTCCACCTTTTTGACCATCCTTAGATGCAAATTGACCTAAGAAATATTCATATACTCTTCCTAGCATATCTTTTTCTGATGCTTCTTTAGTACCTAATTTCATATTAGTAAACAAATCAATTATTTCTCCAAGATTAACATTCCTAAAATCTGGACTATTGTAAATTT
>ERZ1643251.5112-NODE-5112-length-10913-cov-6.723338_pt1 | contig 10913 bp, 12 predicted proteins | sample MGYA00579261_ERZ1643251 | MGnify/ENA primary metagenome ERZ1643251 (study PRJEB29033, sample SAMEA4952267) | chicken gut metagenome | biome: Broiler Chicken; feature: Gastrointestinal Tract; material: Caecum | place: Ireland | collected 2018 | study: Broiler...
CTGCCGGAGGACACGCAGGACGAGTCGGTCATTACGCCGATCGATATGTCGCTCCGCACGGCGGAGCACAGCACGGGCATACAGGACAATCTGAACCTGCTTTCCAGCAAGTGCGGGTTCGGCGAGGTGCATTACCGGTTCGACGGCGGGAATGCCGCGACCGCCACGCAGGTCGTTTCCGAAAACAGCACGCTGTTCCGCACGCTGAAGAAGCACGAAATCATTCTCGAATCGGTACTCAAGGAGCTGTGCCGTATCATCCTGCGGCTCGGGAATACGGCGATGAACCGAGGCCTGAACGAGGATGTGGAAATTTCCGTCGACTTTGACGACAGCATCATCGAGGACAAGGCCGCCGACTTCGCGCGGGATATGCAGCTTCTCAGCGCCGGCATCCTCAACGACTGGGAGTTCCGTGCGAAGTGGCTCAACGAGGACGAGGCTACGGCAAAGGCGGCGCTGCCGAGGATGCAGGATTTGACGACGGAAAGGCAGGAGGAGATAGAATGACATGGCTATTTCGTATCCGTTCACGCCGGAACTGCTTGACGCGCTGCCGGAGCGGCTCGCAGGCCTGTTCCGCGAGCTCGACAACACGCTGCTGACGGAGATATGCACCCGCCTCAACCTTTCCGGCCGGCTCAACGAGGTGACGGTGCAGGGCATCCGCGCGCTGCGCGCGCAGGGCATAGACCTGTCGGAGATCGAAGAGGCCATACGCAAAACGACGGGAACCGGCGAAAGGGAGCTGGAAAGGCTGCTGGACGACGTCGTGGCTCGGAACCGGCAGTATTATCGGGAGGTCGCCGGCTTTGCAGGAATCACCGCGCCGGAGATCGTCGTCGGTGATGCCACTGTTGATGCGATACGCCGCCAGACGCTCGACACGTACCGCAACATCACGCAGTCTATGGGGTTTTTGGTGGATAACGGACGCACGATGCTGCTGCCTGCAGATACATACCAATGGGCACTGGACAGCGCGGCGCTCCGAATACAGACGGGCGCGATCAGCTACAATCAGGCGATTTTCGGCGCGGTCACGCAGCTTGCGGACAGCGGCATCAGGGTCGTATCTTATGAGAGCGGCCACAGGGACCATGTGGACGTGGCCGTGCGCCGTGCCGTTATGACCGGCATCAATCAGCTCAACCAGGCATATCGCGAACAGGCGATGGAGGATTTGGAAACCGACCTTGTGGAGGTCACGGCGCATCTCGGCGCGCGGAACATCGACGGACCGAACGGTTGGGAGAACCACGCCGCGTGGCAGGGAAAAGTGTACCGATGGGCGGAGAAAAGCACCGACCCTTTCGCGCAAAGCGAATACGCGGATTTCGCGGACACCTGCGGATACGGTTCCGTCACGGGCATCGGCGGCGCGAACTGCCGGCACAGCTTCTGGCCGTTTATCGACGGCATAATGGAACGGACGTATACCGACGAAGAGCTCGAGGCGATGAAGCCCGAAAACCGTCCCAAGATCGAATTTGAGGGGGTGGAGTATGACGACTATCAGGCCACGCAGAAGCAGCGCGAAATCGAACGCACCTACCGCAGGCTGACGCGCAGGGAAACGGCATATTCGGCGGCGGGGCAGACGGATGCCGCGCAGTCGGCAATCATCCGCAGAAAGCGGCTTATGGAGAAATATGAAGCCTTCAGCAAGGCCGCAGGGCTGCGCACGCAGTACGAGAGGATGCGGGTGACATACAGATGATTCAACGATTTGTCCGACAGGACGTTAAACAAGGAGAATGACGATGGAAAACGAACACAACGTGCAGGACAGTTCGCCCGAGGCGGAATCCACAGGCACGGAAAACACTGCGGGGCAGACCGCAGGAGCGGCGTCTGCGCAGGAAAAGACGTTCACGCAGGCCGAGGTGGATGCACTCATCCGCGACCGGCTCGGCAGAGAACGGAGCAAGTACCCGACCAAAGACGAGCTTGACGCATACCGTGCGTGGAAGAACAGCCAGCCGTCCGAAAAGGAGCGCTGGGACGACCTGAACGGCCGGCTTGCGTCTGCGGAAGCGGAGCGTGACCAGCTCAAACGCGAGCTGTACATCGTGCGGAAGGGGATCACCGGCGAGGAGGCGGAATTCATCGCCTTCAAGGCCGGAAAAATGGTCGACGGCAAGACCACGTTCGAGCAGGCGGTCGACGCACTGGCTGCGGAACGGAAAAGGACGACGTTCGACTGGACCGCGCCGGTCGGCGACGGACAGAAAACGCAGTCGAACGAAATGAACGCGCTCATCCGCGGCGCGTTTCAGTAATGGCGTCCGGCCGATGGCCGGACAAACGAATGAAGAAAGGAGCCGATCATGGCTGTAATTACCAGAGAAAATCTTTCCGGTCTTATCCCGGAACCCGTAACCCGTGAGATCATTCAGGGCGCTGTCGCCCAATCCACCATCCTTCGGATGGCGCGGCGGCTGCCGAACATGACCTCGAAAACGCAGACGCTGAACGTCCTCGACGCGCTCCCGATGGCGTATTTCGTCAACGGTGAGGCGACCGAGAGCGACTCCACGACGTCGCTCAAAAAGACCACTTCGATGGAATGGAGCAAGAAAAAAATCTACGCCGAAGAAATTGCGGTCATCGTCCCGATTTCCGAGTCCGTGCTCGATGACGCGAACTACGATATCTGGGGCGAGGTGAGACCGCGTCTCGTGGAACAGTTCGGCAAGGTCATCGACAAGGCCATCCTGTACGGTACCGACAAGCCCGCGTCCTGGCGCGCCGGCCTTGTGCCGTCGGCGACAGCCGCCGGCGCCGTTGTTGCCGCGACGTCCGACATCTATGCCGACATTATGGGCGAGAACGGCGTAATCGCGAAGGTGGAGGAGAGCGGATACCTGCCGAACGGCGTTGTGGGCGCGATTCAGCTCCGGTCGAAGCTGCGCGGGCTTACGGACGCCAACGGGCAGCCCATTTTCAAAGCCGATATGCAGGGCGCTACGAATTACGCGCTCGACGGTATGGATATGTACTTCCCGACGAACGGTGCGTTCGACCCGTCCGCATCGCTCGCCATCGTCGGCGACTGGACGCAGCTTGTGTACGCGATCCGGCAGGACATCACGTTCAAAATCTTCGATTCCGGCGTGATTCAGGACCCGTCGAGCGGGGACATCAAGTACAACCTCATCCAGAACGATATGGTCGCGCTGCGCGCGGTCATGCGTCTCGGCTGGGAGATTCCGAACCCGATCAACGCATACAACGCCAATCTGGACAACGCCTTCCCGTTCGCGGTCTATGCCGCTGCGACCGGTACGATCAGCACCGTAGACGTAACGCCCGCCACGCCGACCGTAGCAAAGGGCAGCGGCCAGCAGTTCGCGGCTTCCGTTTCCGGCACCGGCGGTCCTTACAGCACGGCGGTGACGTGGGGCGTATCCGGCGCGTCTGCCGTTGCCGCAGGCACGCAGATCAGTCAATCCGGCTATCTGACCGTCGATGCGGCCGAGACCAACACCACCCTGACCGTGACGGCCAAGTCCAAGCAGACGCCGTCCGTGACCGATACCGCCACCGTAACCGTATCGGGGGGTTAAACGAACTGCTGATTGAGCCTGCGTCCGTTGATCCCGTGAACCCCGAAGGCATGACAAAAGCGGAGCTGCTGGAGTATGCCGGGGCCAACGGGATCGGGGGCGTCAGCAGTTCGATGCTCAAGGCTGACATTCTGGCCGTCATCAGGGGGGCAGTGTAATGGCATACGCAGATTATACGTATTACACGGATACATTCCTCGGCACGGCCGTCAAAGAATCCGATTTCCCGCGCCTTGCGCTGCGCGCGTCCTCCTATCTGGACTATTACACGATGGGAAAGGCGGCGAAAAACGCCGGGCTGGACGCGCTGAAAATGGCCTGCTGCGCCCTTGCGGAGCAGATTCAGACCATAGAAGCGGCGCAGGCGCTCGCGCAGAGGGCTGTTTCCGCCTCGCCGGAATCCGGCGGGGCGGGAGAGCTGCAGAGCCAGAGCGTCGGGAGCTGGTCAAAGACCTACCGCAGCGGCGGGGACAGCGCGCAGCAGGCGATGGCGTCGGCAAAGGCGGCATCGGACGGGCTTGCGGCCGTCGCGCGGCAGTATCTGGCCGGAACGGGACTTCTGTATCGGGGGACGGCGTTCGGCTGTTCGCCGGACAACCAAAGCTCGTGACCGCACGAGCCTTAAGGAGGGTTTGTTGTGTTTCCGCACACGGTGACGCTGTATAACGTCGAAACAATGACCGATATAACATCCTTTGAGGAAACATCGGTGAACCACATCACGGTGCTTCGCGGCGTGCTGCTGGACGCGGTCAAGGGACGCAACGTCAACGAGAGCGGCCTTGTGTCCGCCGATGCGGTGACGCTGTACATCCCCGTGGACGTTGACGCGACGGACGGCGTCACGGGCGCGCCCAAGCAGTACGCCGGCCCCGTGGTGTTCAACAATGCGTCAACGGACAAGACCGGCCTTTGGACGCTCTCTGTCGGAGGCGGCTGCTTTTTCGTCAAGGGCGAAGCGGTGCACCCCGATTGGAAGCCGTCCACCATCGACGCCGCATATGACGACGTATATGATGTTTCAAAGGTGGACTTCAAGGACTTCGGCGGCGATATGTCGCATTGGGAGGTCGGAGGCGTTTAATGCTCAGATTCAGCATACACAACGACCTCGGCGACGCGCTGGAGCAAACGATCCTCCGTGCGTCCTCGAAGGCGGAAGAGACGCTCACGCAACAGGTCGCAAGGGACACGGAGGACTTTGTTCCCTTCCTCAGCGGGTCTCTCGCCAACCGGACGATCGTGGACGGCAATCTGATCGTCTATCCGGGCCCCTATGCGCGTTACCTGTATTACGGCAAGAAGATGGTCGACGCAGCGACCGGCAAAGGGCCGATGAAGATCATCGGAGACGACGGCGTGCCGGTCTGGCGGTTCCGCAAGGGCGCGACGCTCAAGGTCAAGTACGGAGCGGACAACGAACTGAAGTTTACCAAAACGCACCACAAAAATGCGCAGGCGTTCTGGTTCGACGCCAGCAAGGCGCAGAATCTCGACAAATGGCTGCGCATCTCGGAAAGGATGATGAAGAATGCGCTCTGACAAGGAGATCGCGTCCATAGAGGACGCGGACAAAATCTCACGCTATGTGTCCGTGTGGGTGAACACGTTTCCCGAAAAGCCTGTTCCGATTATCAAGTTCGAGCAGATGGAGCTTGATACAGGCGCGGAGGCGCAGATGACGCTGGAAACCGTTCAGGGCACGCGGATCACAAAGCGGTATATCCTCGGCGGTTATCAGGCGGAATATTCGTTCCGGCTGGTGTACCGCATCCATCCCGATAAGAGCAACGATATGCGTCTGGATGCGGAGGAGCTTCTGAACCGTTTCGGAGACTGGGCGTCCAAAAACCTCCCCGACCTCGGGGAAGGCGTTACCGCCCGCCGTGTGGAGCAGACGACGCAGTCCGCAAAGCATGTCGCATACACGGACGGGGACGAGGACTATCAGATTATGATGAAGCTGACCTATGAGGTGCTGTAGTCCGGCCGAAGGCCGAACTACCCAAGTTCGCCCAAAGGGCGAACTTGTGGCGCCCAAAGGGCGAACTTGTGGCGCCCAAAGGGCGAACTTGTGACGGCCAAAGCGTAAAAACCAAAACAGAAAGGACAAAACGAAATGGCAGATTTGACATTCAACACAACGGCAGGCCAGACGGTGGACCGCGCGCTGCTGGTGCTCTACCTGAACACCGGCGAGAGCGGAACGCCCAAGTGGTCGCCCATCGGGAAGCGCGTGGAGGATTCCAGCGCGGAATACGACTGGTCGAAGGAATCCAAGACCGATATATTCGGTCAGGTGTACACCACGCTGAAGAAGCCGACGATCACGCAGAGCTTCGACCCCTGTGAGCTGGATGCGGGCGACGCGGCGCAGCTCAAAATCTGGAACCTTGCCATCAAGGACCAGGACGCGCAGGCGCTGGCGAACCTCGACATGCTGCTTGTGCATCTCTATGCGGGCACGGCGGACACGGCGGCTTTTGCCGAGCGCTATTCGTCCTGCGCGGTCGACCCCACGTCGCTCGGCGGCGAGGGCGGCGGGAGCGTCGGGATGCCCATCGAGGTCACGTTCGGCGGCACCCGCACCACCGGCACCGCCTCGGTCTCCGGCGGCACCGTGACGTTCACTGCGGACGACGACGAATAGGCGACCGGGTTCACGCTTTGCGTGAATTTGTGTTCACGCTTTACGTGAACTTGTATAAGGAGTTCGGGCTTACGCCCAAACCGCCCAAGTTCGGTTTTTGGCCGAACCGTATGCGAAAGGCCGGTCATTCCGGCCGGCCTTTCATCAATTAAAGGAGGTTATTATTTATTATGGAAACGCTTACATTCGATTCGGGTCTTGTTACATACAATATCAACGATAAAGCACAAGTGACATTTAATCCGACGGATAGTTCTTTTGCGGAACGGCTGTATTCTGCGTTTGATGCACTTGAGAAGAAGCAGGACGCATATAAGGCGGAGATCAAAGAAAAAACCGGGACGCGCGAAGTGTTTACGATTGCTCGCAAAATGGACACTGAAATGCGAGAGATCATAGACAGCGTTTTTGAAAAAAAGTTGTGTGATGAATTATTCGGCGATATGAATGTCTATGCGTTGGCCAGCGGACTGCCGGTATGGGCAAACCTCCTTTTGGCTGTAATAGACAAGACAAATGCTTCGATGGATGAGGAGAGCAAAAAGACCGATGATAGGTTAAATAAATACTTGAAAAAGTATGGGAAGCATATCGATTCCGCAAAGAGATGATGCCAATACGGAAGGACAAAACATTTATTTTGTCCTTCCGTGAATGGAGCTGACTGCTTATGATTTACGATTTGCCTACAAGTCTTGAGGTTTCGGGAGAAATTTATGAGATCCGCTCGGATTATAGATATGCGTTGGATATCTTGATTGCGTTAAATGATCCGCTTTTAAGTGATGAACAAAAAAATTTTCTTGCATTATATGTGTTATATCCATCATTTTGTCCTCAAGACGATACTTATGTATCAATGCCTGTCGAACATTACGATGAGGCTATAAAGCAATGCATGTGGTATCTTGGAGGAGGAAGTCCTATACGAAAAGAAGTAGGTATAAGGAAGCCAAAACCCAAAATAATGGATTGGGAACATGATTTTCCATTTATTGTCGGGCCAATCAATTATATTCTCAAAACTGAAGTACGCGCTGAAAAATATTTACACTGGTGGACGTTTTTCGCTGCATATTTGGAGATATCTACCATATGCGGGAATTGTACATTTTCACAAGCGTTAAATATTAGAAGCAAAAAGGCGTATGGAAAAAAACTCGACAAAAGTGAGCAAATGTGGTATAGGCAGAACCGCGACATTGTAGATTTTCCAATTCAATATACGAGAGAAGAAGAAATTGTTTTGGAGAGTTGGATAAAATCAAAGTCAAACGCCCCTGCATAGATTTATCTAATGTCAACGTTTGAGAAGGTATATTGTATCATATCAAAAGGGGCGCCGTCATTGCCCAAAACGGAAATCTCTCCGCTTATGGAAGCAGGATGCTCCGTTTCAAGCCTCGAATTTAATAATATATGTACGGTTCCTTTGCTTTGAGGTGCTACAGAACCCGACCCGAGCCATCCGTCTAAAACGCCTGTGTGGGATACGCCGTCTAAGGCAAGCGAGTTCAAAGCTAAAGTTATCGAGACATCAGTATGATTTTCCACATCAAAAATGATGTAATCGCTCATGATATCTCCGCTTGTACCGATAACAACGCTATTATAGCTTATTTTGACATAAGTATCTTCATAGATAATGGTACTCTTACGGACCGCATCATCATCCGACATATCGCTTTCGGTAGACGCGTTGGTTTGAGATAATTCATCGGTTTTAGACGACGTAGCATATTGTGCGTATTGAGGTGGAGAGGAACTCAAATCTTTTTCTGTCTTCGGTGCGGATGTGATTACACGCAGTATAGCAAAAAATCCGATCAGAAAAATTATCGTAACAACAGTCCATACAGCTACATGCTGTTGGGCTCCACAATATGGGCATCTGTTTGCGCTTTTTGCAATGGAACGTCCACATGTCTTGCACGTTACAAGTTTTTGAAACAAGTTAATCCCTCCCTTTAATAAAAATAACAGATTTTCAAATTAATGTCAATAGCTGAGGTGAAAAAATGGCAAATCCGAATGTGGACGGCAGCTTTGTTGTCGGAGTCGAATTTGACGACAAAGAATCGATGAAAGAGCTGAACCGGCTCAAGCGCGAGATCAAAAGCCTTGAAAAGAGCATAGAGGATATGCGGATCAAGCGTTCCCCGCTCGCCGAAGAAATGAACGGATACGCCGCGCAGCTCGATAAAGCGAAGGCGAAGCTGGCCGAGCTGAAATATTTGCAGAAGCAGGACGAAGCAATCCTTTCCAGCGGCGGCATAGGGCAATATGATGAATATTTGCGCGCCTATGAGCGACAGGGTGAGATTGCGGCAGACGTCGCCAAGCAAGAAGCCGAGGTAAAAAGGCTCGAAAAAGCGTGGGGAGATGTTTCCCAAAAGGTTAAAGAATACGACAGCCGTATTGCTTATGCACAGGAAAAGCTGGAAAAAAGTGAGATCAAGGCAGGAGAATTCGCATCTAATGTAGTGAATTCTGCGGACGCACAGACAAATATGGCACAAGCGACTGATAAAGCGCGAAAAAGTATGTCAAAATTTTCTATGCGTGTAAAAGAAGTAATACGTAGTGCGTTGGTTTTCACAGTCATTTCTCAAGCGTTTGCATCGTTGAGAGAGTGGTTTGGAAAAGCGGCAAAAACGAATAAAGAATTGGTTGCTTCATTGTCAAGATTAAAAGGTGAAGCTTTGACTTTGGCACAACTCTTTATCGATAAAATCCTTCCTGCTTTATCACCAATTGCTGATATGATCTCTGATGCCATAAATAAAATAACGAAGTTACTTGCTCCATTATTTGGAGTAACGGCGGAAGAAGCAAGAGAGAATGCCGAGGCGTTGTATAATGAAACACAAGGTCTGGAAAAGCTGGAAGATGCAGCCAAAAAAGCAGATAAAGCGTTGGCATCATTTGATGAAATAAATCGGTTAAGTTCTCTTGAAACAGGATCTGAATCCGGACAATTTGGTGAAATTAAACCCAACTTTGATGAAAACGCAGCAAATTCCACAATTAAAGCAGTGGATAAACTTAAAACATATCTTGCAGGTGCGCTATTTGCTGTCGGCGCCGTGCTCGCATTTTCGGGAGCCAGCGTAGGGCTTGGCCTTGGAATGATGGTGGTTGGTGGTGCCGAACTTGCCGATCAAGTATCGGAAAACTGGGGGTCTTTGAATGCATTATTGGAGAAATACGTGTGGGATATTATAGGAGGTGCAGGCGCGCTCATGTTTGTTGCAGGAGCCATACTGACGCTTTCGGGTGCTCACTTGCTTATGGGAATATCGTTAATGGTAGCGGGTTTTTCAGCAGTTGCGGTGACGGTATCGTTAAATGACGGACAATTATCTGAAATGATGCAGAAAACTATAGGCGAGCTTATGGGCGCCAGTGGCGTACTTTTGTTTGTATCAGGTCTTATTCTCGCATTGTCAGGCGGAAGCATCGTTAAGGGGATTTCATTGATGGCGGCAGGTGCGCTTTCGGTTGTAGCTGCTGTTAAAGTTTCTTGGGGTGCACTGAATCCTGAAATACAAAATGCGGTCGCTACGATTGTTGGAACAGCCAGCGTCGTTATGTTTGCAGCGGGACTTATTCTTGCTCTTACCGGTGCGAACATTGCCATTGGAATTGCACTAATGGCAACAGGAGGATTGGCGATTGTAAGTGCTGTTACGACATCTTGGGGTGCGTTAAACGAGGATATAAGAGCAACCTGTGAGGCAATTGCGAATCTTGGCGGTGGCGTTCTTTTCGGTGCGGGGTTGATTCTTGCGTTGACAGGTGTAAAGATAGCACTTGGTATCGCTATGATTGCGGCAGGCGCAGCACTGATGTTTACGCCGTCAATAGCGGATTGGGCAAGTGGTAGAACGAGCATCAGTGATGCGGTAAATAGTATACTGAAAATTGGCGGATCTTTATTGCTCGTGGCGGGCTTATTGCTTGCACTGACCGGAGTTGGTGTTGGTGTAGGGTTAGGGCTTATGTTAGCTGGAGTGACATCCGGTGTGGTTGCAAATTGGGGTACACTTACAGGTCAAATCGGAGAAGAAGTGAATCAAGTCATGGCCGTAGGCGGATCAATTTTGCTTGTGGCAGGGCTTGCTCTCCTTGCCGCAGGCGTATCGGCTGGCGTTGGTCTTGCCTTGATTGCTGCCGGAGGTTTTGCGTTATATGGTTCTCTTTCCGGCTCCGAATCCAAAAGCCTGAGCAGCGAAATTCCTGCATATGCGCAATATTCAACTGAAAATAATGCAGACAAATTGGAAAAAAAGAAGCAAGAATATTTTGATAGAATGAATGATCCGACAGTGGCGGGAAAAGAGAACTCTATGGGTTCATATTACAGTTCGTATACAGGACAGACGTTAGATGTAGCAAGCGGAAATGCTTTTCCTCAAAGTTCTACATTTAGTTTCACTGACGGCACCAGTTATTCTGTGGATGTGGGAACAACATCTGCCAGTCGGCAGTCCGCTAATTCTACCGTTGTCCTCGAGTTGGATGGAAAGGAAGTCGGACGCGCGGTATTCCCGTCCATACAGAGCGAGTCCCGGCGTTTGGGCGTGAATCTTGTAAAGTAGTCCAGATTGTCAATACATTGTGTAAACAATGTGCAAAACGTGAGCAAGATACCTGTTCGTCTGAGCAGGCGTACGACAACACACCGGCAGAAA
>ERZ1643251.5113-NODE-5113-length-10913-cov-5.131884_pt1 | contig 10913 bp, 8 predicted proteins | sample MGYA00579261_ERZ1643251 | MGnify/ENA primary metagenome ERZ1643251 (study PRJEB29033, sample SAMEA4952267) | chicken gut metagenome | biome: Broiler Chicken; feature: Gastrointestinal Tract; material: Caecum | place: Ireland | collected 2018 | study: Broiler...
CTGCAGAGAATGTATGATGCGGATCGGTCGGGTTGGCAATACGGAACTAGAATGCAGCCCGTTTGTAATGCTGCCAGTTTTGTATGCACTATTGGCTGGTCAACCAGGCACATTGCTGCTTAACCTGCTTGCGCTGCTTTTACATGAATTATGCCACTCTGTTGCAGCGCATGCAATGGGCTATCGCGTCAAACGCATAGAACTCCAGCCTTTCGGGTTCGTAGCGCGAATCGAAAAAAGGATCGCCAGCCGCTGGGATGAGCTTGCGATCGCATCTGCAGGGCCGTTGTTCAGCCTTGTAACCAGCGTCGCTTGCGGCGCGCTTTGTACAAGTCAAAATTTGCAGCTTCCAGGGAGTGATCTTATCGCTCAGTTTGGACGCATCAACGCGCTTTTAGGCACAGTTAACCTGCTTCCAGCACTTCCGCTTGATGGAGGCCGCATGGCAGAATCCATATTGCGAAGTTTTCTTCCACCGCGCAGCGCTTCCATTATTCTTTTGCTGCTTGGAGCAGGCGCTGGGGGAATAATAATTGCAAGCAGCATTGTTCTAACAATTGATAGCGAGCTCCGCACTATGATGCTTATCATGGGTGTGTTCCTTCTGCTAGCAGTACTAAAAGAAAGCAAAAAAGGTAGAGAAGCGCGAGTAGATGGCATTTTGCGCCGGCTTGAAGCAATACGCGGCGGAGATGGAATCCCGGTGCGTTTTATTGCGCTGCATGAGAGTGTGGAAGGACAGGAAGCTCTTTCACTTGTCGATTCACGTGGAATTGTGTATATCCTTGTGTTAAACGATGCCATGGAAGAAATCGGGCGTTTGAGTGAAGCTTCCTTAATCGATGGTGTCGCGCAACTTGGGATGCAGGCAACACTCTATGCTATATTAAAGTTACATTGACCTTCCTCGGATTCAGTGATAAACTGAATATGGTAATTCACCATTTGGAGGGTATTTTGGATTTAAAGTTACTCGACAGCATTCTCGCGTCTGTTGAGAAACCTGCACGTTATATGGGCGGGGAGCTGAATATGACGCAGAAGTGCGATGCAGAGTTGCGTTTTGCATTGGCGTTCCCAGATGTATATGAAATAGGCATGTCTCATCTGGGATCCCGCATCCTATATCATGTTTTGAACGCGCGTGAGGATACGATCTGCGAGCGCGTTTTTGCACCTTGGCCGGATATGGAGCGTGCATTGCGCGAAAACCATCTTCCGCTGTTTACGCTTGAAACAAAACGGTCTCTCGGCACATGCGATATCATCGGCTTTTCGTTGCTTTACGAGATGTGCTATACGAACATTTTAACGATGCTGGATCTTTCTGGAATCCCGTTGCGAGCAAAGGAACGTGGGGATGCATTCCCGCTCATTGTTTGTGGCGGACCCTGCGCATGCAATCCAGAACCGCTCGCCCCATTTGTGGATGCATTTTTGATTGGAGATGGGGAAGAGCTTATTGGTGAATGCGTGGATGCAGTGCTGGCAGCGAAGCGTGGAGGAATGGACAAGCCTGCTTTACTGCGCACTCTTGCGCAAATTCCCGGCATTTATATTCCGTCCTTTTATGCGCCTAAATATGATGCTGACGGACACTTTTTAGAATTGGATAGAGTTGATCCTAATGCACCGCAGCGCATCACGCGCCGCGTATTAAAGGATCTTGAGCATGCACCATATATTGGAAATCCAATTGTGCCATATATGCCTATTGTGCATGACAGAATCGCGCTTGAGCTGTTTAGAGGCTGCACGCGTGGGTGCCGTTTCTGTCAAGCTGGTTTTATCTACCGCCCAGTTCGCGAGCGAACACGTGAGACGATTATGGAGCAGGCCCGCGCGTTGATTGCTTGTACAGGGTATGATGAAGTATCCCTGTTTTCGCTAAGCTCGGGGGATTATTCTGAAATTCATGCGCTGATCCCGGAAATCCTTCATGAATTTGAAAAGAAGCGCGTGTCCATCTCATTCCCTTCGCTGCGCATTGATTCGTTCCTAAAGGATGACCTTGTGCAGATGCAGTCCGTGCGCAAAGCAGGATTGACCTTTGCACCGGAAGCTGGTACACAGCGCTTGCGCGATGTGATCAACAAGGGTGTCCAAGAAGAAGATCTGCTGCGTTCTGCAAAAGATGCATTTGAAGCCGGATGGAGCAGCGTAAAGCTATATTTTATGATTGGGTTGCCTACGGAGACCGAAGAAGATTTGCTTGGGATAGCAGAGCTTGCTCGCAAAGTGTCTGCACTGTTTTACAGTATGCCCAAAGAAAAACGGGGGAAAGGGCTCCGGCTTTCTATCAGTGCCTCTTCATTTGTACCGAAACCGTTTACCCCGTTCCAGTGGGAAGCGCAGGATTCAAAAGAAACGCTGATTGAAAAGCAGAAATTCCTGCGTGCTGCTTTAAAGGGAATCCGAGGAGCAGAATTTTCTTACCATGCACCGGACATCAGCGTGCTCGAAGGAGTTTTTGCACGCGGCGACCGCCGCCTTGCAGATGTGCTGGAAAATGCCTATCACCATGGAGCGCGTTTCGATTCCTGGGATGAGCACTATAAGCAGCATGCTTGGGAGACTGCATTTGCTGAAGCGGGCGTTGACCCTGCAGCGTACGCGCACAGGCAGCGCACCCCAGGCGAACCGCTCCCGTGGGGGCATATTGATATGCTTGTAACTGAAGCTTACCTTATGCGCGAGCTTGCGCGCGCAAATGCAGCGATCACTACAAAGGACTGCCGTGCTGGATGCAACGGTTGTTTTGGAGAAAAATATGCGGATTATTGCAAGGTTTGAAAAAGGAAAAGCGGTCCGTTTCGTTTCCCACTTGGACATTCAGCGTACGTTTCAGCGTGCCTTCCGCCGCGCGAATATACCGCTCGCATACTCGCAAGGATTTAATCCACATCCGCAGCTTTCCTTTGCGGCAGCACTTGCTCTTGGCTATACGAGCGAAGCGGAATGGCTAGATGTAAAGCTTGCGCAAGCAATGGAACCTGCTTCATTTCAAGCTGCAGCAAATGCCGCGTTGCCTGCTGGATTTCGCATTCTTGAAGTGATCGAGGCAAGCGAAAACGCTCCTGCGTTGACCGCGCTTATGGAAGCTGCCGAATATACGATTGAGTTTCAAGGTTTTAATCTTGTTTCGGGGCCAAAAGAGCTGGAGACGGCATTTGCAAGCATGGTAGCCGGACCGATATTTGTTGACAAGCGAACCAAAGGCGGCATAAAAACCGTAGATATTCGCCCGCTTTTGCTAAACTATCAATTCAGCCTATCGGCTGATGGATGCCCTTTGCTTACATTGTTGGGGGTAGCGGATGCAAAAGGCAGTTTGAATATTGACCTTCTGCTTGGCGCGCTTCGAACCTTTTGCGCAGAAACAACTTATACTTATAACGTCCATCGCAAAGCGATTTATTTCAAAAGCGGTTCCCCTATGCCTGCGCTACCGCACAAATAAACTCTAACTTTAACGCCATCTAAAAAGGCGTAACGATTTTTAAATTCCAGGAGCGCTTGAACCGTGGAGAAAGAGATTATTGTAGACATTAACCCATATCAAACCAGAGTGGTTTTGCTTGAGGATGGATCCCCTAGCGAGATTTATATTGAACACAGAGGGCGTGAACGCCTGGTTGGAAATATCTATAAGGGACGCGTTCAGAATGTGCTGCCTGGCATGCAGGCTGCATTTGTTGATATCGGTCTTGAGCGCAACGCATTCCTTTATGCTGGGGATATTCAAATCGACCGTTCGGATTTTACGTTTGACGGCAAACAGGATGAAATCAAACCCGCAACTCTGAACATTAAAGATATTGTCAAACCCGGGCAGGAGGTTATCGTTCAGATTGTAAAAGAACCCGTCGGCACCAAAGGAGCACGTGTTACAACGAATATCACCCTTCCGGGGCGCACGCTTGTTTTGATGCCAAATGTGTGTTATGTTGGGGTTTCCCGGCGGATTGAAGACGAAGAAGAGCGGACACGTCTAAAAAACATCCTTGAAGATATCATCGCAGAGTATCATATGGGCGTGATTGTCCGCACCGCTGCAGAAGGGAAAGGAATTGCAGAATTCCACGCGGATCTTCAGTTTTTAGCACGCCTTTGGGAAAGGATTCAGCAAAAGGGGAAACTGCTAACCGCGCCGCACTTGATTCACGCAGAAGAGCCGCTTGTATTCCGCACCATTCGCGACCTTTTTACGCCAGATATTAAGCGTTTGGTAATTAACGACAGGGAGTTCTACGAAAAAATTCAAGTTGTAGCCGGCATTCTTTCACCTGCTTTACGGGAACGGGTCGAGCTTTATGAAGGCATTCCGGATATGTTCGATCTGCTTGGGCTGGAAAGCGCAATTGAAAAAGCGCTTTCCCGTAAAGTGTGGATGAAAAACGGTGGATATATTATTATCGATCAGACGGAAGCCCTTACCACGATCGACGTAAATACTGGCAAATTTGTGGGAACGGATAATTTGCAGGAAACCATCACCCTAACCAACTGCGAAGCTGCAAAAGAAATCGCAAGGCAGCTTCGCTTGCGGGATATTAGCGGGATTATCGTTGTAGACTTTATTGACATGGATGAAATTGCTGATAAAGAGCGCGTACTTGCAACACTGCGCGCAGAGCTGCAAAAAGATAGGACAAAGTCCAACGTGCTCGGCATTACGCAGCTCGGCCTGGTTGAGATGACGCGCAAAAAAACGCGCCAGTGCATTTCGCATACGCTACAATCTCCCTGCCCATATTGCGGCGGTGATGGGAAAGTCCTTTCGCAAGAGACCGTTGTCTTAAAAGCACGCAAGCAGCTTATGCGTATGTTCAGCTCAGACTCTACCTGTGACTATCTGTTGCGTGTTCATCCACATATTGCCGAAATCATAGCAGAGCATTCGCTGCCGCAATCGCCCATTCTTCCTGTGATGAATGGAAAAACGGTCTATGTCCAAACCGATCATCACATGCGAGTCGACGAATTTGAGGTAAGTCGGCTGTGCACGCAGGAAGATGTGCGCCGGGCGCAAGCGATGGCACGTGCATATCGATGAAAGAAAGCCAATTTTTTTTAAAAAACCTAGTGACAGAAATCGATTTGTCTGCTATAATAAGAAACCGTTGGTGCATCAATGCACTAGGCAAGCCAATGTAGCTCAGTCGGTAGAGCGGCGCACTCGTAATGCGCAGGTCTGGGGTCCGAGTCCCCACATTGGCTCCATTATCGGGGCGTAGCGCAGTTTGGTAGCGCGTTTGGTTCGGGACCAAAAGGTCGCATGTTCAAATCATGTCGCCCCGACCAGAGAAAAAGCAAGGAATTTTCCTGGCTTTTTTTCATTTTTACAATTTGCTAGAATTTTAAAAAGCGGGTGCTGTTTATGCTTAAATGGAAAACGTTTTTTAAAGGTTGCGCAATCGTTTTAGGCGCCCTTTTTCTGGTCGTAATTGTCTATATAGCTTATTTATTTTTAAGTTATGAACGCATTGACGATATGCAAGCAATTGCAGTCGAAGCACCAAAAGAAAAGGTCGCAACAGCGGAAAAGGCATTAAGGGTAAACGTGGAATATTCCGCTGTTACTTATAATATCGGTTTTGGCGCATATACGCCGGAATTCAGTTTCTTTATGGATGGCGGCACTTTTTCTTGGGCTGAGAGTGAAGAAAGCGTGCTTAAAACAGTAACGGAGGCGGGCACGCTTGTTGCAGAGCTTACGCCGGATTTTGCACTGTTTCAAGAGGTAGATTTAAATGCAACGCGGAGCTATCATGTGAACCAATACGCGCTTTTGCAGGAAATGCTGCCGGAATACTATTCTGCATTCGCGGTAAACTTTGATTCTGCTTTCCTGGCTTATCCTTTTAACCAACCGCATGGGAAAAGCAATTCTGGCTTGGTATTGTTTTCCCGTTTCCCAATTACCCAAAGTGTACGTAGAAGCTTGCCCATATCTACAACGCTTACAAAATTTTTTGATCTGGATCGCTGTTACAGCGTTTCACGCATTCCTGTTGAAAATGGGAAAGAGCTTGTAATCCTCACACTTCACCTATCTGCTTATGGGAATTCAGATGAAATTAGGAAAGGGCAGATCCGCATGCTTTGTGAGGAGATGGAAAAAGAATATGAAGCCGGTAACTATGTAATTTGTGGCGGAGATTTTAACCATGACTTAAAAGCCTTAACGGATGATGGAGAAGAGCGCGAATCCTGGGCCTATCCTTTTCCGCGCGAGAGCCTTCCGGAGCACTTTAGCTTCTGTATAGATGGATTAAGCGAAGCGGAACGTACAGCCTTGTGGGATAGTACGCGCAATGCAGATATGCCCTATACCCCGGGTGAAACTTATACGGTTACGCTCGATGGTTTTATTATTTCAGATAATATTGCATGTGTTGCCTATGAAACGTTGAACACCGGCTATCGGTATTCAGACCATGACCCAGTATGCATGCGGTTTTGCCTGCTTCATTAAGTTGCCAAACAATTGATAGCGGATTTTCTCGGATAAAGGGAATTGTACCTTAAAATAGAGAAAGCATAATTGGTAGCTGGTTTCAACTACTTTATTTAATGAAGTTTCTACGCAAGTGAAAGGGAGAATGATGAAGCCGGAAGAAGTTTTAATTCAATTGACGCTAAAAGAAAAAATTTCCCTATGTGAAGGTGCTGATTTCTGGCACACCGCAGATCTTTCGCGATATGGTTTTCCTAGTCTTATGATGTGCGATGGTCCGCATGGATTGCGCTGCCAGAAAAAAGGAGCCGATATGCTCGGAATGAACAAATCTGAGCCAGCTACTTGTTTTCCTACTTCTTCAATTACCGCATGCAGCTGGGATGTTCATTTAATCGGCGAAATCAGCCTTGCAATTGCGAAAGAAGCGCTTGAAAACAACGTTAGCCTTTTGTTAGGACCAGGCGCTAACATCAAACGGGACCCCCTGTGCGGGCGCAATTTTGAGTATTTTTCAGAAGATCCTTTCTTATCCGGCTCTTTGGCAGCTGCTTTCATACGGGAAGCGCAGGCAGCTGGTGTTGATGTGAGCTTAAAGCATTTTGCTTTGAACAACCAAGAATATAAGCGTTTTAATGGAGACAGTCAAGCAGATGAGCGAACCATGCGGGAAATCTATCTTGCTTCATTTGAAAAAGCGGTTCGTGAAGGCTGTCCTGCTACCGTCATGTGTGCATATAACAAAATCAATGGGATTCATTGCTCTGATAATCAATGGCTGCTGACGGATGTTTTACGGAAGGATTGGGGATTTAACGGGATGGTCCTTACGGATTGGGGCGCACTCAATGATCGCGTTCGCGCTTTTCGCGCCGGATGCGATCTTTGCATGCCAGGCGGAAGCGCTTATATGGAAAAAGAAGTTGAAAATGCCGTGCAGGATGGACGGCTTTCAGTAGAACAAATCGATCAATGTGCAATGCGTGTGCTCCGCTGGATCGGCCGCGCAAATCGAGCGCGCTCACAAATGGGGAAGAGCTACGATGCGGAGGCGCACCATGCACTTGCACGGCGCGCTGCGGAGGAGAGCGCAGTTCTATTAAAAAACGAAGCCCGTATCCTACCACTTGCAGAAGGTTGCAAGGTTGCGCTGCTTGGGCAAATGGCATCAACGCCTCGCTTTCAGGGAACTGGCTCCAGCCACATCAATCCAACAAAATGTATCAGTGCTAGAGATGCTATGCCAAATGCACCGTTTGCTGCAGGGTATCTTGAGGATGGCTCTACTACGCAAGAACTTATTGCTGAAGCTATAAATCAAGCGAAGGCCGCCGAAGTTGCAATTGTATTTGCGGGGCTTCCAGAGAGCTATGAAAGTGAAGGATTTGATCGAGTTGACCTCAAGATGCCCAAAGGGCATCTGCAGCTTATTGAAGCTGTGACGCAAGCCAATCCTAACACGGTTGTCGTGCTCTGCTGCGGTGGTGTGGTTGAATGCCCGTGGGCAGACGATGTAAAGGGGATTTTATATTTAGGGCTTTCCGGCCAGGCAGGGGGGGAAGCCGTAGCAAACCTGCTATATGGGCGGGTAAATCCTTGTGGCAAATTAGCGGAAAGCTGGCCTTTACGCTATGAAGACTCCCCAACGGCTGGCTGTTATCGCAACCTAAAAAACGCGCAGTATCGGGAGGGAATCTATGTTGGCTATCGCTATTATGATAAAGCGGAAATTCCGCTGCGATGGGCATTCGGTTATGGGCTCTCGTATACTAGCTTCGCTTATCACGATCTGGAAGTTTCAGAGGGTAATGTTTCTGTAATCGTTAAAAATACGGGCGATGTTGCGGGGGCAGAGATCGTTCAGCTTTATATTCTGCCTCCAGAGGGTGGGATATATCGTCCAAGAAAAGAGCTTAAAGGCTTTGCAAAAGTTTTTTTAAATCCGGGTGAAGAAAAAAGCGTTGCCTTTCAATTGGATGAGCGTGCTTTTTCCATCTGGAATCATGGCTGGAAAAAGGTTGGCGGTGCATACCGCGTCGCAGTAGGAACAAGCAGCCAAAATTTGCTGCTATCTGCGTTACTTCAAGTTGAAGGTGAAGCTACTCCGCCATATTCCTGGCAAATAGGGAGCTGGTATGCTATGCCCAAAGGAACGCCCTCGCTGGTAGAGTGGAAGAAGATGTATGGCGTGCCCCTTGCAGGGCTAAGTTTCAAACGAGGCCAATATACCATGGATAATACAATTCTAGAAATGAAGCAGGATGTTCGCCTCATGCGCTTTTTGTATTGGGCAATTGAGACATTCTTAAAAATAAAGTTCGGTGGGAAGAGAAAATCCCTTAGCAACCCGCAGTTTAAAATGTTCCTTTGTTCAAGCGCAGACGCTCCTTTGCGCATCTTGCAGATCAACAGCCGTATAAAAGGCGGCTTTTTCCAGGGGCTTTTAGAATTTGCAAATGGCCACCCATGGAAGGGCATTGTTTGTATGTTCAAAAAAGGTTGATGGTGCGGTTAAACTTATTCCTTTTTCAAGTATGGCACTATGGCACGGTACGCTTGGATTAAATCCTCCAAGGCAACCGCGCAGTTTGCAGGGCTTGGGGAAGGTAAGCAGAAGCAGGTGCTTCCAGAAAGGTTTCGATAAAGCCGGGCAGCGGTTTTTCCCGTCGTAAATACAGCTTGAATCGCTGCGACAGAAAAGATGGAAGAAAAATCATTGAGAATCGGATTTCGAATGCTGTGATCCGCTGCACCCGAAATCTCGCAGGAAGCCAGCACATCCCATAGGGCGATACCGCGCCGGAGGAGCATTTCTTTTTTCTCTGCGATGGAAGAAGGAATCGGTTCTTCGATTGCTGCACAAAGTGCGCGCCAAAACCTGTTTTGCGGATGGCAATAATAGAACCCCTCTGCACGGGAGCGGGGCGAAGGCATCGTGCCAAGAATAAGGACGCGTGCATTTGCGTCATAGACTGGTGGGATTTCATGCATAATTCGATTGCGTTCCATGAAATACAGTATACCATACCCTGTCGCGTGGATGCAAAAGAAACCGGGTATGGCGCAATCCCGTATGGCATGATATAATCGAGCAGGATTTATTTTGGTAAGAAGGTTTTTTATGAAGCATTTGATTACTGCAGTGGATGCAAATTCAATTGCGCAGGAACTTGGCATAGAACCAGGATGGTTCCTCACTACAATTGACGGAGAGGACGTGCTGGATGTTATCGATTACGAACAGCTTACTGCAAAAGAAACCCTGGAAGTCTGCTTTGAAACGCCCAAGGGTGAATGCATTTGCGCTGATATTGAAAAAGAGCTTTATGAGCCGCTTGGCCTTAACTTCGAAAGCGGCTTAATGAGCCCGATCAAGAGCTGCAAAAATCACTGCATCTTTTGCTTTATTGACCAAATGCCAAAGGGTGTGCGCAGCTCGCTGCATGTAAAGGATGATGATTGGCGCCTTTCGCTGATCATGGGAAACTATGTAACGCTTACCAACATTGATGATGCGGAGTTTGAGCGTATCATCAAGCGCCGCGTCAGTCCGCTCTATGTTTCCGTGCATGCGACAGACGGCGCTATCCGTAAATCCATGATGCGGAACCCAACAGCGGTCCACTTAATGGCGCGGTTGAATTGGCTCAAACAGGAAGGCATGCAATTTCATGCGCAGATTGTTACATGTCCCGGCATAAACGATGGGGAAGTGCTCTCCCAGACGCTCTCCGATCTGCTTGCACTTGCTCCTGCCGCGCAGTCGGTAGCGGTGGTTCCTGTTGGGCTCACACGGTATCGTGAAGGACTTTATCCACTGCGGACCCTTACACGCGCAGAGGCGTTGGATGCGATCCGTCGCGTAGAAGCCTGCAATGAAGCTGCTTTCGCGAAAACAGGAACCGGGTTTGCGTATGCCTCTGATGAAATGTATTCTATTGCTGAGGTACCGCTACCGTGCTATGAAGCTTATGGCGACTTTCCGCAAATTGAGAATGGCGTCGGTTTGCTGCGCAAATTTGAATGGGAGTTCTTGGAAGCATTGCGCGAACAGACGCCTCTTGCAGCTCCATGCAATGTTGATGCTGCAACCGGCTCATCTGCATTTCCCTTTTTGCAGCCTCTTTTCGAAAAGCTTGCGCCGTATGGCATTCATGTGGTGTTGCATCGCATTGAAAATGCATATTTTGGCCCGACTGTTACCGTAAGCGGACTTCTTACAGCCACGGATCTTGCCCAACAGCTTGTAGGAAAACTTACGACTGGGCTGCTGCTTTTGCCGGATGATACGCTGCGAGAGCGTGAAGATGTATTTCTGGATGGTGAACACCTTGCAGGGCTCGCAAAACGGCTTGGCGTGCGAATCGTTCCGCTTTGTGCAAGCGATGGTGCGTTGTTCATAGAAAAACTGTTTGGCTTGTTGAAATCTGAAGAAGAATTGAGGTAGTGCGAA
>ERZ1643251.5115-NODE-5115-length-10909-cov-4.612032_pt1 | contig 10909 bp, 16 predicted proteins | sample MGYA00579261_ERZ1643251 | MGnify/ENA primary metagenome ERZ1643251 (study PRJEB29033, sample SAMEA4952267) | chicken gut metagenome | biome: Broiler Chicken; feature: Gastrointestinal Tract; material: Caecum | place: Ireland | collected 2018 | study: Broiler...
ATTATTGGACGGCAGAACCGTCCTTTTTGATTTTGTTGATTGCCTGTATCATATTATTTGCGAATGTAGACTGTATGTAGTAATCATAGATTCCGGCCTTTTGGTCAAAAGATTTAAAGCAATACCCTGTTCCCGTTTCCTTCATTTTCTCCGTAGGATCTTCAAAGCCCCCCAAAACGTAATGATTTATGTTGCATCGGTTGACATGGAACCCCTCCAATCCGTCAACCCCGCAGCAAGTAATGCTGTCGCCCATAGAACGCAAGCGGTTTTCGCCGCAATAGAATTTCATACCGGTATCATGGGCGGCTTCCTTCATCTCCTCGTAACGCTTTTTCAGTACGGGAACTTTATAACAATAATCCGCTCCCACCTTGACAAGCCCCTCTTTCCGTCGGGCAAATTTCATCCCCTCGACAATGATACCGTGTGCTCCCGCCCCCGCGAACAAAAGGATACTTTTCATAATGCTGTGATGTACTTCCGGCATATACGGTTGTATTCTTACAATGACACGTTGATACTTCGCCAGCTTTTCAATGAGTTTCAAACGTGCGGAAAATTCCGGAGCACCCCGCTCCAACACATCATATTCGGGGCATACAAGACTAATCTGAATCACGCATTTACAATCTCTGATGAGGTCGATATAATCGTCGTCGCCAATCAATGCTCCCTTGGTCGATACGATAAACGGATATCGCGTCGCCGCGAATGCTTTCAAACAATCGTAGGACCTGCGATATTCCTTTTCCGCCGGTTGAAACGGGTCGCTTGTACCGCCCCAATGCAGCGGGATATCCCAGTCGCACCATTTTGTTTCATTTGTTCGTTTTCCATTGATAAAGTTTTTCAGCGCCTCAACACCTTCGCCGGTTTCGACCTCCGCAATGCTTTTTTTCCTTTGTACAAAACAATATTTGCAGGCGTGAGAGCATCCTTTATAAGTGTCAAACCGTATCGGTAAATCACAAATCGTCATTTGCGTTCCGCAATGTGGCATAACGCACCTCCGATGTAATCAAGTATCAAATCCCTAATTCCCTGTTTGCCATGCTTATTGATATATTTTTGTACGATATCTTTTTTGTCGATGGGAAAGGGAATAGATATTGTATAGAAATCTGGTTTATTACCAACATTGGCAAAATCATTATCAAGGAGATCTTCAATATGTGAATAATCGACTTCGGAATCAACGTCAAAGCCGAAATTCGTCATATCAATCTTGGGAATGTCCGCGATCTCCGCCGCCAAAACGGTTTGATTCAGCAACGTTTCCAAAGTCAAGTGATTGTGTACGTGGGTATATGCCCGCCGTTCCTCATCGCTGAGATGGTCCAGCCGAATGCAGGGAACAGAGTCATACCCCATTTGTTTTAATGCCAAATATCTGCCGTGCCCCTCCACAATTATATTGCTTTCGCCCCATACGCCAATAGGGTCGCACATACCAAATGACCGAATACTGTTGATGATATGCGTCACCTGTTCGTCGTTATGTTCTTTGGCGTTGTTTTCATAGGGCGTGATTTCATCCAGTTTGATTGTTACGATCTCCATTAATATCTCCGATATCTCCACGCAAAAAGCACCCCGCCCAGATCGGGGTGCTCATGCGAAAGGAGGACATTGCCAATAGCTTGTACTATTTACCAATTACATTATATCACAGATGATAGTCTCATTTAGTCTCATCTTTTAATTTTGTTAAGATTGATCCGTGTAAGCGGAGTGTATGTTGACGGCTATAGTGCATCCGCTCCGCTACCTGCTCCCATGTCATGCAGTCGATATAATAATACCGCATCAACATCCGCTCCCGTGGCGGCAAATGCTCAATCGCTCTCTCTATCTCATCGCGCATCTCTAACAGCCTTACCAGCAGATCATCAATACGGCTTGATATCGTCGCCATCGCAGCGCCTGCCTTACCCGTCGGGTCACTGATACCGCTGCCACGGGGCTGGCCGTCATGCTCCTTGACCAGTCTTATCAGTCCCGCCTGCTGCTCTCTCAACTGCTCAATCTCCCGTGATATGTCGCGATATTGTCTAAGCTCGTACTTGGTCATGGTCTAACACCGCTTGCCGCCGTGGCGATATGGGCGTGTTACGTTATACTCGTGCTTGTTACGTAATACTGCCTCAATATCGACATTACGATACTGCAAGTAGTCAAGTATCCTGATGATACAGTCAACCATCTCCACGGCGATACCCTCGGGCTTGTTGTAAGCGTCGTACCATACCATCCCGCGCCCGTCTCTGTACTCCTCCAATGCCTCCGATAACTCGGAGTGACACAGGGCGATGATCTCCGGTAATGATCTTTCCTCATCCCACCAACCGTGATTTACCGCGTTTTGATGGATTTCTTTTGCGATTTCGTTTAGATTCATAATCTACTACCTCTTTCTTCCCCGGCGTATACACCCTGATTCCGCCGCTGTAATTGCCGTGTATTGTCGGTCTTACTGCCCCAACGTCTAACCCGTTAGGGTAGCGGTTGTTATATATAATCATACTCGGCAACCTCCGCCCTCCACCCATTTTATTTCCAGTTCAAAATCCGCGTCATCCTTAAGGGCTTGTCTCATATCGTCGATACTGTACGTCCCTGCGTCAAAGGCAGTCATCTGGCCTACAAGCCGGTCGATATAACGATCCAATCGCTCCCCCTCCAATCCAAGCTCATAGTGGAGTATTTGCACAAATTGCAGCAACAAAAACTCAGTTACCTTACGCTCCATATCATGAGCCGCGTCAATACATAGCTTATTGACGATTGTCTCGACCTTGCTCTTGCTATAGCGGCCCTTGGAAATATTTGCGATTAAGTCACGCCCCTCATGGTGGTAACTCCTTGCGGTACCAACGGGGAGCGGGATATATGGGGTGCCTATATTACTACCCATTGCAATTTCCTCCTTCACAAAGTCCCCGCTCCGTCTCCGTGCAGGGGAGCGGGGGAATGAGATTTGACAGGTTGACAAAAGTTGATTTATATTTTTCTCCCCGGCACGGCGGGGAAATTGTGTTATTTTGTAGACCGACATTCACCGACATTTTTGGTTTTGTGCCTCTCGCGCCACCTCGCGTAATATTTCGGGTCATCCGGCGCGAATTTGGGGCAATGGCTTACTTTGTAGGTAACGTAATAATGTCTGCTGTTATCGGTATTGACGCACAATTTACTCTCTTTTTCGGCGGTCCAGCCGTCTACAGGTCTGGGATTGTCGGGGTCAAACCATGGGCAAGCAAACCTGTTGGTGTGCTTGCACAGCCAACAAATGGTGATATTGGCAGGCAGCATCTCATCATTATGTTTGTGATCGCCAAAGTAATAATGATATCTTGACTGGCACTCCCTTACCGATCGTCCCAGCGCTGCGGCAATATCGCTATATGATACCGGCTTAAGGCGCTCCCTGCAATCGCGCAAATATTCCGTTTCCTCCATTGTCCAGACGTTATATCTCATTTTAGGATATCCTCAAATCGATATTCCTTGCCTTCATTGCTTTTCATGCTTTTGCGTCCCTGTGATAATGTTTGCATCACCGTAGCAATATCAAATTTGATCACTTTATCTTCATGTACAAAATACACGAGGAAGAAAGCATCGAATCCGCATCGACTTAATTTGACAAGATTATTTGCTTGTTTGATATCCTTTTCCCTTATTTGCCAACGCGCGGAATTACATTCTTTTGCGTCAAATGCCAATTGCGCCTTATTTGTGATGATATAATAATCAAAGGGTTCCCCGTCAATGTAGATTCCGCTGTCAGTACGATGAGGATAGTTCTTCTGTCCCCAATAACCCAGTGTTTTAAGATAAGCGATAATTTTTTCAACTTGAGTTTCCAAATATCGTCCTTTAATCATGGATACATCACCCTGTTTAATATTTGACTGGCCTGCAGCATCGTTAGGTTTTCAATGTCAAACCCTTTACATTTTCGCTTAATGATATTAAGTTGTTTTTCTGAAGCCGGTTTCTTCCCCCATTTTTTGGCAATCCCCAAATCCCAAATATATTTGTTATGCGGTTGATATGATTGCAAATATCGGTAATTAAGATCAAGCGCACGCTGCATGGGCATAACAGTCCCTTGATATATGGTATTTCCGAGCTGGTCCGGAGCTGGAATCTTAATTTTATGCCGATTGGGCAATGATACGGTCATATCTCCGTTTGGCATTTTAAAATAATTAACATTATGAGTGTCGTAATTCATGCCTTTTGCCCACAAATTCACAAGTTCCACGTTGCGTATCCAACTACCGGGACAATCTGATAACTGAGAGACAATATCAGGTAAGTCAAACAAGTCTCCTTGCACCCTATCTTTTTGGTATTGGGGCACCGCATCCAAGTCAATCCCTACAAGCGTTGCCGCGGTACATAAGGAGGATTTACCCGTAATACCCACGCAATCAATCAAAGTTAACTTCTCCTTGTCAGGATGGAGACGCAGCCCACGCCCTACCATTTGTACATATAAGCTGCTATTTTGCGTCGGTCTGGCGATCATGATCGTTTCCACCAACGGAATATCCGTCCCTTCGGTAAATATCATACAATTGACCAAAACAGGGATTTCGCGGCGTGTGAACTTTTCAATAATATCTTGTCTGTTCCGGGTTTTCGCTGTTACCGTTACCGCACCGGGAATTTCCTTGGCGATGTTTTCGGCATGTTCCACAGAGGTAGCAAAAATAATGGTTTGGCCTTTTGCGTACTTGTAATATGCGGCGGCAATGGCTTTGTTCTGAGATTCAATGTTCATTGCTTTATCAAGTTGACCCGGCGCGTAATCGCCCAACCGCTTTGCAACATGAGATAAATCATAGCCGATATCTACGCGCAAACAATAGATATCGCATAACCATCCGTTCTTAATGCCCCATTGTAAGTCTCGGTCAAATACAATACGGTCAAATACAGTATCAAGCCTCGCCCCGTCTCCCCGCCTTGGAGTGGCTGTAAAACCAACGTGTAGACGAGGTCTGAAATATTCGTATATCTCACGATAGGTCTTCGCTGCGGCGTGATGCGCTTCATCGGTAACAATCAAATCAAATTCATCGCGCTGAAACCGTTTTAATCGCCTTGAAATACTTTGCACACTGGCTAATACTACTTCTTCACCGTTTGACCGTTTCTGGGCTTGTTCGTAGCCCACAGGGCAATCAAAATATTTTGCCGGTTGTTTCACAAGCTCTTCCCTATGAGATAAGCACAACATCTTACCCCTGCGAGGGATATGGGAAAAAATTACGGTTTTCCCAAGACCTGTTGCCAAACGCTCCAATACTGCGCCGCTTTCCGGTAATGCTTCAATCGCTTCTATTTGATAGTCTCTAAGTTTCAATTCTTACTCCTTTTAACTTACCAACTTACTTCTTAACTTACGCAGAATTTATATGTCTAGCTGGGAAACTTACAAAACTTACCAACTTTTGAATGATATACCTATATACGTATATAAATTTTAAAATTTATAAATTTTATTTTTTATATATAATAATAATTATTAGGTAAGTTAAGTAAGTTAGGTAAGTTTTTTATAATAACGCCTGCTCAGCGACTTATATTTTAGCTTACCTTTTTTTCTACCAAGGTAAGTTTGGTAAGTTTTATATAGCTCGCCTTTATACTTCTGATGACTCGTTGATGTACAAATTTCCCTTGGCTGTTGCGTTCTATAACGTCGCTTTCCGCCCATTTTGACATGATCGCTCGATAATCATAACCATTTTCGCGCATGGCTTTTTCAAGGACTGATTTCAAAACCCAGCAGTATCCGCGTTCAAAATCCATCTCTCCCCAAAACTCTTGATCAGTGCGGAAATGCGCCATGTTCTGCGCTACCCAATCGCATACCCATTCGTAGGCACGTGCCGCAACATCAACATCGCTGGCAGACATTACGTAAGGTAAAACCTCTGCGAATTCCAGTGCTTTATCGCCAAACACCTCTACCGACGCAATCTCATCCGCTACCATTATTGCCGACATTGCCATAGCCTGCTTTTCCGTAGTCCCCGTTGTCATGATCTCTGCATGGAATGTCTGATATAAATCTCTTAATTCTTCGGTTGTTGGTAATACTTCCAGAAATCGCTTCCCTGCAAATCCATAGTTGTCCCGCAACAGGTTCGCGGTCCTATTTCCGTCTTTGACAAGAGATGATGCGCACTCCACTTCGATGACTCTGTTTTTTGCGCCTCCGCCTGATGATGATTTGGTAATCGGTTCTTCACCGCTGAATATATATGCACAATTCCAATTACCGATAGCCTCAATGCCACCGCCGGAACGTCCTCGCCCACGGCCTACGCCTTCACACAGATACATAATCAATTTATCAAAGTTATCAAAGTTTGACTTTACAATTTGCAACTCATCGCCAATGAAGGGGAGGTCATGAAGAAAAACAGAATTACGCTCCATGCCAACTTGTGTTGAATTGAGAGAACGTACCATTTTTCCCTGTTTAGGATCTCCCCATACAGACGCGGCTAACATTAATCCTACTGTTTTTCCAACGCCGGTCCCGCCCCAGAAATGGACGATAAAAGGACTGATTCCAAGCAAAGAGACAAGCGGGGAGGCAAAAGATGCCGCCAACAATAGACGATTATAAACTGAATAGGCACGAAGCCTTCTTGCTTCTTCCAGCCACGTTTCAAATTTCCCGTGTTCCCGTACAGAATCAAACAATGTTTTAAATTCCTGATCTCCGTCAAAAGCAAGCTCGCCGTCAAAAGGTACAAACTTGTCATGCACCCATCCCAATCGCGTAATGCTCCGTGTCAAGGGAATATCGTTTAGATTAATTACGTCGCCCAAATAGCTCACAAGGTCTTTGGCCGATTCTGAGGTTACATCAACGCCAAAATCGGATAGTTTCACAATCCCCGTTCTTGTTGCGATCATACTGCGGTCTACAGTGACATTCTTCCAGCTGCTGTCTTTGAAATAAGACAGTTTAATTTTCTCCGTATCCGTCTCTACGTTTTGCAGCCGCTCTATGGGTATAATAGGATGGGGGCATGCAACAAGCCTTTTAAGATCTGCCCCGCTTCCCACAATTTTTATAATTCCGCTGTCGGTTGCTTCCCATTCACCGCATTTCAGCCCTTGCAAAGACGGAGAAGTAAATTGTATGGTATTGCTCCCGCTTTGTCTCCTTTTTTGCGCAAAGTCTGATTGATACTCCCGCAATAGAGCTTTGAAGGTGGTTTTGACTCTGAGCCTTTCTGCTTGCTCTGTTAACTTACCAATCAAGCGGATTCTGTCGGTGCTGCTCGGAATTGCGAATATCCTCTCGAAAATTTTTTCTTCTAAAATTTCTTCTTTGTCCAGTTTCTCAGGGTCAAAATCAAAAAATCCGACTTCTTCAAGATCCTCCGTTGTAATCAATATTTAACACCACCTTTGCATAATATTTCACTGGGAGCATATTAAAACAAGCGTCAACAGTTTCCCGACACCATTTTACGTCAAACCGTCTCCCATACGTTTTGAAGAAATCCAGAGGATCATCTCTGATAAAGTCCAGTAAATAGTCAAGATATTCTGTATCCTCGTAATTCAAAAACAGTTTGCGACGAAATTCTGTCAATCTGTATTCCGTGTCCTCCGCCCATTCCTTAAACGCTTGCACACTTTTTTTATTGCTCTTTGTTTTCACCTTGCCCGGAATGATTCCCAGTCGAAAGTCCTCATTGATTTTTTTACAGGCATCCAAGGGGGTGAGACAGAACAGTTTCGCTACAAGTGTTATTACATCGCCTCCTTCCCCACAGCCAAAACAATGAAAGATCTGTTTCTTTGGAGAAATAGAGAAGGAGGGGGTATTTTCATTATGAAACGGACACTTTGCTTTATATGACCGATTTAGATTAATGCCGTAAAATTCGCATACCTCTACAATGTTAACGGCCTGTTTTACTTGCTGGAACATATCTTACCAGGGTACATCATCCATAGGAGGAGCAGCAGTTTCATTTTTAAGATGCTTTACATCAGGAATCTTTGCATCTCTTACCGTATTTACGCTTTGGAACCATGCGAGTCTTACCGCAGTACCGATCGTTCCGTCGTTTTTCATGTATTCCTCTTCACGAAACACTCCACCTACTTTTTTTCCTTGCATACTATCACAAAACCCATCTCCCCATGGAATTATAAATCCCTTGTTCGACGCCTCAACACTGGTTGTAAATCCTTTGAATTGGCTGTTGGTTTTTGTAGGGTCGTTATAGTCGTTGACAAAAACGAATTTATTACCGCACCACTTTTTATCTGGCCTTGTGTCGTTTTTGTATAAATCCATATAGTAGTGTGGTTGTGAGTCAGTTATATCAGTGTCAAATATTACATTAACGTAAGCATTACCATTTGATGCAATACATTCTTCCACTTTCTTGATCTCCAGAACATGTCCACCCGGAGAAATCTTTTCATAATTTCCCATGACAGGGGCTTCGTCATAACCTGATGGTTTTTGCATATCAATATTCCTCCAATGCCTTAATTACCTGTACAACATCATTTTCAATTTCAAACTCATCAAATGCTCCCATAGGAGTTTTGGCGGTGCTGTTTTTGGCATGTGTCTCAAAGACATATTTATTATCAACACATTTTGCGATTAAAACAGTAGTAAATTTACTTTCCAACACGATTTTTTCCAACTTCCTCCCGCTGGTCTTGATCCGTGTAAACATGTATCCGTTGTCATCTCTCTCAGTCTGTGTATGCGCAAGAAAGATTAGCCATAAGTCATCCCGATAAGTATAGGCAGTATCAACGATATCCCATATACATTGCGCAAGGTCTACCCATTTGTCATAGCCCTTTTCTTTTGCTCGGGCCATTTCATCGCTTACCATGATTCCGTTAATCGTGTCAATAACGATATGTTTGATTTCCGGACGAGTGTCGTTTACACCCCGGATGATTTTTTTAATAATATCTGTATCAGCTCCGGCATAATAATTCTTGTTTTCTGCATTATACCCGGATCTCCACCCCTTCCAGCTTAATCCCTTCTTATCAGCATCAATATAGTATGTCTGCTTGGGATCAAGGTTGCGCATAGATGTGGTCTTTCCGCTGCCGCTTTCGCCGGCAATACAAACAACTCGACTCATACAAGTTCATCCTCCTCGAATTTTAATGGGCATCTCTTACCTCTATTCGCTGTGACAAAGGGTATAATTTCACCCGTTACCATGCAGGTACTGCGATTAAGGCCCAGATTATACTTGATAAATGGACAAAATGCGCACACATGATGACCATCAGGAAAGTCTATTTCTATAGCAATTTTTGCCTTCATATCTGCACACCGTCATATTTGATATTCAGCGCCGCCCGTTCCTCCCAGGGCATTGCCTCGATCTTTCTCATGGCTCGGGCCGCGTATTTTTCTACGCATTTTTCGCAGTAATATTCGTTGTTTAATTCATGGGCTTCCAGCCTGTCAACGTATTCATGACAAACGCGGCACGCTTCATATTCATCCGTCACGTTGTCCTCGCCGCAGCGAGGGCATTTGTAATAGGTATAGCCGCACTCTTTATCCTCTACGGGAATTGGGTCGATCAGCATATTACAATCAAGACAAAGTGATTTTTCCATTTGACAAATCAGCTCCTTTCCGTTATACTGATTTTAGCTTAATTTCTTCAGTCTGCTCCGGCAGACTATTTTTTTTGCGCGCTACGACAAATCGATATGACACTTGGCCAGCTCAATAGCAAGCTGATATTCCTTGCCATATTTGCTGTCTCCGTATATCTCACGCACACGAGCCTCAAAATCGTCAATCGAGCCGTAAAAGCAGCCACACGCCACAGCTATGGCATTGTCTTTGGCACGGTAAAATGTCGTATATTCGTTGCGGGAGCCGATAGGGCCTACTTGCAACAAGTGTCCATTACTGCCTACCCACGCATTACCGCATACCCGCGCATCACCGTATACCCGCGCATCACCGTATACCCGCGCATTACCGTATACCAGCTCATTACCGCATACCCGCGCATTACCGCATACCTGCGCATCACCGTATACCCACGCATTACCGTATACCCACGCATTATCGGATACCAGCGCATTATCATATACCCACGCATTACCGTATACCAGCGCATTACCGCATACCCGCGCATTACCGTATACCTGCGCATTATCATATACCCACGCATTGCCGTATACCCACGCATTGCCATCGTGCGACAAGTTGCGCTCACTCTCAACCCATCCGCCCAGATCTCCTGCGTCGACATCTCCAAAATCAGTCAACGCCTTAATGCGATGCAATATAATACTGTTAATCCTCACTGTCTCGTCCGTGAGCTCGTATTTTTTACTCATTACAACATCACTCCAATCATGATCCCGATGACTGTAGCGGCCGCGGCCAACACTGTGGCGCGGTTGACCCTCCGCTGCCGCGAGCGTCTCCGGCGCTCTCTGCGGCGCTTCATCGCCGCCGCTCTCGCTTGCTCGTAGGCTCTTTGGCGGTCCGTCGCCGCTTGGGCGTCGGCAAGGCATTGTCTCCATGCAAGCTTTTCCGTCATCGGTTCACGCATCAAAGCGTTGAAATATTCCGGGTTGATTCTGTTCATTCTTTTCCTCCTTTACCATCCCTTTGCCGTCCCAGACATATCTTGGCTTGTCCGGCCAACGGTGATCCGGTACCTCGCAATACCAGTTTGCGCTTAGCTTAATATAGTAGTGGTTTGGTTTGCGCGTCTGCTTAATATCGCACCACAGCCTCGGCGACTTCCTCGTAATAGTATCGCTTGCCTGTGCCCTGACTAATGGGCGGCACTCCGGCCACAATGCGGCGGGCCGTGTTGGCGCTAATGCCGAAATATTTGGC
>ERZ1643251.5117-NODE-5117-length-10905-cov-6.109032_pt1 | contig 10905 bp, 8 predicted proteins | sample MGYA00579261_ERZ1643251 | MGnify/ENA primary metagenome ERZ1643251 (study PRJEB29033, sample SAMEA4952267) | chicken gut metagenome | biome: Broiler Chicken; feature: Gastrointestinal Tract; material: Caecum | place: Ireland | collected 2018 | study: Broiler...
GCGGCGATGCCGATACGGCCGCCGTCCAGGGTCTGCATGGCGATCTTGAAGCCCTGGCCCTCCTTGCCCAGCAGGTTCTCCTTGGGCACGATGCAGTCCTCGAAGATCAGGTCGCAGGTGGAGCTGCCGCGGATACCCATCTTCTTCTCCTTCTTGCCCACGGAGAAGCCGGGGAAGGAGCTCTCCACGATGAAGGCGGAGATGCCGTGGTTGCCGGCCTTGGGGTCGGTCATGGCGAAGACCACGATGGTGCTGGCCACGGTGCCGTTGGTGATGAAGCACTTGGAGCCGTTCAGGACGTAGTGGTCGCCCTCCAGCACGGCGGTGGTCTGCTGGCCGGAGGCGTCGGTACCGGCGTTGGGCTCGGTCAGGCCGAAGGCGCCGATCTTCTTGCCGGACAGCAGGTCGGGCAGATACTTCATCTTCTGCTCCTCGGTGCCGTGCTCATAGATGGGGGCGCAGCACAGAGAGGTGTGGGCGGACACGATAACGCCGGTGGTGCCGCACACCTTGGACAGCTCCTCCACGCACATGGCGTAGGACAGCACGTCGCCGCCGGCTCCGCCGTACTTCTTGGGGAAGTAGATGCCCATCATGCCCAGCTTGCCCATCTTCTCGACGGTCTCCATGGGGAAGCGCTCTTCCTCATCCAGCTCCTCGGCTAGGGGCTTGACCTCGTTTTCCGCAAACTCACGGTACATTTTGCGGACCATCTCTTGCTCTCTAGTCAGATGAAAATCCATTTTCCAGTCCTCCTAAATTTTTTACTTCTTGGAATAATCGTAGAAGCCCTTGCCGGATTTGACGCCCAGCAGACCACCGCGGACCATCTTCTTCAGCAGCAGGGCAGGACGATACTTGGAATCGCCTGTCTCATCGTACAGGGTGTTCATAATGGCCAGACAGATGTCCAGGCCGATAAAGTCGCCCAGGGCCAGGGGACCCATGGGGTGGTTGGCGCCCAGGCGCATGGCCTTGTCGATGTCCTCCACCGAGGCGGTGCCGGACTCCACCAGGCCGATGGCGTCGTTGATCATGGGGATGAGCAGCTTGTTGACCACGAAGCCGGGGCCTTCGGCCACCTCAACGGGCTCCTTGCCGATATCCTGAGCCAGCTTGTAGACAAAATCGAAGGTCTCCTGGGGAGTGTTCACGCCGCGGATGACCTCGATGAGCTTCATACTGGGCACGGGGTTGAAGAAGTGCATACCGATGAGGGGGTGCTTCAGACCATTGCCCATCTCAGTGATGGACAAAGAGGAGGTGTTGGAGGCGAACACGGTCTCCGGCTTGCACAGCTCGTCCAGGCGATGGAACAGCTCCTTCTTGGGACCCATCTCTTCCGCAATGCACTCGATGACCAGATCGGCGTCCGCCGCCGCGGACTCCTCCTCCACAAAGACGTTGGCCATAAGGGCGTCCTTGGCCCCCTGGGGCATTTTCCCCTTGGCCACGCGCTTTTGGAGAGAGGCGTCCAGTTCATCCCGGTGACGCTGGGCGGAGGCGATGCTGCTGGCGTACATAAGAGCGGTATGGCCGTTGGCGGCAAACACCTGAGCGATGCCGCGGCCCATGGTACCGGCGCCGAAAATTGCAACCTTCATTGTCTTTCCTCCTAAAATTTGATTTCCTTCGGACAGATATCCTGACCGATTTGACGGGACACAAGCAGTTTTGTTAGAAAATTAACAAACGATGACCAGAAAAAGCGCAACACAGAGAATCTCCCTGTTGTTGCGGTGGGCATAAATCGGTCTGAACTGATTATGTACCGTTCAAATTATATCGTTTTTTAGGGCGATAAGCAAGGGGAAAGTATACTGGCATTTTATACAGTTTTTCCAGTTAAAATTCTGTTAATTTATAAGATCAGACAAATTTCAAGCGGAATAAAATCTCCCGGTGTTTTGGGATGAGGGAACGGAATTTTTCGCAAAAAAGCTTGGAATCCAAGGGGGCCGGACCCAGGGAAAATTCTCCTCTCCCTGAAAGAAAACAGGGCAAAAACTCATCCATTTTTCTGGAAAAACTGGTTTTTCCGGGGAACCAATGGGAGGAGGCAGCCGCCCCCTCCCCGCTCCCGCCGCGCCGGATGCGGCCTCAGTCCTCATTCAGGGGCACCGGCGCGGGAACCTTCTCCGGGTCGGTGTTGTCATAGGCCTGGGACAGGGCCTCCAGGGCTACGTCCTGATCGGACAGGAGCGCGGTCATCCGGTCCAGGCACTTGTTGGCCTTCTCCAGCTGGTCGGCCGCGTGGGAGACGGTGGACTCCACCTCGCTGCGCAGAGCGTCGTACTCCCGCTCCACCCGGCCCATCCACTGCTCCATGCTCCGGCGCAGGTCCTTGGCCTGGCCGTTGGCCTGGTCCAGAATGTTCTGGGCACGGCAGTGGGCCTCCAGCTCCACGCCGGCGGTGCGCTCCTTCACGGCCTCATAGGCGGCGGCCTCCGGCTCCAGGGCCGCCACTCTGTCCTTCAGGCCGTCCCGCTCCTGCCGCAGGGCGGCCAGCTCCCGCTCCTGGGCCTCCTCCCGGTCCTGGCTGGCGGCCAGGGCCTGCTGGACCTGCTCCAGCTGCTGGCTCAGGCTGTCCCGCTCCCGGTGGAGGATGGAGAGCTGTTCCTCCTGCTCCGCCGTCTTGGCGGCCAGCTGCCGCCGCTCCTCCTCAGCCGCCTCCAGGTTCTGCTGCAGTTCCTGCTGCCGCTGGGCATTCTCCGCCGACGTCTTCTCCAAATAGTCCAGCACATCCTGCCGGTTAAAGCCGCCCAGGGCGGCGCTTCGAAATGGATGGTCCATGGGGCACCTCGTCTCCGCCCCGCTTCGGGGCATTTTGTCAGTATTCGAATTATTGTACCACACTCTTGGGGGAAATACAATTCTTTTACACGGGCAGGGAAAGCAACGGTTGCGCGGTGAGGACGCCTGTGCTAAGGTAGGAGAGAAGACAGCGGCAGGCCAGCACGCGGGAAAGGAGGCGCTGAGATGACATACAGCTTTTATCAGGCGGTCTATCAGGTGACCGCGCAGATCCCCGCCGGGCGGGTGGCCACCTACGGCCAGATCGCCTTTCTGGCCGGACGGCCCCGGGCCAGCCGGATCGTGGGGGGCGCCATGGCCCGGGCCCCGGAGGGTCTCCCCTGCCACCGGGTCATCTATGGGGACGGCCGCCTCAGCCCGCCGGACGTGTTCGGCGGCCCCGGTATCCAGCGGATGCTGCTGGAGGCGGAGGGCGTCCCCTTCCTCCCCGACGGCCGGGTGGACCTGTGCCGGTGCCGGTGGGACGGGGCTATGTCCTCCTCCCCGCTCTGAGAACAGACGGCTGAACTGCCCCGAACCAAGCGCGGTTCGGGGCGATTTTGTCATTACTCTGTAACTTGACCGGGATTCACTTCAAGTGTAGTATATTCTTATCAACTACATTTGACGTAAATTGGAGCGATGCACCATGAAACGACTGCCGGACACCGAACTGGAAGTGATGAAGGCCCTGTGGGCCTCCGGGGCGGACACTCCCCGGGCCGCCCTGGACCACGCTTTGGCCGACTTTCAGTGGTCCCCCAACACCATCAACACCTATTTGAACCGCCTGGCGGACAAGGGCTTTGTGTCCGTGCGCCGGGAGGGAAAGAGCAACCGGTACACCCCCCTGGTCTCCCGGGAGGACTATCTGACCTTTGACAGCCGGATGGTACTCTCCCGGCTGTACGGCAGCTCCCCCCGGAACTTTGTGGCCGCCCTGGCCAAGGGAGGGCTGGAGCAGAAGGACCTGGAGGACCTGCGGGACCTGCTGGACGAGCTGAGCGGGGGTGAGTCCCATGAGTGACTTTCTGATTCACCTGGCCGCCCTCTCCCTGGGCGGAGGGGTGGTCGCCTTGATCCTGATGCTCACCGCCCGGTTCACCCACGCCCGGTACGCCGCCCGGTGGCGGTGCTGGGTGTGGCTGGTCCTGTGCCTGCGCCTGGCCGTCCCCCTCCCGCTGCTCCCCGACCGCCCCGCACAGCAGGCGCCCATTCAGCTGCCCGTGGTGGAGGACCGGGTGGTGCTCCGGCCCGCCCCCGGCCCCGCTGCCTCCACGTCTGATCCCTCCCCCGCCCCGTCCGGTTCAAACCGGCCCGCGCAGCCCGCAGCCTCCTCCTCCTCTCCGGCGGAACCGGAGGCCGGAGCCGCCCCCGACCTGTCCCTCTCCCTCTCCCAGCTGATCTTCGGCCTCTGGCTGCTGGGGGCCGCGGCGGTCCTGATTTGGAACCTGCTGTCCCACCTGCGCTTCTGCCGGTACCTGAACCGCTGGGCCGCCCCCGTCCGGGACGCGGACATTCTGGCCCTCTACAACGCCCTGGGCGACCAGCTGGGGCTGGACCGCCGCCCCCGTCTGCTCTCCTGCCCCGGCCTGGCCGTCCCCATGCTGGCCGGGCTGTTCCGGCCCGCCCTTCTCCTTCCGGAGAACCCGCCCGCCGGGGACGCCCTGCGGTTCTCCCTCCTCCATGAGCTCACCCACTTCCGCCGCAGGGACATCCTCCGCAAGACCCTGGCCCTGTGGGTGCGGGTCCTCCACTGGTTCAACCCCCTGGTGTGGCTCACCGCCCGCGCCATGGACCGGGACATTGAGCTCTCCTGTGACGAGAGCGCCCTGAAACACCTCCCGCCGGCGGAGCATGCCGCCTACGGCCGTACCATTTTAAGCGCCGTGTCCGCCCTCACCGGGGCGGGCAGGCCACAGTCTGTCTCCATTTCCGATTCGGATTTTTAAAGAGAGGTGCCCTAAGGCCTCACTTCCGTATCTCCTATCTCCTATCTTCTATCTCCTAACTCCTATCTCCAAAAGAGGTGTTTTCATGTCCCGCAGACTGCTCCGCTCTATCCCCCGCTCCCCCTTCTCCACCCCCCTGTCCGGCTCGGCCAGGGAGACGGAGGACCGCATTCGGAATATCTTTCAATACAAAAAGAAACGCCCGCCCCTTCTGCTTTTCATTCTGGCCTGTGCCCTGGCCCTGACCTGCGGAGGGCTGGTGTCCTGCCAGCCCGCTTCGGGCGCGGATTCCGCCCCGCCAACCGGGTTGGGCATCTCTATGGACATTCAGTACTACGACACTTTGGGGAATTACATCGAAATTCCCACGCTGACTCTGCCCAGTGACACAGAACCAGACGAGGGGATAACCGCCATCAACCAAGCTCTGGCGGAGCTGAAAGCGGAATACACTCCACTTCTCTCTGTCCTGGAGGACGGTACGGCGGCCCATCTGGACTATATTTCCACCTTTGAGAACCGTTGCCTGTTCTATCCCACCCAGACGGCTCAATACTTGAATCTGGTGTTCTTTCGCTCCAGCTATACGACCGACCTGAACACCGGCCATGTCCTCACCTTGGTCTATGATTTCCGTGAGGGACGACAGGTCACTCTGGAAGACGCCCTAGAGGCGGCAGGGCAGACCGAAGCCGGCCTGTATCAGGCCCTCGCGGACCAGTACGCCCCGGAGCTGGCTCAGCGCTCTCAGGAGATTACCCGAAATCAGGCTCCCGACCTCCCCCCGGCAAATCTGGCTATTCACGCTTTGGCTTTAGAAGGCTTCCGTATGAAGTCGGATGGGGAGCCCGTCTTCTACCTTACTGCCCGGGTAGATGACCAGGATGATACCGTGTCCGACGCGGTCAGCGGCTCCGATAACCTCTATATCTGGTCCGGAGGGCATTTTGAACTCTACGACCAGTACGCCCCAAATCTCCCGCCTCTGGTACCACTGGAGGAGCAGCTGGATCAGTGGTTTGGGGGTCAGCCCCTGTGGTGCCAGTGGTCTTTGCATGGCGGGGAACCGGAGGGCGGGTTTGTTACCCCCAGTTCCCCTGCCCCCGATTCATCCGAATATCCCGGCGGCAGCTCCGCCGCTCCAGTCTCTCCAGATTCGGAGTCCGCTTCTGAGGAGGATGCTGTGTCCAGCACATCGGACGACTACGGCCTGTGGAGCCTGGAGTACTCCCTGCGGCGGGATGGGTGGGGGACCCCTGCCGGCCCAGGGATGCAGGCCAGCGCGCTCTTTTTGCACGAGGCTGGCGCCCGCACCGAACAGCCCGGCGAGGGTCTGACCCAGAACGAGGGGGACTACTGGCTCACCTATGAGTGGGATGGTTTTTCCGCCCGCTATTACCACCTGGCCTCCAACGGCTCCGAGACTCTGCGCACCATCGACACCACCCGCGCCGATGTGTCCACCCAGCGGGGCATCCGGGTGGGGGACAGCCGGGAGGACGTGCTGGCCGCCTACCCGGAGGCCAAGTCCCACTCGGACCGGAACCCCTCCCTCAACGAGGAGAGCTGCCTTTGGATTTCGGAGGACCTGGAGAACGACCAAGGATTGGCGCTTCTATTTTATCTGGACGGGGACACGGTGCGGCAGATCACCCTGACCCGTCTTCTATAAGGGGCCAGGCGCCCCCCACTCTGCAAAGGAGTATGCGCTATGAAAAACACCTCCCTCCCCCGCTCCCCCTTCTCCACTCCCCTGTCCGGCTCGGCCAGGGAGACGGAGGACCGCATTCGGAATATCTTTCAATACAAAAAGAAACGCCCGCCCCTTCTGCTTTTCATTCTGGCCTGCGCCCTGGCTCTGACCTGCGGAGGGCTGGTGTCCTGCCAGCCCCCCGCGGGCGGAAGCGCCTCAGACATAAGCGAGGATACGGCCCCCACCGCCGGGCCGGGCATCGCCATGGCCATCCAGTACTATGACACCAGCCTCAACTACATCGAGGTCCCCACCCTGGTCCCGCCGGAGGGGGAGGAGCTGGACGAGGCGGCGGCCTCCATCAACCAGGACCTGGAACAGTTGGCCCAGGAGTATGCCTGGGTCCAGGATTCCTCGGGGGAAGAGGCCGTTTACACGTCCCAGCAGTGCATCTTCTACCCCGCCGATACGGACCGGTACCTGAACCTGGTACTCTATCAGAACGACGGCAGCTACGGCAGCAGCGGGGATATCCACACCTGGTGCTATGACAAGGAGGAGCAAACCCTGGTGACCACCCAGCAGGCCCTGGAACTGGCCGGGCTTACGGAGGACCTGCTCTGCTCCGGCCTGGACCAGTATGTGACCAACAACACGAACAACACCCTTGCCTATGCGCTCACCCCTGTTCCCATTCAAGAGCCCGCTCAGATCCAGGGCTTCCGCATCGGCGGGGACGGCCATGTGGTATTTTACCTGTCTGTCACCACCGACTTCGTCCACACCGATACCGGCGGGGAGTACGACCCCTGGTGGCACATCTACCGCTGGGAAAATGGCTCTTTCACCCACTATAACCCAGCCTCCTGGGAGACCGTTCGCCTGGTTCCGGCGGAGGAAACGCTTTCGCTGGACCCGCCTCTTTGGTGTCAGTGGAACTTTGCCGGTACAGGCCCCAAGGGGGGCTACACCAGTTCCGCCGTGGGCCCCTACGACGACTACCAGGAGGCCTATGCCGCTGTGCTGCGCAATCTGCTCCAGGACGATATCTCGCCCGAGGGCGGTAATGCCCATTTGGACCCCTCCGGCGACAGCGGGATGGACCCGCCCCTCAACTCCTTTGCCGTCTCTGATGTGGACGGAGATGGACAGGAGGAACTGGTGCTGCTTCAGTCCTGCGAAATATACGCCGGTTACCGGGGCTATGTACTGGCCTATGATCCGGCGTCGGGGGCAGTGAAGATCGCCCTGTCCGGATTCCCTGACATGACTTTTTATGATACCGGGGCTGTGACCGTCGGTGCAAGCCACGCTCAGGGGTCGAGTGGCCGCTTCTGGCCCTACTCCATCTATACCTACAACGCCTCAACGGATACCTACCGGGATGAGGGCTGGGTGACCGCCTGGGACCGGCAGATCTGGGACAACAACCCAGACTTTGCTCCGTTTCCGGAGGAGCTGGACACCAGCGGCACCGGATTTCTCTACTATATCACGGACGCTCAAACCTCCGAGAGGGTCGGCCCAGTGGACGCGTCGGTATATGAGGCCTGGCGGGACCAGTACCTGGACGTGGACGGAGTACTCCCCCTGACCTGGCATGCCTTGAGCGAGGAAAACATTCAGGCTCTGGAGAGCGGGACCCTCCCCGCCAATTTCTAATTCCTAACTCCTAATTCCTAATTCAATTTGAGGTGTTTGATATGCCCAAAGCCGCGCCTCCGAACACACCCTTCTCCACCCCCCTGTCCGGCTCGGCCCGGGAGGCGGAGGAGCGAATCCGCAATATCTTTCAATATCAGAAAAAGCGCCCGCCCGCTCTGCTTCTGGCCCTGGCCTGCGCCCTGGCTCTGCTGTGCGGGGGGCTGGTGTCCTGTCAGCCCCAGTCCTCGGCTGTCTCCCTGCCCCAGGAGGAGGAGACTCTGCTGTCCCTGCTGGCGGCAGAGGACCAGTCCATCCGGGAGGAGGGGGATGAGCCCCGCCTGCTGGCCTCCATTCAACAGGGGGACTACCTGCTGGGGGCGGCCGCCTACTCCCACCGCTTCGGGGATACCCTGCTCATCGGGGTGATGGACCGGGAGACCGGGGAGCTCACCGCTCCGGTGTACCAGCAGGGGACCTACTACGGCACCCCGTATGTCACCACCTTCCAGCAAAATGGGGAGAACTGCCTGCTGTATACCCACAACGGCATGCACCAGGGCCTTTCGGAAGGCAGCTCCGGGCTGATCCGTCTGGAGGGCGACGACTTTACCTGGACCTGGCCGGTGGAGGGCGACCTGCGGGACGAGAGTTCCCAGGCTTTTGCCGACTATAAGAACTACTGGGAGGACCACCTGGCCCTGCTGGCCCCCGGCGGGGTGGATGTGTTTGTGGAGACGGACGACGATGTGCTCCGCGGCGTGGGGCCCCAGTGGGCGGTGGACCACAGTGAAAACTTCTACATCCCGGAGGAGGGGGACCTGCCCATCCCCATCCCCTACCAAACCCGGGTGTGGGTGGAGAACTTCACCCGGGACAGCCGCAATGCCCTGAGCGCCGGCAACCGCTCCGCCCTGTACCACATCGTATCCATGAAAGCGGAGGAACCCGTCCCCGGACAGAGGGAGGGGGACTCCCTCTACTCCCTGCTGGCCTTCTGCGATGGCCGGGCCGAAGCTGGAGAGGGCGGCTGGCTCTCCGCCGTCCTCCTCTTTGACCAGGAGACCGGACAGGTGGGCGACGTGCTGGCCTGGGCTCAGGGGGACCGGGAGGAGGTGGAGCTCCCCCGGGAGACCTGGGGCGGCCTGGAGGAGCGGGACCGGCTGATTGCGGAGTATTATCAAAGCCAGGGCTACTCTCAAATCTATTTCCCGGGCGAAGCGGCCCCCGAGGTCCTTCCAGAAAACGCAGTCGCCATCGAGTCCATTGTCTATGGAGATGAGGTGGCCGACGGAGCGACGAGGAGCATCGCCTATGAGGTGACCTTCCGAGCTTACTATACAGAGGGCGCGTCAGACTACCTCGTTTTACAGAGAGACGGAGCGGACGGTTCCTTCCTCCGGCTGCTGGGGCAGTACCCGGCCCATACGGGAAAATCCGCCCGGGATGCCGCCTTCCAGGAGACCTTTGGGCTGATGGACGCGGACGTCTCCCTGCTGTATGACAGCAGCTCCCCGCCGGTGGGACTGGGTGATTGGCAGGAGCCCTCCTATCTGGTCCAGGAAGGCGAGCCTGCGGTGGAAATTTTAGACGGCTGGGAGCCCATCTACAACCCCGGGGACTACTGGGACCGCTGGAGTGTGGAGGGCTTCACCGCCGACCGCTATTACCACGCTTCGGAGGACCGCTGGACTGTCCAATCTATCGAGACCACCCGCACTGACCTGCGCACCTACCGGGGAATCCAGGTGGGGGACAGCCGCTCCATGGTGCAAAACTTGTATCCGGAGCTCCGGGACGGAGACTACTGGCACCTGTACGACAGCGCAGAGGAGGATTTTCTGTGGTACTGTGACAGCTCCATGGACCTGGGCCCCGCCCTGCTGTTCTTCTTTGAAAATGACCAGGTGAGCCGGATTGTCCTCTACGACATGTTTGATTGAGAGGCCGTGATACAAAAAACGCGGAAGCCCAGAGGGACTTCCGCGTTTTTCTGCATCGGATCTTATGTTACGGCGTCAGGTCCGCCTGCCGCCGGAGGAGGGACAGGGGCGGGGCCGCCTGGGGCAGCTTCAGGGTAAAGCGCATCTGGGGCTTGCGCACCTGCTCCAGCACATTGCCCTCCTCGTCCCGCAGCTCCCCCACCTGGAAGGACACGGGGCGCACGTCGGGGCCCACCAGCTCCAGGGTGTCCCCGGTGGAGAACTTGTTGTTCAGGGTGAGCAGGGCGTTGCCGTGTTCATCGCACTCCAGAACCTTGGCCACGATCTGCCAGTCCCGGATGTACCGGGAATCCTCGGTAAACTGCCCCGGCTGTCCGTAGTAGAAGCCGGTGGAGTAGTGGCGGTGGCTGATGTGCTCCACCTCGTCCCGCCACACCGGGTCCAGGGGCTCCCCCGCCATAGCCGCGTCGATGGCGTGGCGGTAGGCCCCGGTGACAATGGCGGCGTAGTAGGCCGACTTGGCCCGGCCCTCCAACTTGAGGGAGTTGAGCCCCGCCTCCATCAGCTCCCCCACGTGGTCAATCATGCACATATCCCGGGAGTTCAGGATGTAAGTTTCCCCATTTTCCTCAAAAATGGGGAAATACTCCCCGGGGCGCTTCTCCTCCATGAGGGCATACTGGTACCGGCAGGGCTGGGCGCAGGCCCCCCGGTTGGAGTCCCGGCCCGTCATGTAGTTGGACAGGAGGCACCGCCCGGAATAGCTTACGCACATGGCCCCGTGGGCAAAGGCCTCCAGCTCCAGCTCCTTGGGGGTCTTGGCCCGGATCTCCCGGATCTCGTCCAGGGACAGTTCCCGGGCCAGGATGACCCGCTTGGCCCC
>ERZ1643251.5119-NODE-5119-length-10903-cov-20.078079_pt1 | contig 10903 bp, 11 predicted proteins | sample MGYA00579261_ERZ1643251 | MGnify/ENA primary metagenome ERZ1643251 (study PRJEB29033, sample SAMEA4952267) | chicken gut metagenome | biome: Broiler Chicken; feature: Gastrointestinal Tract; material: Caecum | place: Ireland | collected 2018 | study: Broiler...
TAAAATGGTATTTTTCCTTATTTCTAATCATTATACCAATCCTTTAGATAATATACTCAAACTTCGCACTTGAATAAGTGCCTATGCACCTTGAAAATTCAATACGTTCTGGCAATAAAATAGCATGAAACCGTCTGGTTTGGTATAATTGAATTGACCAAAAACAATTACAACCGGAGGCTCATGCTATGGATAACAGTATAACACAAGCGAACCAAAATGATAAGCAGATTTCAAAATCTATTAAAAGATTTTTTATGCGGTTCCACATCTCTTCCGCATTAAAAGCGGCCAATGCCTATAAGAAAAAGGGAATTCCTGTTGTTGAGGTTTTCCAGTATCTTTTCCTGCTGATTTTCTCTAACAGGAGCATGTATATGAGCCTGATTACCGGGCGTAACACCCCAGGTTTCGCGAAAGACACCGTTTACCGCTTTATGAAGATGCTCCAGATCAACTGGATCCGTTTTACTACCCTGCTGGCATCCCGGATTATCAGGGACGCCATTGTACCTTTGGATTCCGGGGAACGTAAAAATGTTCTGATCATTGATGATTCCATGTTTGAACGGAACCGTTCCAAAAAGGTGGAACTGCTGGCAAAAGCTTATGACCACGCAAACCACAGATACCGCTTTGGATTCCGAATGCTCACACTGGGATGGTCAGATGGCAGTACCTTCCTGCCTGTCAACAGCGTCCTGCTCTCATCGGAAAGCAAAAAGAACCGGATCAATGAGGCTGCGGATGTTGATAAGCGGACCGCAGGATACCGGCGCAGGATGCTTTCCATGCAGAAAGGAACCCTCGCAATGCTTGAACTCCTGAAAGTTACCAAAAAAGCGACAATCCCTGCCAGCTATGTCCTTTTTGACAGCTGGTTTTCTTCTCCCAGTACGCTCCATGCGGTAAAATCAATCGGTTATGATGTGATCGGCATGGTAAAAAAGACACCAAAAATGTTCTTCCGTTACAATGGGGAAGATATGTCCCTGATCTCAATCTATGGCAAAAACAAAAAGAGACGTGGACGTTCCCGCTATCTGCTGTCGGTACTGGTGGATGTGGTAAAGGATGGGGAAAGCATCCCGGCCAAAGTTGTCTATGTCCGCAACCGGAATAAGCGGAAGGAATACTTATGCCTCATCTGTACCGATCCCTCTCTGGATGAAAATGAGATCATCCGTATTTATGGGAAGCGCTGGGATATCGAAGTCTTTTTCAAGGTATGTAAAAGCTACCTGAACCTCAGCAGGGAGTGCAATTCCTTATCCTATGACGCGATGACAGCCCACACAGCGGTTGTTTTCACGAGGTATATGATGTTGTCCCTGGAGAGCCGGGAATCGGGCGACAACCGCTCGCTGGGAGAACTCTTCCTGTACTTTTCAGACGAAATGGCGGATATCACATGGATACAGGCATTTCACATGCTGCTCCAGATGTTCCGGTCTATCCTTAAGGACAACACAGAACTGACCGAAGAAAAGATCAACGAATTGGTTGATGCATTCATGGACACGTTGCCTGTTTTATTGAAGACACAGCTTCAGGCGGCATAGGGCAAAGGATAGAACTTTGATAATCGAATACCTGCCAGATATTGAATTTTCAAGGTGCATAGCTAAAATCTATGTGCGAAGTTTGAGTTAACAACAATAAATTGATGCAAAGTTAATAAAACATTTTTTTGTGCTATTACTATAAAAATGTTGACAATACATGGGAATGAGTTTATACTTTCAGACAAGAAGAAAGATTTTAATGAGCAATCACACAAAAAATAGGTCATCTAAGATCGCATGTCAAATAGGGTGATTAAAAGAGAGTAAGCCAGGCATATAATTACAAGTATCTCTCTTTAAGTCATTTCGTTCTCATACTTTTTCAGAAAATACTATCCAGCCTGATTGCACCGGTTGCATGGTTATTTCGCATCTTTAGTAGGATTATATTTTTCTGACTGTAAATTGTACCATTCTGCTTACCAAATTGTATGTGGAAATATGGTATTTAAAAAGGCATAGAAAAGTGTCATAAGTTACATATATTGCATATCTTGTCTTTAATTTTTTTCAAAATACTTAGTTTGATTTGGGTTTTTATGATTATCATACTTTATTAGGAAGACAGAAGGGGGGAGATACCGTTGCAGATTATTTAAATTGTTTAATGCTACTGAAAAGTCCAGCTATGAAACGGATTAGGTTGTCGGAATAAAGAGTTATTGGTATAGAACCAATGATGATCTTGTCATTAGTGTTAAAAGGTTCGTAGGTGGAAACGGGATAGTGGAAGTTGTCATCATAAAAAATTGGAACGACCTAATAAGATTTCATTATCAGAAGAGATGGGAGTTGACAAATTGCAGAGTTAGCTAGGGCAGTGTCAACATAAATTATGAGAAAGTACCTCTCTCTTTCAAAAATAGGCTGATAGCGTGTCCCCAAGTGATTATTATTGTAGGTTTGCTTAAAATAAGTACACGGTGGGTGGAAACTTTCCGGCAACATCCAGCTAATATATAATTTAGATAAGAGCAGTGGAATATACTCCTGTTGAGTGACCAAATCAGCGAAGAATAATAAAGGCTCAAAATATCTGAGTTGTATTGCCCCTCAAAATATCAAAAAGAAAGGAAATATGGTGTTTTGCTGCTGTAAACATCATTCAAGAGAGTAATGAAAAAAGTATTATTATTTAGTTTATCATGTGTTTTATTATTGGGTAGTATTATGACAACCTATGCGGAGCAAAATAATTCTGAAGAACTGTTGATTGATCAAGAGGATTTTCGAAGAAATGCTACAATGAATGAAACTCTATTATCTGATGGAAGTTATGAAATTGTTCTGACTCAGGAACTAGATTTTCCAGTAACTAGGAGCTCTGCAGAAGAACAGCATCACAAACAAAATATTGTCAAAATTATAGCATTTGATGAGGACACAGCGTCCGCAATAAAAAATGCGGTCAGAAGTCCAGGCGGTAGTAATATGACTCACGACTCATATTTAGGTGATAGTTTTTATGCGCAAATTCAATTAGATTATTCATCTAAAAGTGCGGGCATTGCAACTTTGTATAGAGTTGATAATGTTGTGATAACCACTAGTGTCAATAGCGGAACGACAATTACTGCGAAAGAATTTCGTTATTCCTGTATAGGAGCAGAAGAGGGGGGAGCTCCCTATTATAAAGAAGATAGTATAAACATTAAAAATGCTAGTAACCCGTATACAACAACAATAATGTCCGCATTTCCATATGTGTATAACCCTGGTACAGGTCATTTGGGGGTAAGCTTACATTTTACGGTTAAAAGACCCAGTGGACAAACGCTCACTGATGCTTTGACAAATAATCTATTTCTATCTTGAGCAAAAAGATGTGGAAAAAAATTATAGTAGTATCTTTATTCTCTCTCTTTATTGTGGTCATCCTATGCCATAACATGAATAATGCGGTTTGGAACCCTTATTTTGTGGAGAAATTTGGGTTTTCAAATAAGGTCCCAAAAGAATACAGGCCTATGATGGAAGATATTAACTTACATATAATAGGGGATACTTATACTGTCAATATTTTGCAGACTGTTGGTGATGGTAAGATATTACATGTACTTTATGAGATATCTTTTTCGCAGGAACAACAAGAAACACTAAAAAATGAGGACTTTATTTCTTCCTTTTCTTTTGATACCTGCTGCACACCGTTTAGCGTAGATGGTAAAAGCATGGAAGATATCTTAACAAGTCACCATGATAGGGCATTTCTGACAGAAACCTTTCAGGCAGATTATAATGAAGAGAAGGGGGTGTTGACTTGCATTTCCTCCTATTATGATAATGATTGGGAGTACCAAGATAAAGAAGTACACTTTATAATAGGCAATCTTTTTGCGGTATCGGAAAATAATGAAAAGATTCTGTTAAGTGATGAAGTGTTGAGTATTTCGTGGATAGCACATAATAAATCTGGATTTAAGCATTTGCAAATACAAGATGGGTATTGTGAAATATCTCCGCTCAGATTGTCCTACCATATGACCAGTATGGATTCTGATATTGACGTTGATGAAATTATTGAGGCGATGGGCATAGTTTGTAAAGATGGAAGTATGGTCAACAGCTTTGGCACTTCATCCGGTAGCAGCGATTTAGTGGAGGGGAAATATTTTTCTGATATAGTAATTACACCTGCCCCCAAAACATTTTTTCAAATTTCTGAAATTTCATCGGTTGAAATTAATGGAGTAACTTTCAGTATTGAATAAGATGGCGATTAGTATCATGCAGTTTTTCTGCATTAAGAAAGAAAAGAGGGTGATTCCAATGGGTTTAGATCACCGTAGCACTATATTTGCGTAGTATTTATACTTTTCGAATACAATTTGATTATTGGGAGGGTTTCAAATGAAAAAATATAGAGCATTATATGCAATTTGTTCGTTGGTATTATCTTTTTGTATGCTTCCTATAGGAGCCGATGCAGCGAGTACAAGAGTATTGTCGGAAGAAGATGTGTGTACACTCGCAAATTCGATAAATATTGAGCAGGAATATGAGCGGGCCCAGGCCGGGATCTCAGATATCCCTGTGACAAAAGAAATGCTCAGCTTAAACGAGGCAGTCTTAACAGATGAGAATGGAAATGAAGAGTCCTTACCGGTCATTGGAACAGTAAGGAAACTGGGCCAAGTTCAGCGGTCAAATAAGTTATGTAATGTTTATACTATAACCGCATTTGCTTCCAGCGTAAAAACCGACACGGATAGTGAAACACTACACAATACGACTGCATTTGGAAGTATAACATGGATAGATAATACTGGAATCAATAATGAATTAGTAAGTGTCTCGGGTGGTTGGACTACAGGAGGTACCGACCAGTTGTCAGGCCGTAGTGTTGAATATGGTGCAGACAATAATGATGACAAGAGTGCGTTTTATGAACTTGGAGATGGTGTTAATTCTTTCTCCTATAGTGGAACTGATAAAATGGTAGGCTGGGTAATGTATCTGGATACATATGTAAATGTAAACAGCAAAAAATTAAGTTTCCGCGTTACAGGCAGAATGGGATTCTGATAATGGGAAATATCGCTAAGCAAATGGGGAAGACTTTATTACTTTATGTAATAGGCTGGATACTGCTATATCCTGTTACAGTAATTGCTGGATTAGTAAGTAATGGAATTTTAATGGATTTGATTCTTAGATGTATAGGGATGTCATGCGGAGGCATATTATGCTGGCGTTTAAAATGTAAAAAGTATGCTTCAAGGAGAATCCATTCATTAAAGGAAATTCGACCAATATTCTATAGGGATATAGTAATCCAACTCATCGCGGCAATTATTTTGTTTATTGTTGTAATGTATAAGGAAACAAATCAAATATGGTTCCCTCTTCCTATGAGTGTTTATATTAATAAGCTTACAGAAGTACTAGGTGATCGGTCCTTTGCACATTTCCTTGTTTATAGCATTCCTTTAATAAATGGCGGATATTTTCTCATTGTTTCGCTGTTTTGGTTTTTTTATAATTTGACCCAAATGGTGTTTGACAGAAGAACTCGGATTCGAGATGGAGAGCAGGTGCACATTTGGCAGGGGTAAATAAGTCTTTGACATAAATTATCCTGCTGTTAATGGACAGTGAAAAGCGCTTGAGGACCAGAAATAGAAAACTGAACCGTAAAAGCGGCATTCCTTACTTCTAACTCGGAAGGAGAGGAAGGCCGCTTTTTTATGAAGCCATGTTGTAGAGCGGGGAAAATAAGTTTAATTTTGTGGAAAGTTCAGAGCATGGGCAACCACCATGAAAAACTATGCTTCGATAAAAATGAGGTAACGTATTTATGGAATGCCGGTCATTTGCTATCATTCGTAGTTCATTCCATCGTTGTCTCCCATGGAGAAAATATCACTGTCGATATTAAGAATACTGTCAATATCAATTCGTGTGTTGTCCTCTAAGACGATTTGCTTGTCGTATTCCATTAATTTTTTTATTTTCCCGGAAATGGAGAGATATGATCCACCCGTTTTTTTCTGATCTGGGACAAAATAGGTGATCATAACAGTAGGCCTTTCGCCTGGCATGCCGCAGGCGATCTGCAGCTTATAATCCAACTCTGCCCTTTCCGATTCTGTAAGTTCCGGCTTTCGATCCGTGAGACGGGCTGATTCTTTTATTTCATCCGCATAGCCAGTCAATGCAGAGAAGGGAGAGAACTGTGCAGCCCGGTTGCTCATGGACATTCTGAGATGGCGGGGTGAAGTGTGGTGAGGTAGATTGATGATATCGTCATAATTGCTTGTTTTTATTTCTCTATCAGACAAAATGGGTACCTCCTTCTGCTAATTGAACAGTTACTGCATAATGTTTACCTTGCACACATTATCATGCGAATAGTTTATGATAATCCATTTATGTGATACCAAAATTATAACAGATTTTGTGAATAAGAACAGCTTATAAGGATATGAATGCATCTGCTTTTTCTGCACAGGTTAAAAGGGATGGCCTTTATTGGGCATACGCAGCGGGAGATAAAAGAAGATTATCTGTTCTTTAGAACTTTTTCTTGTTCTTTAAATTCTGTATCAGGAAATGTTTGCCAGATATACTAAAAAGAAACGAGAAAGAGGTCTAAAGTAGGAGGTGACGGGATGGACGCACAAGCTGTTGGACATCGAATTAAGGTCGCACGTGAGGCAAGAGGATTGACGCAAGAGGAACTGGCAGTGTTAGTCGATCTCAGTCCCACGCATATCAGTGTTATTGAGCGTGGTGTAAAGGTTCCGAATTTGGATTCTTTTGTCGCGATTGCGAATGCATTAGGGGTATCTGCGGATGCGCTGCTGATCGATGTGGTGGAGTGTTCAACCGAGGGCATTGCTAACGAGCTTTCAACGAGAATTTCCAAACTGCCACAGCGCGAACAAAGAAAAATATTGGGCGCTGTTCAAATCTTAACAGAAGATTAGACAAAATCAGGGAGCTGCATGGCTCCCTTTTTTGATGCTTTACTTTAAGAACTTTACTTTTTGTGAAAAAATTGTTGGCCAGCAGCCTTGATTTTGTGATATAGTCGTTCTAAAGAACAATAAAAAGTTCTTTAGAAATTGATGGCATGAGAAATAGTGAATTTTATGAAGAGCTCCCAGGGAAACCAGGATATCCACCGCACGTGCTTATCATAAGATATGGTCTATTTTTGAATGTACGCTCTGTCTGTTGCATCTGTAGTAAAGAGGAAATCAGATAGAAGATGCCTTTCAGCGGAGAAACAGAGGGAAGCATGCCACAAGATAGGAATAACTTATCTAAGGGGCAAGAAATGAAAAAAATATGCTTTTTAGGAGATCGTGGTCTTGAGGAAAATGGTATTCTGGAACTACTATATCAGGAAGTAACCGAAGTCGTAAGAAATGAGGATGAAATTGAATTTTGGTTTCATACCTGTCATGATGTGTTCACCCAGCAAGCCGTTCATTGTTCCTTAAAATTATCAAAGGAACAGCCTCAAAAGCGATTCACGATCGTGGCGGTTCTTGATCCATGGGAGATGGATAAAAAGAAGCGCAGCACAGACGAAACACTCCGTTTGGACGGGTTTCCCAAAGACATTGTAGGTCGGGTTGAATACGCCCCGTTGTTCCAAGGAAAATGCGAGGAGGATGAGAATCGGTTTGTGCAGCATTTTCATAAAGTTAAGCGGTGGTTATACCGTCAATGTGATGATGTGATGGCATATTATTATGACAATCTGCCAGGCAGTGTATTCCGGTTGGTCCAAACGGCCACCTTTAGAAAATCGGCTGGCACGCTTCGCCATCTTTATTTGCCGGACACAAGAGAACGGATTGATCTGCTGATCGAACGCCTCCCGGAGCGGGAACGTATTGCTTTAGCGGCGCTGAATAGTGGGAGATCTTTTCGAGATATTGCGGCTGAATTTGGCGTATCTTATAACCGTGCACAGCAGTATGTGAGCAAGGCTGAGGTGCGGATACGCAGATGGCTTCGGCAAAATTAAGGAAATATCGATTGCGTTTATGGAATTTCAGTGTAGCCGACTTTTTGGTCAGTTTAATGAATCCAATATCATCCAGGCCGTCTGCAATTAAAGCGGCTTCGCAATACGCGATATGCAAGGACTAAATTTGCTCTTGCAAGCAACAGAGATTGCAGGGAAGCTGCAGAGCCGCTATAATGAAATAGGATAGCCAATCCTACCGCTGTTTTATATGGGGTATCAGGAAGGGTTGTGCAGGGAAATGATAGAATGGATGGGAGGGCGTTTATGCGCACAAAAAGAATAATCCAAAATGCTTTGCGGAGTACGTGCCTGCCTTCTGTGCGGCTTTCTGCAGTTCAAAAACCGGCCGCTTGCATTGACAGTAAATTTGGAGGAAGATTCTACCTCCCTAAAGGGGAGAACATTCCTACTTGCCCAGAGGGGGAGCATATGCGGTTCCTTGCCCAGATCAATTTTGGAAAATACCACACTTGGAGGGTTTCCCACGGGAGGGGCTGCTTCAATTTTTCGTAGACACCAATCAGGAACGTTTTGAAGCAAAAATAGATGATCCAAATACACGTCGTCAGCTCTATTCTGTCCGTTATTATCCATCGCCTGATGCGGCCCTGCAGCAAACGGTGGAACTACAACGATTTGTTCCGACTAAGGTGATTACTACTGTAATAGTCAATGGTGAGAAGATGACAGAAGAGGAATATCGGAAGCCCAAACGCTGGATGGGAAGCCGGTCAGTGTATTTATGTCTATGATGGGGGGAAGGGGATACCTTCCTTTAAGCCATCTTTAGCAGCCGAATTGCGAAGAAGCGAAAAATTCCATAATCAGACTATCCCCGGTCATCTGGATCTGCCCTGGCTGGAGGGAAAGATCGTCTGTCGCTCCGATACAGAGGTTGCCACAGTGTATGTAGGAATAGAGGATGTTGTTTCTGATATGGGTTATGAATCTGTATGCAGACAACAGGTTACTCCTGAACTTGTGCAGCAGTCTGGTTATGATCTTGAAAATAATGAATCAGCGCTGGATGATCTTTGCTGGGATTTTGGCAACTGGGGAACAAAACTCGGTGGGCATCCGGCTATCCATCAGGCCGACAGCCGCCTGCATAGGGAAGGGGACGCAGATTATGCAATCCTTCTATTTCAGTATGATTTTACTACCAAAAAAGAATTAGAGGCAGACACGTTTCAGTTCTTTCTTAAACCACGGGATTTGGGGAATGCCTGTTTTGATGATATCTTTTTTTGCTGGCACAACGCATTTTAATCTCTTTGTGCGCGGAGCAGAGAAATCAAAAGATTTATTCAAAGAGAGTGGCACACTACAATATATAGCCGAATGACCATGTATTTATGTAACTATGTATTTTGATAGACAGCGCGGGAGATTGCTCCATTTGACAATCTCCCGCGCTTGCGTCACTTCAGCTTTTTAATATTTTATAATGCCTTGCTGAACATGTTTTGCCGGAAGAAAATTTTGTTCCGGCCTGTCATTTTTTGCCGGAGCATTCGGTGAGGCAGAGCATAGTAGCAGCCGGTACCGTCTGTAGGGAATTCCAATTTGCAGTGTAGATGGCGGTAATCCCTTTGCTGGTTTATTGTATGGTGTCTTCCAATAGCAGATCATTTGGTTTTCATGCTGCTGTGCTTATTGTTTGGATCCCTAATGATTTATTTCAAGAAAGGCTTTTTGGGCTTCATCATAGTCCAAAAACCAGGTCTTCCCAAATTTGAAGATATATAAATCAGCGTGTTTCTTTACCTTTTTGCCATTGACCGTCAGAAAATAGGACAGCTGTACAGTGGAAGTCCTGCCGGCGTCAATGATATAGGTTTCTACGCGACATTTGCGAAGATGCCGCTCTATAATTGCATATACTTCTGTACCTACTTCGCACGGTAATTCAACTGTAAACGCTGTGGCTTTTTTATTCTCCATATGCTTGTGGTTTAACTCCTTACATTTTTAATTATGATATCATTTTTGGCTTATGCCCACAAGAGAATCCTGTGGTTTTGGCGGAGTTCTGCTCCAAAACAGCAAGATAGCGGCGCGGTTAAAGTTGTCACCCAGCTTTCGGGTCGTAAGGGGCTTCGTCCTGCCCGACGTAAGATAGGACAGCCGGCTCTGGGACAAGGCGGCCAGCGTGGGATAGGTAGTTTTATTTGAGAAATTAGCGATCACTATTTATTACCGTGAGATGAGTCTGTGTTTGTCCTATCAGCAGTATGTTCAGTGCAAGGTTAATTGTAAAGACAATTGTAAACCGTAAGCATGAGTATTTTTTACCAGACGGCGCAGCCCCGCCCGGAGAAAGGAGCGTCATGAGAAAAGAAACCTGCACCATGCAGACCGCAGACACCACCCAGCCAGAGCGCCGGAGGACGCCCCCGCGCTGGTAAATAAAATCGGCAAGACCACCTACAAGGTGCGCGTCCATTTCAGCCAGACCAGCATCGAAACCATGAGCGACAAAATCAAGCGTATGCTCAAAAATGAGATACAGCAGATGTAAAACACAGCGGGCCGGAAACCTTCAAACAGACTCCGCCCTTTCCATGCAAGGAGAAAAGGCGCAGAGGTCAATCCTCCACGCCTTCACTTTCGAGAAAATATGCGACCGTCATACACTTTGGATGTTCCATATCCAGACTTAAAAAGTCTTTATCGCCGGTGAGGATAATATCCACATCCGACACAATGGCCGCGTTTAAGATCGGCTGGTCTTTTGCGTCGCGTATCAGCTTTTCCGCATGGTCTACTGCAGGAATTAACTCATAGGACATCTCTGCTAGCAGCACTTCGGCATCCGGGAGATACTTTGGCGCTTTCCGTCCGAGAATATCCC
>ERZ1643251.5120-NODE-5120-length-10903-cov-18.481287_pt1 | contig 10903 bp, 8 predicted proteins | sample MGYA00579261_ERZ1643251 | MGnify/ENA primary metagenome ERZ1643251 (study PRJEB29033, sample SAMEA4952267) | chicken gut metagenome | biome: Broiler Chicken; feature: Gastrointestinal Tract; material: Caecum | place: Ireland | collected 2018 | study: Broiler...
CAAGCACCAAAGAAATGGGGTCGAATCGCAGGACAGGCTAACGAAAACCTCCCAAAGTATCGGCGCACACGCACAAGCCCAAAAGAAAAGGGGGAACCCCCGGCGAGGGTTCCCCCTTAGACCCCCTCCTGCGCTTCAATAAGCACAAGAGAGTTCCGCGCTCTGCGGAGCGCGGGCAGGGGCTCTGCCCCTGCACCCTGCCACCTTTGAAAAGGTGGACGAAACTTTCAAACGCGCTTCGCGCAGCGGAGCGGGATTAATTCATTATGTCGCGGGTGAGGGCCTCGATGCGCTCGGTCCACTTTTTGAGATCCTTGTTCGGCCGGCCCTCGGCACCCTTTACGGCGCGCAGCAGCGCCTCAGCCGCGGCTACGAGCGCGGCAAAGTACTTGTTCATGGGCCTGCGCTCCGGCGTGGGCTGTTTCTGCGGCACCGGCACGCCCTCGGTCACGGTCACGAACTCGCCCTTCGCGAGGTCGTACGACGTCCCGCTGTACGGGGCAAAGGCGTCGAAGCCGTGCTCCTCCTTCAGGCAGCGCGTAAACTCCGTGCACGCGCCGTCGTCGCCGTGGTTCACGAACACCTTCGCCGGCTTCTTCTCAAAGCCGGATATCCAGTGCAGCAGCCCGTTCTTGTCCGCGTGGCCCGATACACCCGGCAGCCAGGTGACCTCGGCGCGCACCGCTATCGTCTCGCCGAAGAGCTTTACCTCCTTGGCCCCGTCGTACAGCATCCGGCCCAGCGTGCCCTCCGACTGGTAGCCGACGAAGAGGATTAGGCTCTCAGGCCGCCAGAGGTTGTGCTTGAGGTGGTGCCTTATGCGGCCCGCGTCGCACATGCCGGAGGCCGAGATGATGACCTTCGGCTCGCGGTTCTCGTTTATCGCCTTGGACTCCTCCGAGCTCACGGAGACCTCCAGCCCGTCGAAGACCAGCGGGTTGACGCCCCGGGCCAGCAGTGCGCGGGTCTCGTCGTCCAGAAAGCTCGTGTCGCATTGCAGGAACACGCTCGTGGCCTCGATGGCCAGCGGACTGTCCACATAGACCTTGAAGCCGTCGTGCCCGTGCACCAGGCCCCGCTCCTTTATCTCGCGGATGAAGTACAGCATCTCCTGCGTCCTGCCGACGGCGAAGGCGGGGATTACCACGTTGCCGCCGCGGTCGAGCGTGCGCTGTATCATCTGCGAGAGCGCGCCGATGTAGTCCGGCCGCTCCGCGCCGTGGGTACGGTCGCCGTAGGTGGACTCGATGACCACATAGTCGGCCTCGGCCACGGTGTCCGGGTCGCGCAGTATGGGCTGGTTTGTGTTGCCCACGTCGCCGGAGAAGACGATCTTCTTCGTCACGCCGTCCTCCGTCAGCCAGACCTCTATGCAGGCCGAGCCCAGCAGGTGGCCTATGTCCGTGAAGCGGATGGCCACGCCCTCCGCAACGTGGATGGGCTCGCCGTAGGCGCAGGGGCGCAGGTGCTTGACCAGGGCCTCGACATCGTTGACGTCGTAGATGGGCTCCACCGGCGGCTCGCCCGCGCGCTTGGCCTTGCGGGTCTTGTACTCGGCCTCGCTCATTTGGATGTGCGCCGAGTCGCGCAGCATTATGTCCGCCAGCGAGCAGGTCGCCGCCGTGGCGTACACCGGGCCGGAAAAGCCGTTTTTCGCCAGCAGCGGCAGGTTGCCGGAGTGGTCGATGTGCGCGTGCGTCAGCAGCGCGAAGTCCACCTCCGCGGGCGAGACCGGCAGGGTCTGGTTCACGAACATGTCGCGCCCCTGCTCCATGCCGCAGTCGACGATGAACCGCGTCTTGCCGACCTCCACGAGCGTGCAGCTGCCCGTGACCTCATGCGCGGCGCCGAGGAATGTTATCTTCAATGTGTGCCTCCCTTCTCACTCATCCAGCTTGAGCACGGCGAGGAAAGCCTCGGTCGGTATCTGCACCGTGCCGAGCTGGCGCATCTTCTTTTTGCCCTCCTTCTGCTTCTCGAGCAGCTTTTTCTTTCGCGTGATGTCGCCGCCGTAGCACTTGGCGAGGACGTCCTTGCGCAGGGCCTTTACGGTCTCGCGCGCGATTATCTTGCCGCCTATCGCGGCCTGCACCGGCACCTCGAAGAGCTGGCGCGGGATGTTCTCCTTTAGCTTCTCGCAGAGCTTGCGCGCCCGCGGGTACGCCTTGTCCTTGTGCGCGATGAAGCTCAGCGCGTCCACCTGCTCGCCGTTCAGGAGCATGTCCACCTTCACGAGCTCCGAGGGCTTGTAGTCCGCGAGCTCGTAGTCGAGGGAGGCGTAGCCCTTCGTGCGGGCCTTCAGGGTGTCGAAAAAGTCGTAGATTATCTCGTTGAGCGGCATCACATAGTGCAGCTCCACCAGCCTGGCGTCGAGATACTGCATGTTCTTGTACTCTCCGCGGCGGTCCTGGCAGAGGGGCATGATGTTGCCCACGAACTCCTGCGGCGTGATGATGGTGACGTTGACATACGGCTCCCTGGCCTCGGCGATGGAGGCAGGGTCCGGGTAGTTGTGCGGGTTGTCCACGCGCACCATCGTACCGTCGGTCTTTATGACCTCGTAGATGACCGAGGGCAGCGTGGTCACGAGGTCGAGGTCGAACTCGCGCTCCAGCCGCTCCTGGATGACCTCCATGTGCAGCATGCCGAGGAAGCCGCAGCGGAAGCCGAAGCCGAGGGCCACGGAGCTCTCCGGCTCAAAGGAGAGCGAGGCGTCGTTGAGCTTGAGCTTCTCGAGCGCGTCGCGCAGGTCCGGGTACTTGGAGCCGTCCTCGGTGTAGATGCCGCAGTAGACCATCGGCCTCGCGGGGGCGTAGCCGGGCAGGGGCTCGGCGGCCGGGCGGGCGGCCTCGGTCACGGTGTCGCCCACGCGGGTGTCCGCGACGTTCTTGATGCTGGCCGTGAGATAGCCGACGTCGCCGGCGGAGAGCTCGGCGCAGGGTTCGAGGTGCGTCGGCCGCATGTGGCCCACCTCCACGACCTTGTACACCGCGCCCGTGGCCATGAGCTTTATCTCCATGTCCTTGCGCACGCGGCCGTCCATTATGCGCATGAGCACGATGACGCCGCGGAAGGAGTCGTACTGGCTGTCGAAGACCAGGGCCTTGAGCGGCGCGTCGGGGTCGCCCTTGGGCGCGGGCACGCCGTTTACTATCTCCTCGAGCACGGCGGGGATGTTGATGCCGTTCTTCGCGGAGATCTCCGGCGCATCCATGGCCGGGATGCCGATGATGTCCTCTATCTCCGCCTTGGTGCGCTCCGGGTCCGCGGCGGGGAGGTCTATCTTGTTGATGACGGGCAGTATCTCGAGGTCGTGGTTCATGGCGAGATAGGTGTTCGCCAGGGTCTGGGCCTCAACGCCCTGGGAGGCGTCCACGACCAGCAGCGCGCCCTCGCAGGCCGCGAGCGAGCGGCTGACCTCGTAGTTGAAGTCCACGTGTCCCGGCGTGTCGATGAGGTTGAGCGTGTACTCCTCGCCGTCCGCGGCCTTGTAGGTGAGGCCGACGGCGCGGGCCTTGATGGTGATGCCGCGCTCGCGCTCGAGGTCCATGTTGTCGAGTATCTGGCTCTCCATCTCGCGGCTCTCAACTGCGCCGCAGAGCTCGATGAGCCTGTCCGAGAGGGTGGATTTGCCGTGGTCGATGTGCGCTATTATCGAAAAATTCCTGATGTGGTCCTGTCTCATATCTTGCCGTCCTCCGCTATGCTTTCAACGCTGTCCGCCATGGCCCGCAGCTCCTTGGAGAGGCTGCGCAGCCGCTCCCTGAGCGCGGCGCCGCCGGGCTCGTCGGTCCTGCCGAGCAGGTAGTCCGCCGAGACGCCGTAGTAGTCGCAGGCCCGGACTACGAATTCGAGTCCCGGCTCCCGCGCGCCGTTTTCGTAGTGGCTGAGCAGCGCCTGACTTATGTGCAGCTCGGAGGCGGCCTTGCGCTGGCTGAGCCCCTGTTCGCGGCGCAGCGCGCTCATCGCCTCGCTGAATGTCCTTGGCATGTGTTACCTCCGCCCCAAAATTTCATATTTGATTACAATTAGTATTATAACTGCCCTTTGCCCCCTTGTAAAGACCCTGCCGGGGCTTGAAAAGCTGCGTATTGGGTGGTAAAATTGAGTGTCTGAAAACCGGCGGAGCGTCCGCCAAATCAATATGGAGGCTGTTGCAAAATGTTTGAGAACCTTGTTGAAATACTCAAAAAGAATCCCCGCAAGATAGTCTACACCGAGGGCACGGACGCCCGCATCCTCGAGAGCGCCGCGAGGCTGAAGGCCGGCGGCTTCCTCACCCCCGTCCTCGTCGGCAACGTCGATGAGGTCAAGGCCGCTGCCGCCAAGGGCGGCTTCGACATCGAGGGCCTCGAGATAATCGACCCCGAGACCTACGAGGGCTTCGGCGAGATGGTGGACACCATGGTCGCCCTCCGCAAGGGCAAGATGAGCGCCGAGGACTGCGCCGCCGCCCTGAAGAAGAGCAACTACTTCGGCACCATGCTGGTCAAGATGGGCAAGGCCGACGCCCTGCTGGGCGGCGCCACCTACTCCACCGCCGACACCGTCCGTCCCGCCCTGCAGCTGGTCAAGACCAAGCCCGGCGCCCACCTCGTGAGCAGCGTGTTCATCATGGTCCGCGGCGATGAGATGCTCGCCATGGGCGACTGCGCCATCAACATCGACTACACCGACACCGTCGACAAGGACGGCAATGTCACCTTCTCCGCGGCGGACAAGCTGGCCGAGACCGGCGTCGCCTGCGCCCGCACCGCCCAGGTCTTCGGCATCGAGCCGAAGGTCGCCTTCCTGAGCTACTCCACCAAGGGCTCCGGCAAGGGCCCGAACGTCGACCTCGCCCGCGAGGCCTGCGCCAAGGCCAAGGCCCTGGCCCCCGACCTCGACATCGACGGCGAGATGCAGTTCGACGCCGCCGTCTCCCCCACCGTCGGCCAGCTGAAGTTCCCCGGCAGCAAGGTCGCCGGCTACGCCAACACCTTCATCTTCCCCGAGATCCAGTCCGGCAACATCGGCTACAAGATCGCCCAGCGCCTCGGCGGCTTCGACGCCTACGGCCCCATCCTGCAGGGCCTGAACGCCCCCATCAACGACCTCTCCCGCGGCTGCAACGCCGAGGAGGTCTATCAGATGTCCATCATCACCGCCGCCCTCGCCTGAGCCCGGCACACAAGAAAAAAAACAGCCGCCGCCCCTCAATGGGGCGGCGGTTTTGTTTTGCCCATCAGCCTTCCAGCGCGGCATTTGCGGCCCTGGCGAGGGCCGCCATGGCTGCTGCTGGGTATTCTCCCGCGGCGGTCTCATTCGTGAGCATCAGCGCCGAGGCTCCGTCGAGCACGGCGTTATAGATGTCGGACACCTCCGCGCGGGTGGGCACGGGGTTCGTCTGCATCGAATAGAGCAGCTGCGTCACGACCATGAAGGGCGTGCCCGATCCGCGGCACAGGCCGGCTATGCTCTTTTGCAGCCGCGGCACGGCGTAGAGCCCGCAGGCGCTCCCCAGGTCGCCGCGCGCGATGACTATCATGTCAGAGACGCCCAGAAGCTCCGGCACGGCCTCCACGCCGCCGCGGCTCTCCACCTTGGCAAAGACGCGGATGTCCTCCCCGCCGTTAGCGTCCAGCACGCCGCGCACGGCCGCTATGTCCGCCGCCGAGCGCGTGAAGGACTGCATCACCGCCGTGACGCCCCAGGAGCGCGCCGCGGCGAGGTTGAGCCGGTCGCTCTCCGTGAGCGCCGGCGCCGCGGCCTCGAGTCCGGGCAGCGTTATGCTCTTCCGGCTGCCCATGACCCCGCCGCGCAGCACCTCCGCCCTCGCCGTATTTCCGTCGCAGCCGAGCACGCCGAGGCTCAGCCGCGCGTCGTCAAGCAGCAGCTCCGTGCCGGGCCTGAGCAGCTCCAGCACCGTCCCCGGCACGGGGATGAGCCCCTCTCCGCCCAGGGTCACCACGTCGCCCTTCGAGAGCGTCAGCGGTGAGGAGAGCGCGCCCGTGCGCAGCTCCGGGCCCTGCGTGTCTATGAGCAGCTCCGGCTCCACGCCGCGGCTCCGCCCGGCCTCGAACAGCGCCTCGATGAGCCGCGCGCCGCCCTCCAGGCCGGTGTGCGAGAGATTCAGCCGCGCGCCCGTCATGCCCGCGTCCAGCATCAGTCCCAGCGTCTCCGCGTCCGCGCAGGCGGGGCCCAAAGTTCCGTACAGCTCCATGGTCAAAACCCGCAGAAGCCGGCGTTGGAGATCTTGATGATGAGGTCTGCGATCTCCGAGGCGGGCTTCTTCCTTCCGTCTGCCAGCCACTTGCGGATGAGTCCGACGCTGCCGAGAGCGACGAAGGTGTAGACATACTCCGCGTCCTCCTGGCTGAGCTGCCGCGCCGAGGCCCAGGAGCTCATGAACTGCCCCTCTATGACGTCCACGACCTTGGTCTGAAAGCTGTTGTCACCCTTGTCGGAGAGGAGGATGGAGCAGATGTCGGCGTTCTCGCCGATGTACTCGACCAGCCGCGTGAGCACCTCCTTGAGGTCGGTGCCCGAGGCGGTCAGCGCCGGGCGCACCCAGTGCGTCACGTCCTCGATTATCTCCGACTCGAGCCCGTGCAGCAGGTCCGAGGGGTCGGAGTAGTGGGCGTAGAAGGTGGCGCGGTTTATCCCCGCGCGCTCGCAGATCTCGGTCACCGTGATCTTCGCGATGGGCTTTGTGCTCAGCAGCTCCAACAGGCTGTTGCGAATCATCATTTTTGTATAGCGCACACGCGCATCCTGTTTCTTTTCAGGCATGTTTTACCTCTGAAAATTAAAATTTTTGTGTATTCCTATACAATTCTGCCAAAAACGTTTAATATTTTGCAGATTTTATAAAACTGTCTGTTGCTTCATTTGCAAAACGAAATATACTATAAAAATGTAAGTATGTCAACAAACCGTTCAATAGGAGGCCTGCCATGGATGGATTCACACGTGGCGTCACCCGGCACCGCCGGCCGGTGATAGCCATTTTTCTTATCTGCGCCGTCGTCTGCGCCGTGCTCTTTCTGGGAGTCGAGGTCAACTACGACCTGACCGACTACCTGCCCGAGGACGCGGAGAGCACGGTGGCGCTCGATCTCATGATGGAGGAATTCGGCTCCGGCGTGCCCAATACCCGGGTCATGGCAGTCGACCTCACCCTGGCAGAGGCCCTGGAGCTGAAGGAAGAGATAGCCCGGGTCCCCGGCGTGACCGACGTCATGTGGCTCGACGACGTGGAGGACATCACCACGCCCGTGGAGCTCATGGACGAGGCCACCGTCAGCCAGTACTGGAAGGACGGCAAGGCCCTCTACTCCGTCACCATCGAGAGCGGCCGCGAGGTCGAGGCGACGGACGCCATCTATGAGATAATCGGCGACAGCGGGGCCATCTCCGGCGATGCGGCGAGCACCGCCAGCATGCAGAAGCTCGCCGTCAGCGAGGTCATCGGCGCCGCGGCCGTGCTCGTGCCGCTCATCATCATACTGCTGCTGCTCACCACCACCTCGTGGATAGCGCCGCTGCTCTTCCTCATCACCATCGGCGTCGCCGTGCTCATCAACATGGGCACCAACGTCGTCTTCGGGGAGATCAGCTTCGTCACGCAGTCGGTGAGCCCCATCATGCAGCTGGCCGTCTCGCTCGACTACGCCATCTTCCTGCTCAACAGCTTTGAGCGCCACCGCAAGGAGGTCCCCGACCCCGAGGAGGCCATGCGCATGGCCATCAAGGAGTCCTTCTCTTCCATCGCGGCCTCGGCGGCGACCACGGTTTTCGGCTTCCTCGCGCTCATCTTCATGCGCTTCGGCATAGGCAGCGACCTGGGCCTCAACCTGGTCAAGGGCGTCGTGCTCAGCTACATAAGCGTCATGGTGTTCCTGCCCGCGCTCTCGCTCTCCTGCATGAAGCTCATGGACAAGACGCGCCACAAGCGCATCATCCCCGAGCTCGGGAAGGTGGGCCGCATCTTCGTCAAGGTCCGCATCCCGGCGCTCATACTCGTGCTGCTGGTCGTCGTGCCCTGCTACCTCGGCCAGAGCCGCGCGGACTTCCTCTACGGCATGGGCACCCCCGACCCCGGCGTCCGCTACGGCGCGGACACCGAGCTCATAAACGACACCTTCGGCGAGAGCCAGGCCATAGTCCTGCTCGTCCCCCGCGGCGACCCCGGCGCCGAGGCCGAGCTCGCAGACGAGATCGCGGACATCGACCACGTCACCAGCGTGCTCTCCTACGCCGGAACCGTCGGCAAGGTGCCCTCCGGCTTCCTCTCCGACGACATCGTCTCGCAGTTCTACTCCGACAACTACGCGAGGATCATCGTCTACACGGACACCGGCGAGGAGGGCGACGAGGCCTTCGCCGTCGTCACCGCGGTGCGCGAGGCGGCCTCCGCGCTCTATGACGAGTCCTGGACCTGCGGCCAGAGCGCCAATCTCCTCGACATGCGCGACGTCGTGACGCACGACTCCGTCACGGTCAACCTCATCGCCATCGCCTTCATCTTCCTGACGCTGCTGGTGACCTTCCGCTCGATAACGCTGCCGTTCATCCTGCTCTTCGTCATCGAGTCGGCCATCTGGATAAACCTCTCCGTGCCGTACTTCACGGACACGCCGCTGGTCTACCTCGGCTACCTGGTCATCAACACGGTGCAGCTCGGCGCCACGATAGACTACGCCATCCTCATGACGGAGGGCTATGTCGTGAACCGCCGCACCATGGGCAAGCGCGAGGCGGTGGAGGCCACGCTCACCAAGAACTTCATCTCCGTCCTCACCAGCGGACTCATCCTCTCCGCTGCGGGCTTCTGCCTGAACTTCTCCTCCTCGCTCAGCGTCGTGGCGGCGCTCGGCACGCTGCTGTGCCGCGGCACGCTGCTCTCCATGGCCATGGTGCTGCTGGCCCTGCCGGCCCTGCTCATGCTCTTTGACCCGCTGACGGCCAGGCTCACGCTCAAGTCCGGATTCCTGAAAAAGACCGACAAGGAGGTCGAAACGAAATGAAACACAAACTCTCAGCCGCGCTCTGCATAGCGCTCATCTTCTGCCTGTGCCTCACGTCCGTGCCCGCCGCGGCGGCCTCCGAGGCGGACTTTACGGCCGAGGAAGTCATATACGCGAGGCTCGACGCCTCCGGCGCCCCCGGCGAGGGCTACGCCGTCGTCGCGCTGAACGTCACCAGCGCCGGCACCGTCACCCACTACGGCGACTACAGCTCCGTCGTGAACCTCAGCGACACCACGCCCATCAACTACTCCGACGGCGCCGTCACCCTGGAGGCCGAGCCCGGGCGCTGGTACTACGAGGGCACCCTCAGCAGCGTGGAGCTGCCCTGGAACATCGAGATAAGCTATTATCTCGACGGCCGGGAGATCGCGCCCGCCGAGCTCGGCGGCAAGTCCGGCGAGCTTGAGATAGCCATCAAGACCGCGAAGAACGACGCCGTCTCCGGCGGCTTTTACGACAACTACCTGCTCCAGTTCACTATAACGCTCGACTCCGACCTCTGCGAGAACGTCACCGTCAGGGGCGGCACCGCGGCGAACGCGGGCAGCTCCAAGACCGTGTCGCTCATGGTGCTCCCCGGCTCCGACGGCGACGTGGGCCTCACCGCCGACGTGCACGACTTCCGCATGGACGGCATGACCATCGCGGCCGTGCCCTACGACGTGGTCAGCAGCCTCGGCGACATGAGCGAGGTCACGGACGGCCTCGGCCAGCTGGTGGACGCCATCGCCCAGCTCTCCAGCGGCGCGAGCCAGCTCTCGAGCGGGGCCAGCCAGCTCTCCAGCGGCGCCTCCCAGTACGGCAGCGGCATCAAGGAGCTCTCCGCGGGCTCGGCGCAGCTCACCGCCGCCTCGGACCAGATAGCCCAGGCGCTCGCGCAGATCGGCACCATGGGCGGCCAGACGCCCTCCGGCGGCACGGTCAGCCTCTCCGCGCTCACCCAGCTGCCCTCGGCGCTCCGCCAGCTCAAGACCGGCCTCGACCAGGTCGGCGCCGGCATTGACGAGCTGAGCTCCGGCTACAACACGGCCTACTCCGCGCTCTCCGAGGCCGTCGCCGCCATCCCGGCGGCCAGCGTGAGCGAGGAGGACATCGCAGCCCTCATGGCGGCCAACCCGGACAGCGCCGCGCTCAGCTCGCTCGTCGCGAACTATCAGGCGGCGCAGACGGTCAAGGCCGTCTGGGAGCAGACCAAGGCGGCCTTCGCCGCGGTGGAGCAGAACCTGCCCACCTTCTCGGCCTCGATAACCAAGATCTCCGAGTCGCTTGAGACCATGGCGACGCAGATAGAGACGGTGCTCTCGGCCACCGGCGGCAGCATAAACCTCGGCAGCCTCGTGCAGCTCATGGGCGGCCTTGAGGAGCTGGCGGCGAACTACACCGAGTTCAACGAGGCGCTCAAGACCTACACCGGCGGCGTGGACGCCCTTGCATCCAGCTGGTCCGGCATCCAGAGCGGCATCAGCAGCCTCTCCAGCGGCGCCTCCAGCCTCTCCGGCGGCGTGAACACGCTCAACGAGGAGACGCAGGCCATCCCCGAGCAGCTCGACAGCCTGCTCGGCACCGGCGAGGACGGCGAGAGCGAGTACGTCTACGAGTCCTTCCTCGACGAGCGCAACGGCGAGCCCGACTCCGTCCAGTTCGTCCTCTCCACCGAGTCCATAGAGGTCCCCGACAGCGGCGACACCGTCACCGAGACCCCCGCCGAGCAGGGCTTCTTCGCCCGCCTCTGGGATAAACTCGTGGCGCTGTTCACCTGAGTTGGACAAATGCATCAATGAACGAGGGAGCCCCGAAAAGGGGCTCCCTTTTAGTTTACAGGCAGCGGGGGAAAGCTCCTTGTTTTCACCCTGTACGTGTGCGCCGTTTTCTTGGGTAGAAGTCTCTTCCCC
>ERZ1643251.5122-NODE-5122-length-10898-cov-4.437610_pt1 | contig 10898 bp, 14 predicted proteins | sample MGYA00579261_ERZ1643251 | MGnify/ENA primary metagenome ERZ1643251 (study PRJEB29033, sample SAMEA4952267) | chicken gut metagenome | biome: Broiler Chicken; feature: Gastrointestinal Tract; material: Caecum | place: Ireland | collected 2018 | study: Broiler...
ATAAATTCAGCATGACAAATTTTTTGATTCGCTTTATTAATCGGAGATATTTTATGAAAAAACTTTTATTAATCCTTTTACCGTTACTAATAATCTGTGCGGGTACAGCATTTGTATTTGCGCAGAACAGCAAAAATGAGGTTTCAAATATGACTTTAGAAAACAAAAAAATATTGGTTGCGTATTTTTCCTGGAGCGGTAATACAAAAGTTATTGCAGAGAAAATTCATACACAGGTTGGCGGAGATATTTTTAGAATTGAGCCTGTAACTCCGTATCCTGATGATTACCAGACAACCGCTTACGGAATAGCAAAAGAACAGAAAGAAAAGAACATTCATCCGCCTATTAAAAATACAGATGTGTCTTCTTATGACATAATATTTGTCGGAACACCTGCGTGGTGGTATACAATGGCTCCGCCTGTTATGACATTTCTGGAACAGAATAATTTTGAAGGCAAAACAATAATTCCGTTTGTAACCCACGGCGGAGGCGGAAGCTACACAATAGATAAAGATATGGCAAAACTGGCAAAAGGTGCAAAAGTTCTTTCTCCGTTTGTTGTTTATGAAAGAGGAGCATCATCAACTGACAAAGATATTGCAGAATGGATAGAACTTTTAAATTTTTAATTTTTTCTAAAAATGCTGACTATTTGCAATGCTGAACCTCTTTTCTTTTGCCGAAAGCTTAATTTCAGTAGCATTTGTAGATTAAATCCTGATTGTTTAATTCGACAAATTCTTTATACACATACGGAATATCAACTGCAATTTCCCCCTTTTTAGTATCCGGAATAAGGTTGTAGTCGTTTACAAAATTATTGTCGAGCGCAATTTTGTATTTGCCGGGTGAAATTCCGGAAAAATAATAACCGCCGGAAGCGTCTACGGTAGAGTAGGCAACTTCTTTACCTTCCGTATCAAAAAGACTTATTATAAAATCAGTAACCTGCATATTTCTGTTAAAATCGTCAACAATATTCAGCTTACCGGAAATATTGCCAACAGAACTTTTTAGCGGAAATTCAACGCGTGTTGTTTTCATCGGCTCAACATAAATGGCCTGTTTTAGATTATTCAGCGGGGACAGATTTGTATGCAGATTATCTCCGTCCAGTTTAACTTCATAATACCCTTTATCAACGCATTGCAGAGGGCAGAAACCACTCCGTTTTGTCTTAAGTGTATGGCTTTGCCACGATACGGCAACAGGTACTCCGGATACTCTTACATCTTCTTTATCAAATTTGTTTTTAACTTCTGCGCTCAATGTGTTTGTATCAACACTAAATTCCGAATTGAAAATTTTTCCTGCAAGATTTTTGTCTATATAAAATTCATTGATTTCAATAATCCTGTCTTTGAGAAATTTTTGTCCTACAGATATTTTGCTGTTATTTAAAAATACCCCGTTTTTATTTACTGTAACTTTTTCATCTTCGAAATTAGTAAATGATATTTCTTTTTGTGAGTGATTAATCTCAGAGGGAAGGTTAAAGATTTTTGTAATTTGTTTGACCGGAAGAAGAATATCGCCGGAGGGCACAGGAAGTATTTCAATATCATAATAATCAGCCCCATTAATATTTAGTGAGCTTACGGTTGTTGCAACGGGTTCAGAAAATGCGGGGCACAGGGTTAAATACAGGGCAAAAAGAACCGGTACAAAAAATTTCATCAGGGTTTCCTGTAAATATTCAGAGTAATGACTGCTTCATAAACACCTGCTCTATCTTCATCTATTGAATATGTGCTACCCAAAGGATTACTGCTTACGGTTTGTGAAACATTCATTTCCTGCTCTCCCCGGCTTAATACCCTGCAGCATAATTCACCTTTATAGTTAAGAGGCCGTATATAAGAACCGTTAATAACCGGATATGCAATTATATCAGGATTCTTAGACCGGATTTTCATTATTGGTTATATAAGGCTCCAGCGCGCTTGCCCAGAGCCTTGAAATTCCTATTTGCGGATAAGTTAAATAATATTGCGGTTATGCTTGAAGGTGTTATAACCGACATTCCGGTGAGTTCTGTGCGCATAAACATATCTGCCCTTGCTGCTGTGGGCAGGATAAAAGTTATAAAGAGCAAAATAATATTATTAATTATTTTTTTCATTATGAATAAAATCCTCAAGTCACTTTTTTATAAAATATTTTTTCGGGTAAATAAATAATACAAAGCAGGAAACAGTCGGGGAATTTTGTATCTATCTGTTCGGGGAATTTTTATTTTCTATGTAGCTTTTATAGTCAGAATGAAATACATTATTGCCCTGATTCAAAGTATATTCTGATATATGACACTTCACAGGATAAAAGAACATTTGATACCGTTAAATTTAATTTACCCGCAGGGGTAAAGTTAATAAAAATAACTCATGTAACGCACCCTTTTAAGGCAGGAGATTTGACTACAGAAATGTTTTTCGCAAGTAAGAATGCCCAATCTGAAATTGATGCCCTTAAAGGCATTAAAAACGAAACAAAACTTGAGGGGGTAATTATAAAAACAATTCCCGTCGATACTTCTAAATACGACTCGGCGGTTTATGTAATAACAAATTACACAGAAAAGAAAATCTACGAGACAGTGTTTGAGTTTGTTTATTAATTTTTTTGTGATTAAAAAATGCGGGTCAGGATTTAGCCCGACAATAGAAGTTACACATGATTTGATTTTTCTTGGCAATTTCTTGATTTATTAGCTTTTAAAAAAAGACTTGAATTTGTATTTTTAGCTTTAATGTCCGATCTAGTTTTAAATTTTCTGAAAATTTGCGGAATCGGACTCTTCCGAAATAGTCAAATTATCCGTACAAATCAAACTGGACAAAAAAGTACATTAATACAAAACCATTAAATACCATATCTGCAAATCGCAAAAGAAAAAAGGAGAAGGTGGGATTCGAACCCACGGTACGCTCGTCACGTACGACGGTTTTCAAGACCGCTCCGATAAACCGCTCCGGCACTTCTCCGATAAGATTATGATATCAAAAAATATTTCTTTGTAAAGTACTATTTTGCTGTCGTGCCTGACATATTTAGCTTCTTAACCACCTTATCGGTAATATCCACGCCGCCGAAGTACATTACGCGGTAATCAACAACGGTTGTGATTTTATTTTCAATCGCAACTGCTTTTATGGCGTTTTCTATCGCTGTGTCAATTTCAATTTCTTTTTTCTCTTTGAATTTTGCGTAAGCTTCTTGTTTTGCGGCAAAAGTTTTTGCCGTTGCTTCTTCAAAGTTTTTCTTTTGAATGGGGGATTCTATCTTTTTAAATTCTTTTTCTTTGTCAAGTAAAAATCTTTGTAATTCGCTTGCTTTATCGTCAATCTCGCTGTTTGCGGATTTCGCTTTGGAATAATTTTCAAGAATCTGCCTGTAGTTCACCATACCTATAGTGTCACAGAAAGCAGGTGTTGCAAGCCCTAACATAAGCGCGGTTGCAAGGATTTTTTTAAGTTTCATAAAATTCCTCCATGTCTATGATAGAATTATAACAAAGCAATTTAATTAAGTAAAGTAAAGGGAGTTATAAGTGTTAATCGGGGAAAATCTTCATATAATTTCAAAACGCACAAAAGAAGCTATTTTTGAGCGCGACAGTGATTATGTTCTGGACAACATAAAAAAACAATTTGACAACGGCATAAGAACAGTGGATTTAAATATCGGGCCCGCAAAGGGCAGAGCAGAGGATTCTCTTGCATGGCTCATTGAGCTTATATCAGGGAAATACGATGTAAATTTTTCGCTGGATACGACAAATCTTGAAGAAATGAAAAAAGGATTTTCCTGTTTAAAAAATACAAAAGACGCATTTTTAAACTCAACCTCCGCCGATGAAGAAAAGTTGAAAAATACCGTACAAATTGCATCAAAATACGACGCCAACCTCATAGCGCTTACAATGAGTGCACAAACAGGTATACCAAAAACTCCTGATGAGAGGATGGAACTCGCTTTTAATATTATTGAAGAAACCTCGCAGAACGGAATTGATAATTCAAAAGTCTGGATAGACCCGTTGATACTGCCTGTCTGTGCGGCTCAGGAGCAGGCGGTAATCTCACTTGATGCCATAAGAATGATAAAAGAAAGTTTTGACCCCGGGGTTAAAACTCTTATCGGGCTTTCAAACATTTCAAACGGCTGTCCTAGTGAGCTTCGCCCCCATATTAACAGAACTTTTTTTGCCCTTGCGCTGGGCTGCGGACTGGACGGAGCCATTGTTGACGGCTTTGACATGCAAACCCTTGAAGTTTACAATATAATAAAAACCAAAGAGGCAAATAGTCCGGCACAGGAAATGTACTTGAAATTGTATGATACAATGCTGAATTTTGGTGATATAGAAGATATAAAGTACGACAAAGGCGACGCATTACAGTATAAAATATACAGATGTGCCGCAATACTGCTTAACAGAGAAATATACTCACACAGTTTTGTATAAGGCAAGGATAATGAGAGAAAGCTACACAAAAAGAGATCCTAAAGAATATAATAAAGCCCGCGGATTTTTCCAATGGCTCACATGCCGGGTTGTATACGGCACTTACTACAGAGTTGCCTGCGGTCTGAAAATAACAGGGCGTGAAAATGTCCCGAAAGATAAATTTTTCATAGTAGCGTCTAATCATGTAAGCGCTATTGACCCGTTTTTAATAGTGGATGCAACCGGCCGGCATGTTGCGTTTATGGCAAAACAGGAGCTTTTTGAACGGCCCGTTGCAAAGTTTTTTCTTGACCTTCTCGGCGCTTTTGCTGTTAATCGTGAAAAACTCGGTGTTTCAACCATTAAAACCGCGCTGGGTATTAAGAAAACCGACTGGGTTCTGGGACTTTTCCCGCAGGGTACAAGAGAAATAGACGGAAATATGGATAATGTAACAAGGGGTTTTGCGGGTCTTGCAAAAACACTTAAATGCGATATTCTTCCCGTTGGCATAACAGGTGCCATTAAAAAAGAGCGTAAACCCTTTGAAAGTCATATAAAAATAAATATAGGAAAACCCATCCCCTACAATGAAGATACACATGAAATGATTAACGTCTGGAGGCAAAAAATTGCCGAATTAACCGCAGGAGAATTGAATGAAAAAAATTAACCATGCAAGGAAGTATGCAAAAGATTTTAATTTTTTAACAAGGCTGTATCAAATATACGCCCTGTATATCCTCTATATACCGATTTTTGGGCTTTTTTACAGGTTCAGGTGCGAGAGGAATAAAAATCTTGAAAACAAACCTTACATATTTGCCGCAAATCACATTTCCTACTGCGACCCGTTTCTTATGAACATGGTTACGGTGCGCTCTCTTGCTTATATGGCCAAGAAAGAGCTTTATGAAGTAAAAGGTAATTTCGGCAAATGGGTTGCGACAAACATTTCGCGGCTGGGCGGTTTTTCCGTTAACAGGGAGAAACTTGAAGTTTCCACAATTAAAACCTGTAAAGACGTGTTTAAGGCAAACTTCAACCTCTGTATATTTCCTCAGGGCGGTATAAGAAAAAACAAAAAAATAGAAGAAGTAAACAAAGGCTTTGTGGTAATTGCCAAAATGGTAAAAGCAGATATTGTCCCCGTCGGACTGTCGGGTCTTGAAAGCTACAGCTGGAATATTTTCAAACGCCCTGTTGTAAATCTTAAAATGGGTACACCTATTTCATACAAGCTTGATGAAGAAGAAATTATTGAAAACTGGCGCAAGCAGGTGGCACAGCTGACAGGCTATGAACTTGCCGATTTAAACAAATAGTAAAAGCAAAATTTTATATTCACATGTTTTAAACTCCATGCATAGTTATAGAGTTAAATTTTAGCCGATAAAGTGAATACAAAGATAAATCCAACAAGCTCATTTGTAAACGGACTGTCGCATTTTAAAAACCCTGCGGCGGTTTTGCCTACGCTTATAATAGAAAGCTGCTGTACGGCAGGCAGAACACATCAGAGCTATAAAAGGGGCGGAAAACTGGAAGCCAAAGAAAGATTCAGAGAAGAGGCCGTAAGCGGTATATTCTGGCTCTGGGGGGTAAAAGGCTTAAATAAAATCGGCGACATTATCGGAGAAAAAGTTTTTAATATCAAAGGAATAACAGACACAGGTAAGGATGCGCTTCGCGATCCGGGATATGCCATGACAAACAGTGCTAAATTTTTTAAATTCGGCAAAATCATAACAAGCGTCATCCTTGCAACAGGGCTTCTGGGATTTTTTGTTCCAAAAATTAACCATGCTATAACGGCGCACACTATGGATAGAGAAGAAAAAAACAAAAATTCAAGAGAAAATAAACAGCCGCGCATTTCGGAATTCTTCAGTGAAATTAAAAACAAAGATACCGGTAAATACTCTAATCTTGCAGCCCCTGTTGCTTTCTGCGGGAATGAAAATCTGACAAACTTTATTATGAAAGCGTCATATAATCTTGAAAATAACAACACATGGAGGCTTATTTCAACAGATACAGGCATGATTATAGGACGCGTAAGCAACTCAAGACACCCCGCCGAAGCTCTTGAATATGCTTTTCGCGACACAAGCTCCATTTACTTCTATAACTTTGCAACCCCTACGGCTATTTTTGTTTTAAATAAATTATTTAAAACATCCGACATTCACCCTAAAACAATAACCGAAACACATAATCACCTTATTAAGACAATCGCGGATACTGGGCTTACAGGCCGCGAGCTTGAGAAAAAAATAAGCAGCGCCTTAAGTGATTCAAGATTTGAAAAAATAAAATTCGACCCTGATAAAACCATTAAACTGGATAATCTGCTCGGGCAGCTTGAAAAACTTGGCTTTGACAGGACGGGTGACATATGTAAAAAGGCTGAACTTATGAGTGAACTTCAGCCGCCGCTTCGCGGAGAAAAAATACTTTCTTTTGAGCAGGTGCAGGATGTTTTCTCAAACAGTATTACAAGCGAGCCTGTGTTCCTCAAAAAAGTTATAAATGAAGCGACTTACGGAAGGGCGGGAGATTCTAAAAAATTTGTCAGCGCAAAAACCTGCCAGAATATAAGAGAAAGCGTAGACAAATACATACTTGAGATTACCCGCAAACACGCTGATGATATAATTGATACAAAACTCCTTAATGCTGCCTGCAAAAAGGCAATGTTCAGAACAGCCGCTTTTCAAGCAGCAGGCATGATTTTCAGTATATTCGGACTTGCCGTTTTAATACCGAGGGCGCAAATTTTCCTGAGCCAGAAAATTTTCGGCAAAAAATCATTTGAAGATATCGCCCGCGGTGAGAACTCCGGCTCAAACACAAAAAGTGCATAAACCGGAGTTCACGGGCCGTTAGATTCTTGATTTTTTGATATAGTGAATAATGACAAGCACTATTGATATAAGTGCCGCTATGCCTACAATGGCGTAAATACTTCTTGCAAGCAGCGTACCTTCGCCAAAAAGATAAGCAACGAGATTAAAATCAAAAGCACCTATTAAACCCCAGTTTATGCCGCCTATTAATAAAAGTACATAGGCTATTGTACCGAGTATTGAAATACATCCGCATTCACACATTTTTATATCCTCATTTAACTTCTACATTTTGATTATGTATGTTTAAGAAAAATAAATAACCTCCTGCCGGGCAGTATAAAAGAACGGTTAAAATATAGCCTGCAAGCTAATTAAGAAAATTGCTATGTTAAATAAAATGTTTTTAATTATGGGGGATTTATGCTAAGAGTAACAAGGATTCTTTTGATACCATATATTTTCTTTGCGCTGACAGCGCATAATGCCTTCTGTGAAGTAATTTCGGGACAGGTAAACGAAAACGCCACACTAAAAAGAAAAAATAAAGTCGTAGACTCGTACACACAAAAACCTGTAACCGGTGCTGCAGTAAGCATACCATCTTTGGGCTATAGAACCACAAGTGCGTCAGACGGAACATTTGAACTAAATACACAGATTAACGACAAAGCGATTCTTTCGGTGCAAAAGGACGGGTATAGACCGTTTTCACTGACTATAGATGACAATATAGCTTCTAAGCCGCTGAAGCTCGGAATTGAGAAGAGCAAGGCGGGTGATGTAACAATAGAGAGCGAGCTTTGCCATCTCGGCGATGATGTGTATTCTGAAACCTCGGCAAATTCTGCGGAGTTTAAAGGCAAATCAACCGGTGCTTTTTTCTCCAAAAAATTCAGCACAAAACCGTTGAGGCCAAATGAAGAAGCTGTAGTAATAATAGGTTCAGTCATAGGCCTTGACACTAAAATGGCAAAAGAGCTCGGACAAAATCAAATAGCATATGTATATTCAAGCCCTGCAGAAATATTTTTCAACGGAGAAAAAGTCGGCGAATTGAACATTAACGGCGACAATCAGGAGGTAGTTATACCAAGACAGCTAATCAGGGACAACAATGAACTAACCATAAAAACAGGCAGAAATCTTTTTCAGCATGCATACATAGACTATGACGACATAGAAATAGCCAATATAAGGTTTGAAATAAAAGACAAACATGCTTTTGCAATCAGATAGTGGCATTTTTAAGGTTTAATAGTATAATTTTTATATGATAAAATCCAAAAAATCCATAAGAAAAATTTTACCTTATCGGACTCCAAAATATGCGCAAATATGCAATTTAAAACTGGACTCAAACGAAAATCCGTACGGCCCGTCTGATGATGTACTTGAAGCGCTTAAGAGTATCACTCCTTCACAAGTGGCTCACTATCCTCATTACGGCGAATTAACAGATAAAATTGCACAGAAATTTCAGGTTAAAGATACGGAAGTTCTTGTAACAAACGGTGCAGATGAAGCTTTGAGCGTTATTATAAATACATATCTTGAAAATGACGAAGAGCTTATCTGTTTTATGCCGACTTTTTCAATGCCGAAAATTTATGCTAATATTTGCGGCGCAAATTTTCGCTCTGTTGACTACTATACAAAATGGGTATTTGACGCAGACAAACTCATAGAACAGATTAGGGAAAACACAAAAATCATCTACGTTACAAGCCCTAATAATCCCACGGGCGAGCTTGCAAAAACAGGCGATATAGAAAAAATACTTACACTATACCCTGATACCGCTTTAATCCTTGATGTAACTTACATAAACTTTTCAGACACTCCTCAAAATTATTACGGTCTTATAAAAAAATACGACAACCTTTTTATCGTTAAATCATTTTCAAAAGACACCGGTCTTGCAGGGCTCAGGCTCGGAATGATATTAAGCAGCGGGAAAAATATTTTGGAGTGCAGAAAAGTAATCTCACCCTACAGTGTCAACTGTGCCGCAATTTGTGCCGGTCTTGCCGCACTTAATGACAACAAGCGCGAAGATTTTATCAGAGAGCAGGTAAAAACTGCCCGCGAAGCTCTATTTTCGGGCCTTGCTGAATTCGGCTTCCGCCCGTATAAAAGCGAGGCCAATTTTGTATTGTGCGATTTTGGAAATTATTGCGATTTTGTATTTAAAAAACTTGAAAATGCAGGCATAAAGACAAGGCGTTTTAACTCGCCCGACATCCTTAAAAATTGCCTCAGAATAACAGCTCCAAAAGTAGAGGATACAGGCAGGATATTTAATGAACTAAAGACAAAAGACCTGATTGTTTTTGATTTAGACGGCGTTGTTTTTGATGTTTCAAACTCCTACAGACTTGCAATTAAAGAAACATTTAAACACTTTAGCGGCAAAGAAATATCGGATACGGAAATTCAAGGGGCCAAAGATATGGGCGGCTTAAACTGCGATTGGGATTTGACCGAGTTTTTACTTAAAAAACACGGCATAAACGCGGATTTTAATGAAATTAAAGACGTTTTTCAGGAAATGTTTTTTAACCCCGAAAAAGAAGGGTCAAAAGGCATTATAGATAATGAAAAGTTATCAATTCCCCCCAGTGTGTTTGAAAAGCTTTCAGATAAATATGATTTTGCCGTGTTTACCGGCAGACCCAAAGAAGAAGCCCTCTACTCGCTTGAAAAATTCGGTATTCTTAAATATTTTACAAAAATAATATCTCAGGATGACATAGAAAAAGAAAAGCGAAAGCCGCACCCCGAGGGACTTAACCGCATTAAAAAAGAAACAATATACAATAAAATCTGCTACTTCGGCGACACAATAGATGACGTATACTCGGGTGTTGCATCATCAACACTTACATATGCGGTTGCAAGAAAAGATGCAAAAAACACTCAAATTCTGCTTGAAGCAGGCGCGCAGGACATAATTGAAGATATGTCAAAACTGGATGAATTTTTAGAATTAAAGGAAAAAGCATATGCAAACAATTGAAAAAACAAGAAACACCCTTGAAACACAGGTATCATTAAGTTTTAACCCGCAGGGCGATGGCACATGTGAGATTTGCACGCCGATAAAATTCTTTAATCATATGCTTGAACTTTTATGCGCTCACGGCGGATTCAACCTGAAATTAAACGCAATTTCGCTTGATTGCGACCCGCACCACCTTGTGGAAGATGTTGCAATCACTCTGGGGGAAGCTTTTAAAGAGTCACTTGGCGATAAAAGAGGAATCAAAAGGTATTCAAACATTATCCTGCCTATGGACGAATCTCTTGTCATGTGTGCTCTTGACGTATCGGGACGGGCATTTTGCAAATGCGACGTAAATATCAAAGAGGAAAAAACATCAGACTTTGAAACAGTGCTGCTTTCTCATTTTTTCAACAGCTTTGCTTCAAGCGCCGCTATTACGTTGCATATAAAAATGCTTGACGGCAGCGACCCGCACCATATAATCGAGTGCACCTTTAAAGCATGTGCAAGAGCATTAAAAGAAGCAATATCAATAGACTTGAGAAATCCCGATAAAATCCCTTCTACAAAAGGTGCTCTTTAAAAA
>ERZ1643251.5127-NODE-5127-length-10890-cov-15.490540_pt1 | contig 10890 bp, 10 predicted proteins | sample MGYA00579261_ERZ1643251 | MGnify/ENA primary metagenome ERZ1643251 (study PRJEB29033, sample SAMEA4952267) | chicken gut metagenome | biome: Broiler Chicken; feature: Gastrointestinal Tract; material: Caecum | place: Ireland | collected 2018 | study: Broiler...
CCGGTTGGGCCCCGGCTGGAAAGAGAATGCTACATGCAGATACGAAAAAACTCCTTCTGAAGCAGCTTCAGAAGGAGATATTTTCAGGAGAATCAGGCCAGCTTGTTGAGCTTCAGGGTCATGCTGCTCTTTTTCCGGGCGGCGTTGTTCTTGTGCAGAATTCCCTTCTTCACACCCTGGTCAACGGTCTTGACGGCAGCCTTGTAAGCGCTGTCGGCCTGCTCGCGGTTGCCGGATGCCACGGCGGCTTCAAACTTCTTCAGAGCGGTCTTCAGCGCGGATTTGTCGGCCTTGTTCTTCTCGTAGGCGGCCTTGGACAACGCGACTCTCTTCTTCGCGGACTTAATGTTGGGCACGGGTTACACCTCCTCCCATCGCGTTTGTATCGAACCGGCCAATGGCCAGTCTCATGCAGAAATATATTATAACGGTCCGGATGCCCAAAATCAATAGGATTTTTTAAAAAATTTCCTTTTTTCGGTTAGAAACAGAACCGGAAGGTCAAACTAAGAAAAAACAGGAGGTGGCAATATGCAAATTCGGACCGACCTGGCGGAGGAGGCGCAGGCGCTGTGGCAGCAATCTGCCGGGGAAACCACGCAGCTTGCGGGAGTCAAGGCCCGGAGCTGGGAGGACCACGGCGTTCGCCGCCATCGGGTGCAGGTGCTCGATGCCCAGGGAGAGAAAGCCCTGGGCAAGCCAAAGGGGATCTACGAGACGCTTTGGGTTTCGGGCGACGGACGTCCTACGCCGGAGGCGGCCACGGCGTTGGGGGACATATTGAACGGTCTTCTGGACTTGCGGGGTGGAGAAAGCGTTCTGGTCGTGGGCTTGGGCAATCGGGCCATGACGCCGGACGCGATTGGGCCTCTGACGGCGGACGGCGTTTTGATCACGCGCCATCTGCGGCAGCAGCTGCCCCGGCTTTTTGAAAGCATGCGGCCGGTGAGCGCCTTGGTGCCGGGCGTGCTGGGTACAACCGGTGTGGAAAGTGCGGAGATTGTGCGTAGCGTGGTAGGCTCCACAAAGCCGGACCGGGTGATTGTGGTGGATGCTTTGGCCGCCGGCAGCGCGGACCGGCTGTGCCGGGTGGTCCAGGTGACCGACGCCGGGATTGTCCCCGGCTCCGGCGTGGGGAATAGCCGGGCTGCTTTTTCGGCAAAAACCCTGGGCGTGCCGGTGGTGGCGGTGGGAGCGCCTACGGTGATGGACGCCCGGCAACCGGGGGAGCGGGAGCCGCTGATGGTGACGCCCCGGGATGTGGACGCCCGGGTGCGCCGTTTGTCAAGTCTAATTTCTGCCGGAATCAACGCGGCGCTCTTTCCGGATTGGAGCCATGACGAAATTGCACAATTTGTCGATTAATGGGGCCGGGGATTATGTCAAGCGCTTTTGTATGTCCAGAGAATGTTCACAGGGCTGTGGAACTGTGGATAAACCTGTGGAGACTGTGCAAAACTTCGGTTTATCCACAGCCCTTGGGCATTCGCCTGATTTTTTGCGGGGAAATTTGGTGAATAGTATTCTGAATATCCACAGCCGGGAGTGAGTATTTTAAGAATTACGTCGCCTCCTGTGGAAAAACAGGGAGGGAAAAACCGCTCGGAAAAATTGGAATTTTCCTCTTTTTGGGTTGTCGAAATGGGGAAATCCCGGGGAGGCTTCTCCCGATTGCGGGAAATTTTTGTGACATATTACAAAAATGAAAATCCCACTTGACAAAAAACTCGGGCCTGTTTTGCCGGTGTTTTCTTATCATTTGTTCACAATGGTGAGAAGCTCCGGTTACAGAGCCTGAGAAAAAAGGCCTGCGCCAATGCCCGGCGTAGGCCGCTTCTTCGCTTTGCATCAGGCGGCGCGCCGGGTTTTTGCGCCGTTTCCGGCGGTATGCCCGAAAACCGTCTGTTTTCAGGGTTGACAATTGGAAGAGATCCCGTATAATGAAAGCTGGAACACGGACCTCGCCGCGCCTTTTGGCGTATGACGGCGGGGTTGCTTTTTTCAGAGATTTTTTGCTTGCTGCTGAAATGGTAGGTGGTCTGTTTGCAGGAGCCGGTGGTTCAGTTTTCCCATATCTCCATGGAATTTCCCGGGGTTCTGGCCAATGACGATGTGTCTTTGACCATACAAAAGGGGGAAATTTTTGCATTGGTGGGAGAAAACGGCGCGGGGAAAAGCACCCTGATGAATATTCTGTACGGTATTTATGCGCCCACAGGAGGCAGGCTCACAATCAAAGGAGAGCCTGTATCTCATTTCAGCCCCCGGGCGGCCATTGGCCGGGGGGTGGGTATGGTACATCAACATTTTATGCTGGTTCCTTCCTTCACGGTGGCCCAGAACGTGGTTCTGGGCAGGGAGCCGCGCCGGGGCGGGATTTTCTGTGCCCGGGAAACGGCGCGGGAACAGGTCCGGGCTCTGGCGCAGGAGTACGGGCTGCGGGTGGAGCCGGATGCCAGGGTAGGCGAGCTGAGCGTCGGCCTGCAGCAGCGTGTGGAAATTTTGAAGACTCTGTACCGGGGGGCGGATATTCTCATTTTGGACGAGCCGACTGCTGTGCTCACCCCGCAGGAGACGGATGAACTGTTTGAGACGCTCCGGACGATGGTCCGGGAAAAGGACATGACGGTAATTCTCATTACCCATAAGCTGTATGAGGTAACGGCCGTCTCCGATCGGGTGGGGGTCATGCGCCAGGGCAAGCTGGTGGGCATCGCGGAAACCAGCCAGGTGACCGAGCGGCAGCTGGCGGCCATGATGGTAGGCCGGGAGGTGCTTCAAGACCCCCTTCCGAAGGCAGGAGCGCCGGGAGAGCCGCGGATTGTCGTGGAAAACCTGGAGGTACGGGACAACCGGGGGCTGCCTGCCGTGCGGGGAATCTCCTTTCAGGTCCACGCCCACGAGGTGCTGGGCATCGCCGCCGTAGAGGGAAACGGTCAGAGCGAGCTTCTGGAGGCCGTCACCGGCATGCGGGCCATCGCCGGAGGCAGCGTCCGGATTCAGGGCCGGGCGGTTGCGGGTCTAACCCCGGGACAGATTCGCCGGTTGGGTTTGGCTCATGTGCCGGAGGACCGGCTGGCCACGGGGGTGTCCCCGGAAGCGAATCTCACGGAAAATCTGATCATGGGAAGACACCGGGACCGGAGGCTCACCCGCTTTGGCTTCCATTTGCGGAAGAAAGAGGCAGAGCGTGATGCCGGGGAGCTGCTCCAACGGTATGACATCCGCGCGGCCGGACTGGATGTTCCGGTGGGGAGCTTATCCGGAGGCAACGTGCAAAAGGTGGTCATAGCCCGGGAGTTTTCCTTTGACGCTACGGCTCTGGTGATTGCACAGCCTACCCGGGGAGTGGACATCGGCGCGACCCAATTCATCCACCGGCACATTTTGGAGAAACGGGATCAGGGCTGCGCCGTTTTGCTGTGCTCAGCGGATTTGGACGAGCTGTTCCGCCTGTCCGACCGCATCATCACGCTATATGAGGGAGAGATCACCGGTTGCTTCCAGGCCGGCGGGATCTCCAAAGAGGAAATCGGTTACTACATGACCGGCGCCCGGCGGAAGGAGGCGGAGACCGGTGTCTAAAAAAACGTTTCACTGGATCTGTCTGGCTCTGTCCGTGTTTCTGGCTCTTGGGGTGGGGGCCGTGATCATGGCCCTGGCGGGATATGACCCCCTGGCGGCCTATGGAGCGCTTCTGCGGGGGGCCACGGGCTGTGAGAGCCTGGGAGAGTTTTTCACCTCGGCTTTGACCAAACGCCAGTTTGGAAATACCCTGGAGTACACCATGGTCCTGTGCCTCACGGGACTGGCCTGCGCCTTGGGCGCCCGGGTGGGGATTTTTAATGTGGGCGGCGAGGGCCAGCTGTATCTGGGGGCCATCGTCTCGGCCTACGTCGGCGTTCTGCTCTCCGGCTGTCCGGCCTGGCTGGCCATTTCGGCAGCGGCTCTGGGAGCGGTTGCGGTGGGGGGCTTTTATGCCTGGATTCCAGGTGTGCTGAAGGTCAAGCTGAAGGTAAACGAGGTCATTACCACCATCATGCTCAACTCTGTGGCCATCTATCTCTGCGCGTATCTGTCCAGCGGCCCGTGGAAGACGAGCCAGGGAAACCGCGTTTCCGGCACCGATACCTTACCGGCGGAATTCCAGTTCAGCCGTCTGATTCCCGGCTCCTCGCTGACGACGGCCATTTTTGCTGCCGCCGTGGCGGCCCTGCTGGTGTGGTATGTGATGAGCAAAACCACCACCGGCTATGAGCTGAAAATGACCGGCCAGAACCGCCGCTTTGCCTTTTTTTCCGGCCTGAAGGTGGACACGCTGACCATCGGCGCCATGACGGTCTCCGGGGCCATGTGCGGCCTGGTGGGCATGTTTGAGGTCTATGGCCTGAAAGGCAGCTATCAGGACGGCATCAGCCAGGAGTTCTATTTCGACGGTCTGCTGGTGGCCATGATCATGCGGTATAACCCGGTGGGCATCATGGGCATGAGCATCCTCTTTGCCGTGCTGCGGATCGGCGCTTCCGGTATGGAGCTGAACGCCGGGGTTCCCGGGGAGCTGTACCGGATCATTCAGTCCGTTATCATTTTCTTTATGGCCGGGGGCAGCGGCATCTCCGCCGCCTGGCAGGCCCGCCGTGCCCGGAATCGGGCCAGGCGGGAGGCGGAGGCCAGATTGGAGGCGAGCCATGGGTGATCTTTTGACGGCCGGCCTGTTCCGGCAGATGCTCCGCAGCGCCACGCCGGTGGGGTTGGCGGCGATGGGCGGACTGATGACCGAGCATGCCGGTATTATGAACATCGGAATGGACGGCATGATTCTACTGGGCGCGTTCACGGCTGTGGCGGTGAGCTGGCTGGCGGGATCGGCCTGGCTGGGTCTGGCTGCGGCCATCCTGGTGGGCATTCTGGCGGGCCTGTTTTTTGCCCTGTTTGTGGTGAAGCTGAAAAGCGACGAATTTATCATTGGTACGGCTCTGAACATCTTTGCCGGCGGGTTGACGGTGTTCCTCCTGCGGGCGCTGTTTCAGGTGAAGGGCACCTTTCAGGGCACGCCGGACCGGCCGGTCATGGGGTTGCCCCAGGTTGACCTGGGCGCCCTGAAGCGTATCCCCATTTTGGGGGAGATTTTGGACGGAAGCTCCCTGTTTGTGTTTCTCACCTGGGGCCTGGTGCTGCTCATGTGGTGCTTCATTTACCAGACGCCCTGGGGATTCTGGATTCGAGCCGCCGGGGAGGCCCCCCGCACCCTGCAGACGGCGGGGATCAGTCCGGGGAAAATGAAATGGCTGTCCTCCGTGCTCTGCGGCGCCTTCTGCGGCATGGCCGGAGCGCAGCTGGCGCTGGGCAATGTGACCATGTTTTCCGAGGGGATGAGCAACAGCCGGGGCTATGTGGCCTTCGCCTGTGTGATCTTCGGCGCGGCCAATCCGGGAAAGGCCTACCTGGCGGCGCTGATGTTCGGCTTTTTTGACGCCTTGGGTTACCGGCTTCAGGATTACCACATCAATGCCAACCTGACCTCCATGATTCCCTATGTGATCACAGTGGTGATGATGGTTTATGTGGTGGTACGCAGTCAGAAAAAGAAGCAGCGTGCACCGGTTTCCTGAGAAGAGGTGGATCGGATGGAACGGATTCCCGTTTGGATAGATTGTGACCCCGGTGTGGACGATGCGGCGGCCCTGCTTCTGGCCGGACGGATGCCGGAGCTGGAGCTGGTGGGATTGTCGGCTGTGGCGGGGAACGTCTGCCTGGCTCAGGCCTGCTCCAATTTGCTGAAGCTGCGGGAGCAAATGGGGGCGAAGGCCCCGGTGTACGCCGGTGCGCCGGGCCCGCTGCACCGGCCCGCCATAGATGCCGTGGCCTTTCATGGAAGGGACGGACTGGGCGGTGTGGCTCTGCCGGAAGCGAAGGGGAGGGCAGAGGAGACGCCCGCCTGGGACGGGCTGTATCAGGCCGCCCGGAGGCGGCCCGGTGGGCTGACGCTGATTGCTCTGGGACCTTTGACCAATGTGGCGGTGGCGTTCAGACGGTATCCCGATCTGCCCCGCCTGCTCCGCCGGTTGCTGCTGATGGGCGGCGCCATCCGGGGCGGAAACCGCACGCCGTTTGCAGAGTTTAATATCTTGGCCGATCCGGAGGCGGCGGCTCTGGTCTTTGCTGCGGAGCTGCCGGTGGTTATGTTTGGCCTGGATGTCACGCTGCAGGCTTATATGACGCCGGACCAATGGCGGGAGCTGGCAAAGGGAAGCGAAACGGTCCGCCTTTTGGCGGCTATGCAGCAGGCGGCCATGACCCGGGTTATGGCTCAGGGGGCGCCGGGAATTGCCATGCATGATCCCTGCCCGGTGCTGTATGCTGCTGATCCGTCTCTGTTTGAGGGAGCGTCTGCTTCCATCCAGGTGGCCACTGACGGCCCCCAGCTGGGCCGGACCTTGGCCCGGTGGAGCGAATCCGGCAACTGCCGGGTGATGCTGCAGGTGGACCGGCCCGCCTTTTTAGACAGAGTTTTTCAGATTTTGGGCCGGTATTCCGGAGCGGCTCCGGCATTTTCCGGCAGGATGCCGGTTGCGTTTTAAAACCGGCCCTGGTATAATATGGTCATAGAATGATTTTCCCGGCGCGGGTCGGGAATCCCAGCCGGGAGGAATACGCTGTGCTAATGAATTGCATTTTGGCTCTGGCAATTTTGGGGGCCTTGGGGATCTGCTTCGGATGGGGCGGTTTCACTTCTCTGGCGTTTCTGTGGCAGCTGCCCTTGCTGTTTGCCGCGCTCTGGCTGGGCTTGGTGCTGTTGGCTTTCCTGTTTTTGATCCTGTGGTGCCTTCCAATTTCCATGGACCGGCCGGTGGAGGAGGACAGCCGGGCGACCCGGCGTGTCATGTACCTGTATGAGGGGTTGATTCTGCGCCTGCTCCAGGTGAAGGTACACGCCTCCGGGCTGGAAAAGCTGCCCCGAGAAGGGCGTTTTCTTCTGGTATGCAACCACCTGAGCCTGCTGGATCCTGTGATTCTCCATGTTTACACCCGGAACAGTCAGCTGTCTTTCATTTCGAAGCGGGAAAATGACCGTTTGTTTGTGGTGAATAAGCTGATGCACCGGACCCTTTGTCAGCCTCTGAACCGTGAAAACGACCGGGAAGCCCTGAAAACCATTTTAAGATGCGTGGAGCTTCTCCAGCAGGACCGGGTGAGCATCGGCGTGTTTCCTGAGGGCTATACCAGCAAAACCGGCCGTCTGCAGCCCTTCCGTAACGGCGTTTTTAAGATTGCCCAAAAGGCGAAGGTTCCCATTGTGGTGTGCACGATTCGGGGCAGCAAACCTATTTTTCACCGGGCGGTCCGGCTGCGCCGGACGCATGTGCATCTGGATCTTTTGGAGGTCATTCCTGTGGAGCAGCTGAAGGGTCCGACCAAGTTCCTGGGGGACCGGGTGTACGCTTGCATGGCTCGGAATTTGGGAGAGCCCCTTCCCGAAGGGGACGACGGTTGACAGTTCCGCTCCCCTGTGATATGATGGTGCAGTTCTCAGACCGATTCTTTGCGGGCATGATGGAATTGGCAGACGTGCAGGATTTAGGTTCCTGTGCCGCAAGGCGTGGGGGTTCAAATCCCCCTGCCCGCACCACGTCACCGCGGACGACATATCGATCGCGGCGACTTTTTTCAAAAGTCACCTCTCACTCATTTTGTCGCGGCTCCTTTCCAAATCGCAACCGCTTCACTGGGTTGCGGTTTGGTATCCTTTGGCGGAAGCCATAAGTTCTGTATCGCCACTCATACCAAATAGGATAAGCCGCACATTTGTGCGGCTTTTATCATGGCTGTTTTGTGTTTTATGCCGGTGGTTTGGAGCACAAATTCCGGTGTTCCCGACGGCGGGACGCGGCGTTGGAGTCACGGTGTGATATCCAGGAGGTAGGGGGCCGCGCCCCTGAGGAAAAACTGCGAAGGAGAGCCCGGATGCCGGTCTGTTCTACGGGACGGAAAGACGGCGGGTTCCGAATCTGAGAGAAAACCACGATTTTATATTTTGTCTGCGGAAGTGAAGTTCTGGTGCGTCGTGAAAACAACCTGGGGGAAGATCCGATTGGACGGCTGGTATTGCGGATCGCATTGCCGAGTATGCTGGCTCAGTTTGTCAATGTTTTGTACAGCATTGTGGATCGAATGTACATAGGAAATATCCCCAATACGGGAGACCTGGCCTTGGCCGGTCTCGGCGTGTGCGGCCCGGTGGTTACTTTAATCGGCTCCGTGGCTTCGCTGATCGGCATCGGAGGCGCCCCGCTGATGAGCATTAGCATGGGCGGGCAAGACATCAAAAGAGCCAAGCGCGTACTGGCAAACAGCTTCCTCATGCTCACGGTGCTTTCCGTTGCCATTACGGCTGCGTTGTACCCAATTAGGGAGCCCATGCTTTTATTTTTTGGGGCCAGTGAAGCCACAATGCCCTTTGCCAATGAGTATTTCTCCATTTATCTGTTTGGAACGCTGTTCGCCCTGTTGTCTGCTGGGATGAACCAGTTTATCATCTGTCAGGGCTATGCCAAGGTTGCCATGTTTACGGTTGTCACCGGCGCGATCACCAACATTTTGCTGGATCCTGTTTTTATCTTCTTGTTGGATCTGGGGGTTGCAGGCGCCGCCCTTGCGACTGTTTTTTCCCAGGTTGTAAGCTGCTGCTTGGTAATCGGTTTTTTGTTCAGTAAAAAACCGGCGGTTTCCATTTCCTTCGGCGGCTACGACCTGCGCATCATGGGCCGCATTTTTGCCATAGGGTTCACGCCCTTTGCCATCATTGCGGTTGACAATGTGATGATCATTGCCATGAACACGATTTTGCAAAAATATGGCGGCGCCGAACAGGGAGATATGCTGGTTACCTGTGCCACCATTGCGCAGAGCTTCATGCTGGTTGTCACAATGCCGTTGGGGGGAATCAGCGGAGGCACACAGACCATACTCGGCTATAACTACGGCGCGGGCAAAATCACCAGAGTGCAACAAGCGCAGAAAAAGATTTTCCTTCTGTGCCTGGTCTATAACGTCTTTATGACTGGGGTTGCGTGGTTCGGTGGGACCTGGTTTGTGAGATTGTTTACCGACGATCCGGAAGTTACAAGCACGGCGTTGTGGGCGCTGCGGGTCTGTACGTTGTCTCTGCTGCCCTTGGGGATTCAATACGAGATTGTGGACGGTTTTACGGCGATTGGACAGGTGCAGTTTTCGCTGCCGCTATCCTTTTGGCGAAAATTGGTATATTTCTCGGCATTGTTTTTGCTTCCCGCCGCTTTTGGAGCCAGAGCGGCATTTTATGCCGAGCCCATATCGGACTTCCTGGGTCCAGCTGTGTCGATGGGGATCCATTTCTTCTTCATGAAGCGCGTGCTCCACAAGCGCCGGCAGGTTTCCGTTGCGTCCTCTTCGCTGGAAGCATCGCAAGGTGAATGGTGATCCCCCGTTTGATGCAGTCCATGTATGCCGGCGCGTAGCGGTATCTCAGCGCTTTTTCCAAGCGGAACCGACGCCGGTCTGTTTGCTGTGGGAGAGAGGAACCGTATAGGCAGGTCCTTTGAAAATTGTCCTTATCCAGTGGACATTTGGAATGAAAAATTTTCTTGCATTTTTGAATATTCCTGGTACAATGACCTTGTAAGCAACCAGGCCCCGGACATAGAGCGGATTCCATGTCCGGGGCTTCTGTTTTCCCGGCAGTCCGGGTACTTCCATTTGAGAAAGGCAGGTATTACCATGTCCCAACGCATTGTGGTGGCTTTGGGCGGCAACGCCTTAGGCAAAAATCTGACGGAGCAATACCAGGCGGCCAGGGAGACGGCAAAGGCCATTGTGGACCTGATCGCGGACGGAAATCAAGTTGTCATTGCCCACGGCAACGGTCCTCAGGTGGGGATGATTCAGACCGCGATGACGGAGCTGACCCGGATGGACCCGGAGAAGTACATTCCCTGTCCCCTTTCGGTGTGTGTGGCCATGAGCCAGGGCTACATCGGGTACGATTTGCAGAATGCCTTGCGGGAGACGCTGTTGGAGCGGGGAATTCCCAAAGCCGTCTCCACGGTTTTGACCCAGGTGGAGGTGGACCCGGATGATCCGGCCTTTTTGCACCCCACCAAGCCCATCGGCGCTTTTATGAGCCGGGAGGAGGCCGAACGTCTGGTCGCGCAGCGGGGCTACGACGTGGTGGAGGATGCCGGACGGGGATACCGCCGGGTGGTGGCGTCTCCCCGCCCGAGAGCCATTGTGGAGCTGGAGACCATCCGCGCCCTGGTAGAAGCCGGCCAGGTGGTAATTGCCTGCGGCGGCGGCGGGATTCCCGTTGTGCGCGCAGAGGAGAACCGCTGGAAAGGAGCTGCCGCCGTCATTGACAAGGATTTTGCCGCCGAGCTCCTGGCCGAATCTCTGGAGGCGGACCTGCTGATTATCCTCACGGCTGTGGAAAAGGTGGCAATCCGTTTCCGGCAGCCTGGAGAGACCTGGCTGTCGGAGCTGACGCCGGAGGAGGCGGAGCAGTACATGCGTGCCGGGGAATTTGCCCCGGGCTCCATGCTGCCCAAGGTGGAGGCCGCCGTTCGGTTTGCCCGCTCTGCGCCCGGCCGGACGGCTCTCATCACAGAGCTGCAAAAGGCCCGAGCCGGCATTGCCGGTCAAACCGGCACCCGAGTGCGGGAGGAGCGGCGGTAAGCGCAGCCGGGCGGCAGAAACATGAGGCGCGTCGGAAGGCGCGCCTGTCCGGAGATTATGGGCGCTTAAAGGGACTGTGGCAAAATAGACTTTTCAGAAATTTTACCTAATATTTTAGCGGGAGAAACGTAACCGTCAAATATAACCGCATATGAAATCACCGCCGTGGAGAGCTTTGCAGGA
>ERZ1643251.5129-NODE-5129-length-10885-cov-4.746353_pt1 | contig 10885 bp, 12 predicted proteins | sample MGYA00579261_ERZ1643251 | MGnify/ENA primary metagenome ERZ1643251 (study PRJEB29033, sample SAMEA4952267) | chicken gut metagenome | biome: Broiler Chicken; feature: Gastrointestinal Tract; material: Caecum | place: Ireland | collected 2018 | study: Broiler...
TCTCGGTATCCTGTAGTATAAAAAGTAAATGGTTATAAGAACAGCGTCAGAATCATTCAGCGTAACTGCAGAATGGTTTTGACGCTGTTTGTGTTTGGAATTACGTAAAGGTTTTATAAAAATTAAAAAAATTGTAATTGCATATCCCGGGAAATACGGCTATGATTAATGTGTGCAAATGAGTGTTTAAAGTGAATGTTTAAAGCGGGGAGCATACGGATAGATGAAAAGGGAAACTTTAAAAACCAGAAGAAATCGGCTGAAAAGAAAGAAGCTGATAGAAAATAGTACCAGGATTGCAGTCTGTGTCGTTGCGGCACTGGGAGTGATCACGATCGGGTGGAAGATTGGAGCGCCGTTCCTGGAAAAAGAAGGCGGGTTGGCAAAGACCGAAGGGCCGGTGGTGGAGATTCGGGCGGCAGAGACAGAAGATGGTTCCGGAGCGGCGGGGATTGCGCAGTTGGCGGAGACGACAAAGGTGCCTTACGAGGCGCCGGGGTGGCAGTATGATAATACCGGCTGGTGGTATGCAGTCAGCGACGATACCTATTATCAGAACGGGTTTGCCGACATCGACGGGAAGACCTATCATTTTGACGGATCCGGATATATTTCCACGGGATGGACGCCGATCGGAGGCAAGGGTTATTATTTTGATGAAAATGGAGTTTACGATGAAACGGCAGACAGCTCGATGATGGTTGCGTTGACATTCGACGATGGACCGGGGGCGCATACCGGCGAACTTCTGGATACCTTGAAGCAGTATGGAGCCAAAGCGACATTTTTTCTTCAGGGTGTGAATATTGAACAGTATGGCGGAGATGCGATCTCAAGGATGGCGGCGGAAGGACATATGATCGGAAATCATTCCTATGACCATCCGGATATGCTGAAACTGTCAGCGGAGGATGCTGCGACGCAGTTTCAAAAAACGGATGATCTGATCGCGCAGTATAACAATGGAGCCGGGGCTGTTGCGGTTCGTTTTCCATTCGGAAATACAAGCAGGGAACTGGAGGCGATTGCTGCACGTCCGTGTTTTATGTGGGATCTGGATACCCTTGATTGGAAAAAGAAAAATGCACAGGCAAATGCAGCCGCTGTTCTGGACAATGTAAGTCCTGGACAGATTATACTGATGCATGATACTTATCAGGCGACGGTGGAGGCGTGCCAGACGATCATACCGGAGCTGATCAACCGCGGTTATGAGCTGGTAACGCTGGATACACTGGCGGCAGCCAAAGGAGTGGAACTTCAGAACGGCGTGACTTACTATGGATTTTCCGATGCGGATATTGAGGCGGGCCATATCAGCGATGAAGGGGAATAAGGAGGAAAAGGTATGAGACAGCTGAAAGTGGCCCTTGCAGGATTGGGCAGCAGAGGAAAGGACACCTATGCGGTGACGGCAAAACTCTTTCCGGAGAAAATGAAAATTGTGGCGATTGCGGACACTGACGCGGCTAAGATTGCGGAGGTTGCGGAATGTTATCAGGTACCGCAGGAATATTGTTTCCACAGTGCGGAGGAACTGCTGGCACAGGACAAACTGGCGGATGTGATGTTTATCACAACGCAGGACCGCCAGCATGTGGGACATGCGATCCCGGCGCTGAAAAAAGGTTATGACCTGCTTCTGGAAAAACCCATATCACCGGATCTGGAGGAATGTCGCGCGCTGGTGAAGACTGCGCAGGAATGCGGCAGGAAGGTCATCGTCTGTCATGTGCTGCGGTATACACCGTTTTATACCAAATTGAAAGAGATTCTGGACGCGGGCCGGATCGGTGATGTTGTGACAGTGATGGGTATTGAGAATGTGGGCTACTGGCACCAGGCGCACAGTTTTGTGAGGGGCAACTGGAGAAACTCTGATACAACCAGCCCGATGATCCTGCAGAAATGCTGCCATGATATGGATCTGCTGCTTTGGCTGACCGGTAAGACGGCACAGTCTGTCTCATCTTTTGGAAGTACTTATCTGTTCAAGCCGGAGATGGCGCCGGAAGGAGCGGCTCTTCGCTGTATGGATGGATGCGCGGCAAAGGCGGAATGTCCGTTTGACGCGGAGAAGATTTATCTGACCAATGAAAAGACCGGAGTGGAGCGGGGAAATACCGGCTGGCCCTGCAACATACTGACGCTGCATCCGACCCCGGAAAGTGTGAGGGAGGCAATCCAGAATGGACCGTATGGCAGATGTGTTTACCACTGTGACAACAATGTGGTGGATCATCAGGTGGTGAATATCTGCATGACGGATGGAAGCACCATCAGCTTTACCATGAGTGGATTTACCGAGCAGAATTCCCGGTTCACAAAATTTATGGGGACCAAAGGGGAGATCCTTGCGGATCTTCATGAAAATACCATCCAAGTGCAGGAATTTGGAAAAGAGCCGGAAATCATCGATGTCTCCAAGCTGTCCGATGATTTCTCCGGACATGCAGGCGGAGACAACCGGATGGTGGAAGAGTTTTTGGATATGATCAGAGAAGGCAGAGAACCGGAGAAGTCCATGACAACACTGGAACGGTCCGTGGAAAGCCATTACATCGCGCTGGCAGCGGAAAAATCACGGCTGGAAGGCGGAAGGATCGTGGAGATGGAGGAAATACGGCAGAACACCGTGATTTAGAAAGCGCTGAAGGGAGAAGGTGCGGATGATGGAAACAAAGGATCTTATACTCAGAAAAGCAGAATTCGATGATTGGAAAGCGATGTATCAGAATGTATGGTCACATCCGGAGACTGCCCGTTATATGATGTGGCGGGTGACAAAAACGGAAGAGGCAGCCCGCGAACGGATCCGGAGAACGATCGAGTTTCAGAGAGAACATGATACCTTTTTTGTTTGTGAGAAAAAGAGCGGGCAGCCGATCGGTTTTGCCGGATGGGAAGCGCTTGCGCCACGTAGTTTCCGGGAGACGGGCATTGCCCTTGGACCGGAGTATGTGGGAAGAGGATATGGGAAGCAGATCGTGAATTTCCTGCTGGAATACTGCCGGGATTCCCTGGGAGGAAGGGAATTTTACTATCATGCCCGTGCGAAAAATACGGCTTCCAATGCCCTGGCTCTGTCCTGTGGTTTCATTTATCAGCGATCAGAGCAGAGGATTGATGACCGGAATGGGGAAGCGTATGAGCTGAGGATTTATAGAAAAGAGCTGAAATAACGCAACGGAGCAGTAAAAATAGCTTGATGAAGAGAATAAAAAGTCCATGATGTTTTCAACCACAAATCACAGGTATATGTCAATCGAGTTGCAGAAAAATATCGTATGGAGATAGCCGGAAAAATTTCCAGAAGTCAGAATTCATCATATGAGAAGGAGCCGAAAAGTAAGATATTTCATATCATCAACGATATGAATCCGGTTTACACGCTGGCTAATTATCTGATCTGTGTTCCCGTCGACCTGTTTGAGGTTTTGGTAGTGATTTTAATAATGTTCCGGATTCATTGTGGGCTTGGTATAATTGCGTTACTGATGACACCTTTGTATCTGATTTCCAGCTATCTTAATAAAGACAAATTGGAACAATTGGTTAGCAGAGAGCGAAAAAATCTGGATAACTGGCGGAGTAATGCAAAGAAAAAGGTGAATTTTTGGTAAATTGGGAAGGGGACAATCCACAGTGTTGATTAACAAAAATTCAGAAAAAATATATAAATATTCTTATACAGCTGACGTCTGGAAAGCAATATCCGGAAAAACAGTGCTTTATATGCTTCTGGCGGCTGTTTCGGTTGCTTTGAAAATGGGCTTTGCCTTTCTTGTTTCTGAAATTGTAGATGGAGCAATCAATTTTGAAATGACCCGGCTGCAAAGACTGTTTTTTTTTCTGATCCTCTTTCTGGTTGTGAGATATGTGACAAGCCGTCTGTACAGCAGAGTAAACTTTGCGATCATCGAGCAGGCTCGTTCCTATTTGCGGGAAAAACTTGTGCGGCATTTTTTGCGCCTTCCGTTGCATTTGGGACAGAAGTTTGAGAATTATGAGAATCTTGTCGTGACGAACGTTGATATGGTCATTGACGATTATTATAAAAGTATCCTTGATCTGGCAGAAAACTGGACGAACTGGATGATTCTGCGATACACAGCCAGCTGTCCTTTCTCCCGGCACAGCCGCTTGTGTTTGACGGAACGGTCAGCGAAAATATTTCTCTGTGCGGAAAAGATTCAGAGGCGGAAAAAAGCCGGATGCTCCAGCAGTTTGGAATGCATACGGATTTGTACCAGAAAGCAGACAAGTGTTCCCTTGGAGAGCTTTAGCGGATCTGTGTGATCAGAACCTTGCTGGAGAGACGGCCGCTGATTGTCGCTGATGAGAGCACCGCCCACCTGGACAGGGAAAATCAGAAAAGCGTGGAAAACATGCTGCTGTCATCGGAAAGCGCGCTGGTTTATATTGCTCATAATTATAACCGGGAAATGATGAATCGGTTTGATCGGGTGCTCGAATTGAAAAACGGTAGGATTGTTTATGATGGGAAACCGCAGATGTATCGATTTTCTTAATAAATGATACCATTCCTGCAATCTGTCATGGAAAAGTAAGTACGGTAACGGAGGTCGATGACACCGAAACTATAAACAGATAAATCCGTTGGAATACAGATTCATTTCTGGTATAATAGTGGCAAATGGAGGCAATGATGAGTATGAGTATTCAATCAGATGTAGAAATATTATCTGTACAGGCAGTAGAGTATTATGCACAAAAGCATCATTTGTCCGAAGGCGAAGTTTTTGATCTCTTTTGTAAACATCAGGTTTTTGAAAAAATCCTGATACAGCACGAAATGCTTCATCAATTAGATATGGCAGAGACATTTCAATATGTGGAAGAAATCATCAAAGAAAGTGCGCCGGAACTGGTGCTTTATCATGGCTCTAACATCGCATTTGAGAGGAAAGACCTGGGAAAATCCCATAACCGCCGTGACTTTGGCCGGGGATTTTACTGTACTGTCTTAGAAAAGCAGGCAGAAGAATGGGCCAGACGGCTTTATCTGCGTTCCAGCAAAGGAGGCAGATATGTTTATCGTTACCTGTTCCGGCAGACAGATGACTTGAAGATCAAGCACTTTGCTGCTCTGGATCAGGAATGGCTGGAATTTATCAAAGAAAACCGTACCAAAGGCGGCATCCAGCATTCTTATGATGTGGTTGTTGGACCTGTTGCAGACGACAATACAATGGAGACCGTTCAGTTATACCTGTCAGGTATTTTAAAAGCTGAGGAAGCGGTCGAAAGGCTTCGTTATAACAAAGTCAACAATCAGGTGTCTTTCCATACGCCCCTAGCCATTGAGCACCTGATACTGGAATCCCGAAGGGAGGTTTTGTAAGCTATGGAAGGAAAATATTTTTTCAATAACAAAGACATAACAATGAACCTGTGTATTCAGATTCGGGATGTGATTGACATCATCAAAGAAAGGAGTCATCTTTCTTTCCAGGATGCCGCTGGGGCTTTTTATCATTCTATGACCTATCAGGCTCTACAGAATACCGAAAATACGCTTTGGGCAGAGTCAGCAGGATATATCGCAGACCGGTTCTATGAAGAACAGGAACAAAAAGAATTACAGACAAACACACTCTAGAATTGAGTGTCATATTTAAGAAGGGAACTACCTGTTACCATAGGCGGTTCCCTTCTTTTTGCTATATTCCTGCTTTGATATAGTTTAGGAGGGGCAGTAAGTATTTCTTATTGGTCCAGTCGCAGCTCTGCCCGGAGGCACATAGCAATGCTTTCATCCACGGTTCGCAGTCACTGGAATCTTTTTTGGCGACAGCCTTCTGCAGCATTTTGCATAAGGTGCGGTCTGTCCAGGTCATTTTGCTTTCGTTCCATGCGCCTCTGCCGTAGAAAATGGGAACGTCTTTTAGATCCTCTTTCAGGTTCTGGGCTTTTACTTCCTCAAACGTCTTTTCGTCAAAGGGAGAAGCGCCAACGCAGAAAATGATCATTTTTTTGTGGGGGATGTTTCGATAATTCTTTCGTAAAGTATTCAGCCCGGATATTCCGCTGGCATAGATTCCGCCGGCAAAAATGATCCAATCGTATTGAGAAAAATCATTGCCTTTGTAGCTTTTTAGTTCATAAATATCGCAGGGGAATTCGGCGCTCAGCATATCAACATACTTTTTGGTTGCGCCATACTTTGACTTGTACAGGATCAGGATTTTCGCCATGTTCGTCCTCCTTTTGCATGCGTTTGCGTCTGTTACAATTATACATCGCCGGATGGAGAATGTCTTTCTCCTGTTTAAGATTTAACATTTCTTTACAGAGAATTTACGACAGGTAACCATTCAGCTAGAGCGTGTTCAGTGTGATAGATTGTAATGAAACATTCAAATACCCGCCAGAATATGCATGAAAATTCACTTGAAAAAAATAAAAAGTAGTTTATAGTTGATAATAAAGGGCGTTTCCGTGAGCAAAACGGAATCTGCGACCGCTAGAGTGTGTTTGAAAATTCATTCAGGGAGAAAAAGAAGAGAGGGAAAGCATATGAGAAACGAAGCGTTGCTGGAAGAACTGACACAGGCGTTCGGTGTTGCTGGGTTTGAGGGGGAGGTGCGTGAAATCATCCGCCGGGAGGCACAGCCTTACGCCGACGAGATCCGTGAGGACGCGATGGGCAATCTGATCGTTCTGAAAAAAGGAATGGACAGCCCGAATAAGAAACGCATTATGTTTGCGGCACATATGGATGAGATTGGTTTTATGGTCAAGAAGATCCTGCCGGACGGGACGCTGCTGATCTGCAATCTCGGCTGGAACTGGGCGGGCTCCGTTTACAACGAGCGTGTGCGCTTCCGCAATGGTGTGACGGGCGTGGTCGGCTGCCGTGGTTCCATTGAGGACGCGAAGAACGATGTGAAAAAACTGTTTGTGGATATCGGAGCAAAGGACGCGGAGGATGCGAAGAAGTATGTGCGTCTCGGCGATCCCTGCGGTTATATGGGGCCGTATCTTCATATGCAGAACGATCTGATCTGCTCGAAGTCTCTGGACAATCGGATCGGGTGCTGGCAGCTGTTGGAGGCTTTGCGGGACAATGACGGCAGCGGTCCCAATGATGTCTATTATGTGTTTACGGTGCAGGAGGAGCTGGGCTGCCGTGGTTCCGGTCCGGCAGCGGAGGCGATCCGGCCGGATATCGGCGTTGCGGTGGATATTACGCCGGCACATGACTATCCCTGTGATCTGGAGGGAAGCAATGAGGTCGGAAAAGGGGTTGCGGTCAAGGTTTGTGACCCGTCGGTTGTCTGTGACGAGAGGATTGTGAGCGCGATGGAAACGTGCTGCCGGCAGGTGGAGATTCCCTACCAGCTGGAAGTGATCGACCAGGGAGGAACGGATGCGTCCAGCATGAATCTGTCGCATTATGGCGTCCGGGTGGGAGGCATCGCGGTGGCGACCCGGTATCCTCACTGTCAGAGCTGTGTGGCTTCCCTGAAAGATATCGAGGCAGGGGCAAGACTGTGCACGGCATTTGCGAAGCATGAGTTTATCTGGGGCTGATCCGGCTGGAGCATCCGCTGATGAACCGGGCGAAATTTGTGCCGGTGAAATAGAAGAAAAGATAGTAAAAAAAGCGTATCTGAAAATTATTTTCTGAATTGCAGAAAAGATGTTTCAGATACGCTTTTTCCTGCCGCAGGATGTGCGCCATGGGCGGTTTCTGCGGCTTATTTCATGCTTTCACGTTTCCGCAGCTTGGAATCCAGCTGTTTCTTACGGATTCGCAGAGATTTCGGAGTTACCTCCAGCAGTTCATCCTTGTCGATAAAGTCCAGCGCCTGTTCCAGGGACAGGATCTTCGGCGGCGTCAGACGCAGCGCTTCATCGGCGGAGGAAGAACGAGTGTTGGTCAGATGTTTCGTCTTGCAGACATTCAGTTCGATGTCCTCCGCTTTTCCGTTCTGTCCGATGACCATGCCGGCGTAAACCTTCTGGCCCGGTCCGATGAAGAGGGTTCCGCGCTCCTGTGCGGAGTAAAGACCGTAGGTGACAGACTCGCCTGCCTCAAACGCAATCAGGGAACCCTGCTTACGGTAAGCGATATCGCCTTTATACGGTGCATAATCTTCGAACTCTGTATTGATGATACCCGTACCTTTGGTGGAGGTCATGAACTCTCCGCGGAAACCGATCAGGCCGCGGGCAGGAATCTCAAATTCCAGGCGGGTGGACCCGTCACTTGCGCGGCTCATACCGTGCAGCTCGCCTTTTCTTTCGCTGAGCAGCTGGATGACTGTGCCGGAAAATTCATCCGGAACGTCCACATAAGCAATTTCCATCGGCTCCAGCTTTCTGCCGCGCTCGTCTTCCTTGTAAATAACCTCTGCCTTGCTGACTGCAAATTCATAACCCTCACGGCGCATGTTCTCGATCAGTACGGACAGATGCAGCTCACCGCGGCCGGATACCTTGAAGCAGTCTGCGGAATCTGTTTCCTCCACGCGAAGGGAAACGTCTGTGTTCAGTTCGCGCATCAGGCGGTCACGGATATGACGGGAGGTCACATACTTACCTTCCTGTCCCGCCAGAGGGCTGTCGTTTACCATGAAGTTCATGGAAATCGTCGGTTCAGAGATTTTCTGGAACGGAATGGCTTCCGGGTGGTCCAGGTCACCGCAGAGGGTATCGCCGATATGGATGTCTGCGATTCCGGACACAGCGACGATGGAGCCGACGGTGGATTCAGTCACCTCGACTTTTTTCAGACCATCGAATTCGTAGAGTTTGCTGACTTTTACTTTTTTCCGCTTGGACAGATCATGATGGTTCACCAGCATGACATCCTGATTGACACGGATCGTTCCGTTGTCCACCTTACCGATACCGATACGGCCGACATATTCATTGTAATCAATGGTGCTGATCAGTACCTGAGTGCCTGCGTCGGGATCGCCCTGAGGAGCCGGGATATATTTCAGGATCGTCTCAAACAGAGGAGTCATATCCTTCGGCGTATCGTTCAGATCCAGGACTGCATGGCCAAGTTTTGCGGATGCGTACAGGAACGGGCAGTCCAGCTGCTCGTCGGAAGCGTCCAGATCCATCAGAAGTTCCAGCACCTCATCGATCACCTCATCCGGACGCGCTTCCGGGCGGTCGATCTTATTGATGCAGACGATGACGGACAGATCCATCTCAAGTGCCTTTTTCAGCACAAATTTGGTCTGCGGCATTGCGCCCTCAAAAGCATCCACCACAAGGATGACGCCGTCCACCATTTTCAGCACACGTTCCACCTCGCCGCCGAAGTCGGCATGGCCGGGAGTGTCGATGATATTGATCTTTACGCCGTTATAATAAACAGCGGTATTTTTGGAAAGAATCGTGATTCCACGTTCCCGCTCGATATCGTTGGAGTCCATGACACGCTCCTGAACTTCCTGGTTGGCGCGGAACACACCGCTCTGCTTTAAAAGTTCATCCACAAGCGTTGTTTTGCCGTGGTCAACGTGAGCGATAATCGCGACATTTCTTACATCTTCTCTTGTTGTTTTCATACAAATCTTCCTTTTCTGAAAAATTATGGTAACCGCTCAGCTGGCTGAATGGTTACAAATTATGATTGCATTTTATCTGTCTGCCTGTTTCAAAATTATGCTCAAGCTATGAGTATAACACAAGTATCGCGAAAAAAACAGGGAAATAAGTCATGATTTTAAAAAAAAGTTACAGTTCAGCCTAGGTCTGCGCACATGCTGCGCAGACCGTAAGAACGTGATTCAGGCGTGCAAAATCCCATCGCCAAAGGCGATTTTAAATGGATTTTGCATGTAACGGTTCAGCAAGGCTGAACTGTTACAAAAAAATCTGGTTCTAACTTTCAGGATTGCCGAATACATATGATATATACCACAAGTAGAGGTAGAAGAAAAAGACAAAGGAAGGGGAACAATTCAGTCATGGCAGATAAGATCATTGAAAACAACCAGGTGTCCATTATGGGGCAGATTGTGTCACAGTTTACATTCAGTCATCAGGTATTCGGGGAGGGATTTTACCTTGTGGATATCATGGTCAAGAGACTCAGCGATTCCGAGGACATCATTCCGGTGATGGTATCAGAACGCCTGATCGACGTGACACAGGATTACGAAGGAGAATACCTGATGGTCAACGGGCAGTTCCGCTCGTACAACCGTCATGAGGAAAAGAAGAACCGTCTGGTGCTTTCCGTCTTTGCGAGGGAGATCAGTTTTGTGGAAGACGAGGACGATTCTGTGAAGTCCAACCAGATCTATCTGGACGGATACATATGCAAACCTCCGGTTTACCGGAAGACACCTCTTGGCAGAGAGATTGCCGATCTGCTGATCGCCGTCAACCGTCCATATGGAAAATCCGATTACATTCCATGCATCTGCTGGGGAAGGAACGCAAGGTACGCATCGGCGTTTTCCGTCGGCGGACATGTCCTGATCTGGGGGCGGATCCAGAGCAGGGAATACATGAAACGGATCAGCGACACCGAAACAGAAAAAAGAACCGCCTACGAAGTCTCCGTCAGCAAACTTGAATATTTGGAGGGGTGAGGGGGACGCCGGCACATGCCGGACGCAGCCCCTGCCAGGCTGCCGGGTGTTCCGCGCTGGCGGCGGGGGATCTATGGAATGCGTGCTCACTCCACAAACGGACAGCGCAGGGCAGTATGTTCGCAGCTCTCAGAGCGGTGTGCAGGTGTGCGGCAGCGGATGGTTTTGTCCGCTCTGCGCTCTGCGGACATACTGCCCTGCGCTGTTCGTTTGTAGTCGCAAGCACTGCATTTCCATAGATCTCCCGCTGCCAACACGGAACACCCGGCAGCCTGGCAGGGGCCTCGTCCGGCATGCGC
>ERZ1643251.5130-NODE-5130-length-10884-cov-5.336134_pt1 | contig 10884 bp, 10 predicted proteins | sample MGYA00579261_ERZ1643251 | MGnify/ENA primary metagenome ERZ1643251 (study PRJEB29033, sample SAMEA4952267) | chicken gut metagenome | biome: Broiler Chicken; feature: Gastrointestinal Tract; material: Caecum | place: Ireland | collected 2018 | study: Broiler...
GCGGAAAAAGTAAACCACTTTTGCGCCCCTGCCGCCGCCCGCTTGACTTTTCCCGGCGAAAAGGGAACTAAGCACGATCATTCCCCATGCTCAAAAATCATTGTCCGGGATATAAAACGGAACCGCAAAAGCGCCATCCCGTCTTCAAACGCCCATTTCCCGACCGCTTGCAAATAAAGGCAGCCGGGGTGTACACCTTACTGCCATTTCTGAAAAAGACCAAAATCTATGAGGGAAATTTGTCGGATGTACTTGCTAAATTTATAGAAAAGTGCTACAATAAGTTTGTGGTTCGACTTAAATATTGTAGCATAAACGTATGTAATTCGTCAGAATGTATTTTTGCGTACATAAAACCTTTTATTACGGTTTTCAATTTGGATCCCGGCAAGCGAAGCGGATATTTAACTGTGTCGTTTTCGCGAGAAGAACGATACTTCTTTGAAAACCGTCAGATCATTGTAAAAGTTCCGGAGGGGAATTATGGTGAAACGAAAATTTTTCAGAATTGCATTGTTGACGCTTGTCACGATGCTTTTTATGGCATGTACGGCATTTTTTGCCGCTTGCGGCAGCAACGGAACATCCGAAAACAGCCAAGAAAGCGAAATATCCGGCGAGGATGAAGAGAAAGAAATTCCGGTCACATCCATTGCGTTGGATAAAACCTCTTTGACATTGAAAATCGGCGAAAGCGAGACGCTTACGGCAACCGTTTTACCGAGCGACGCAACGGATAAAACCGTAACCTGGATGAGTGCGGAACCGTCTGTCGCAACGGTTTCGGGTGGGACGGTCACGGCGGTCGGCTGCGGCACAACAACGATTCTCGTCATAACGGAGAACGCCCAAGTGGCGACCTGCTCCGTTACCGTTCCCGATCCGTATATCGATTTTTCCTTTACTTTGGTCGACGACGGTTACGAACTTACATCATATACGGGGACGGACGGAGAAGTTACCATTCCTGCCGGATATAACGGAAAAGCGGTTACGGCAATCGGCAGGCGGGCATTTTACAATTGCAGCGGGTTGTATTGTGTGACGATCCCCGCCAGCGTGACTCGCATCGGGGAAGAATCGTTTATGGGCTGCGAAAGTCTGACGGACGTGAATATTACGGATTTGTCGTCCTGGTGCAAAATATTATTTGCGAGTTATAACGCGAATCCGCTGTATTATGCCCACGGCAACCTCGACCTTTGGCTGAACGGAGAGCCCGTAATCGATTTGGTAATCCCGGATGACGTGACGAGCATCGGGGAGTATACATTCTCTCATTGCGGCAGTCTGACGAGCGTGACGATCGGAGACAGTGTGACGAATATCGGGGATAAAGCGTTCACCGGTTGCAGCAATCTGACGAGCGTGAATATTACGGATTTGTCATCCTGGTGCAGAATATTATTTGCGAGTAACAGCGCGAATCCGCTGTATTACGCTCACAACCTCTGTCTGAACGGAGAGCTCGTGACCGATTTGGTGTTCCCGGATAATGTGACGGGTATCGAAGCATATACATTCTCTGATTGCGAAAATCTGACGAGCGTGACGTTCGGAGACGGCGCGATGAACATCGGAGCAAATGCGTTCTTCGATTGCGGAAATCTGACGAGCGTGACGTTCGGAGATGGCGCGACGAACATCGGAGAGTATGCGTTCTCTCATTGCGGCAGTCTGACAAACGTGACGTTTGGGAAGGGTGCGACAAACATCGGAGCCAATGCGTTCTCTGATTGCAGCAGTCTGACGAGCGTGACGATCCCGGACAGCGTGACAAGTATAGGAGAGGCTGCGTTCTCCTAGTGCCGCGGATTGACGTATGTGAATATTACGGATTTGTCGTCCTGGTGCAAAATATCCTTTGGGGATTATCCTCTGGATTCCGCTTACAACCTCTGCCTGAACGGAGAGCTTGTAACCGATCTGGTGATCCCGGACAATGTGACAAACGTCGGGGAGTATGCGTTCTCTCATTGTAGCAGTTTGACGAGCGTGACGATCGGGGACAACGTGATGAGTATCGGAGATTCCGCGTTCTCTGATTGCAGCAGTTTGACGAGCGCGACGATCGAGGATAACGTGACGAGCATCGGAGGGTGGGCGTTCAACGGTTGCAGCGGTCTGACGAATATTGTGATCGCCGACAACGTGACGAGCATCGGGAAATATGCGTTCAACGATTGCATCAATCTGACAAGTATTGTGATCCCGGATAACGTGACAAGCATCGCAGATGGCGCGTTCAAAGATTGCAGCGGATTGACGAGCGTGACGATCGGAGACGGCGTAACGAGTATCGGGGAAGATGCGTTCCACGGTTGCAGCAGTCTGACGAGTATTGTGATCCCCGGCAACGTGACGAGCATCGGGAAATATGCATTCAAAGGCTGCAGCAGTCTGACGAGTGCGACGTTTGAGGAGCCGAACGGCTGGTCGTATTCGTTCGGCAGCATTTCAAGCCTCTCCTATCCTTCCGCCGCCGCAAGAAATCTTACATCAACCTATAGCTGGTATGATTGGGAACGCCGGTAAAATCAATCGCTGTATTTGTTGCGGAACAGAAAATTTTTTGAACTCAACAAACTGTAAAAATTGCGGCAGCCTTTTTCGACCGATACATCGCCGGAATTTGTCCCGAAAAAATGCGACGGAAATTTTCGGTCGTCAAATCCCTGCCTGCGTCATTTTGATTTCTGACAATCGTTCGGACGGCAATTCGGACAGCCGTCCAAGCGCAAAATCGCCCCGCGGCATTTGCCGCGGGGCTGAATATTTTATTCACATCAGAACCACCGGTTTGATGAGGTCGCGGGGTTTGTCCTTCATGAGCATGAGCGCCTCTTCGATATGCCCGAATCCCTTAAACCGGTGGGTGAGCAGTCGGGAAGTATCCAGCCGCTTATATTCCAGAAGGGACACGAGCTTCTGCATGCGCACCCCGCCGCCCGGCATCAGTCCGCCCGCGATGGTCTTGTGCCCCATGCCGCACCCCCATTCGACGCGGGGGATGCGCACGTAATCCCCTTCGCCGAGATAGTTGACGTTTCCGATCCTGCCGCCGGGGCGAACCATTTTCACCGCCTGGATAAAGGTGTCGTTATCCCCGCCCGCGACGATGACTTTGTCCACCCCCCTGCCGTGCGTCGCCGAAAGCACCTGATCGGCGATGTCCCCGTCCTTATAATTGAGGATGTCCGTGGCGCCGTAAAACCTCGCCGCCTCCGCGCAGTTGGGGCGGGAACCGACCGCAAACACCCTGCCCGCGCCGCCGAGCGCGCACGCCGCCACCGACATCAGCCCCACGGGGCCTATCCCGATGACGCAGACGCTGTCCCCGAACCCGACCTGCGCCAGCTCCGCGCCGTGGAAGCCCGTGGGGACCATATCGCTGAGCATCACGGCGTCGGCGATCTCCACCCCTTCGGGCAGGAGGGCGAGATTGGCGTCCGCTTCGTTGACGTGGAAATATTCGGCAAACACGCCGTCCTTGAAATTGGAAAACTTCCAGCCCGCCAGCATGCCGCCCGAGTGCATGGCATACCCCGTCTGCGCCTCTTCGCTCTCCCAATCGGGGGTGATGGCGGGCACGATGACCTTGTCCCCCACCTTGATTTTCCGCACGAGCTTGCCCGTCTCCACCACTTCGCCCACCGCTTCGTGACCGAGAATCATGTCCCTGCGTTCGCCGAGCGCCCCTTCCCATACGGTGTGGACGTCGGAGGTGCAGGGGGACACGGCGAGCGGCCGCACGATCGCGTCCAAAGGCCCGCACGCGGGCGCCTCCTTTTCGATCCAACCCGTTTTGCCGATGCCGAGCATGGCATAGCCTTTCATTTTCATTGCCGGTTTTTCCTCCTCAAAAGATTTCTTATCCCCATGTTACCACATCGGGGAGGAAAAATCCGCACGGTTTTTGCCCTTTCCCGTCGGCTTTTGCCAAAACGAAAGCAGCCGTGCCGCCAACCCACTTTATGCCCCATTATGGCTCCCTTGTGCAAAGGGAGCTGGCGCGCGCAGCGTGACTGAGGGATTGTCCGTTCGGTTTTCCATTTATAAAAACCCGCCCGACAGAGCGGACAGGTTTTCGTTTCAACATAGAGATTCCGCACAGACAACATTCCGGTCGGAGGCGAATTTCAGACGGTGACGAGAAAGCCGCGTTCTTTCAGTCCCTTTTCTATCTCGTCCAGCGTTTTTTCGTCGGGGGCGGTGACGGTGTGATAGTGATAGCCGTCCGTCACGAGCATGAGGGGACGGCTGGCGCCGCTGCGGATGCTGCGCACGAATTCGGAGACCTGCAAAGGCGTCTGTACGCCGAGATCGGCGCGGATATTTCCATACACCCGATGGCTGACCGAAACGTCCTTCACCGTCCCGCCCAGCCGGACGATGAGTTCGAGTTCCTCCCCGACCTCCGCCTCCGTATGCCGCACCTTGAACACCCGTTCCGCCCGCGGCGGCGAAGAGAGGACATAGCCGCGGTTGGTGGAGATCACAGACGCGCCCGACGCCCGCAACAGGGCGATGTCCTGCACGATCACCTGCCGGGACACGCCGAATTTTTCCCCGAGCGCCCCCGCGCTCTGCGGTTCCGCACCCGGGCGCAGCGCCGCCAGAATGCCCGCCCGCCGCGCTTCGCCGTCCGCCTTTTCCGTTTTTGCAACAGAATTTTTCATCTTCTTTTCCTTCCCCTTTTTTCGGATACTTTTTGCCGTCGTCGCAACCCTGCCCCCGTCAGATTGCTTTGAGATTTTTCATCGAAAGATCGAGAATCCCCGCCGAATGGGTGAGCGCGCCGCTGGAAATATAATCGACGCCGAGCGAGACGAGCCGGGCGATGTTCTCCTTCGTGACGTTGCCCGAGCATTCCGTCTCCGCCCTGCCCCGGCACATCGCCACCGCCTTTTCCATGTCCGCGGGGGGCATATTGTCGAGCATGACGATGTCCGCGCCCGCGTCCAGCGCCTCCTGAAGCTGCGCCAGCGTCTCCACTTCGATCTCGATTTTATGGACGAAAGGCGCATATGCCTTCGCCGCCTTCACTGCCGCCGCGACCCCGCCCGCCGCGCCGATATGGTTGTCTTTGAGCAGCACCCCGTCCGAGAGGTTATAGCGGTGATTGTTTCCGCCCCCCACCCGCACGGCGTATTTTTCGAAAACGCGCATGTTGGGGGTGGTCTTGCGGGTATCCAGAAGTCTGGTCTTTGTCCCTTCCAGCAATTTCGCCGTCGCGCGGGTGTACGTCGCGACGCCGCTCATCCGCTGCAAAAAGTTGAGCGCGACCCGCTCCCCCGAAAGCAGTACGCGGATGTCCCCCGTCAGCTCGGCGAGCAGCTGTCCCTTTTGGATCTCCTCCCCGTCCCGCGCGTAAAATTCCGCCGTCGTCGCGGGGTCGAGAATCTCAAACGTCCGCAGAAAGACGTCCAGCCCGCAGATGACCCCTTCCTGCTTGGCGATCAGCTGCACCCTGCCCTTCTGATACGCCGGTATCACCGCGTTGGTGGAGACGTCCTCACTCGTGATGTCCTCTTCGAGCGCCATGCGGATGAGTTTGTCCGCCTGCAATTTCATCGTGATCGGATTCATTTTTTCTTCTCCTTGTCCTTTATCGTTCTCGTTCTGTTTTTCTTTTGTCGCTTACGCGGTTTTATCCCGTTTATCTCGCGGCGGAACGCGCGGCGCCGGTCCTGCCCGCGTCTTCCGGCTTCTCCGCCCCGGCTTTGCCCGCCCTTTTCGCGCGCTCCCGCGCCGATCTTTCCATGCCCGCTTTCACGAGCTCCGCATATTCCGCGGCGAGCGCCTTTTTGTCCTTATATTTGCGCTCGTCAAATCCCTGCCCCGCCCGTTTTTGCGTTTCTTCCGAAACCGCGGCATAGGTATTCCCGATCCGGAGCGCGGCGCGCCGGGCAAAGAGCAGGCTTTCGAGCAGGGAGTTGGACGCCAGGCGGTTTTTGCCGTGCACGCCGTTGCAGCAGGTCTCGCCGACGGCGAACAGGCGGGGCATCTCCGTTCTGCCCTCCGGATCGCTTCCGATGCCGCCCATAAAATAATGCTGGGCGGGCACCACGGGCACGGGACGGGAAAAGGGGTCGTACCCCTCTTCGAGACACCTCTTTACGATGGCGGGGAAATGGACGCGCAGCTCTTCGGGCGGGATCGTCCGCATGTCCAGCCAGACGCATTCGCTGCCCGCTTTTTGCATCTGCCCGCGGATCGCCGCCGTCACGACGTCGCGGGGTTTGAGCTCGTCCGTAAACCGCCTGCCCACTCCGTCGAGAAGCACGCCCCCTTCGCCGCGCACCGATTCGGAGATGAGAAACCGCCGCCCCCGCCTTTTGGTGTACAGCGTCGTGGGGTGGATCTGCACGTAATCGAGATCGCGGACGGCGATGCCGTGTTTCAGGCAGATCGCCACGCCGTCCCCCGTCAGCTGGGGGAAATTGGTGGAGGAGGCATACAGCCCCCCGACGCCGCCCGTGGCGAGAATGACGTAATCGGCATAGACACACGCGATCTCCCCCGTCCGCTCGTCGCGGAGGACGCCGCCCGCGCACTCCTTTCCGTCCGTCAGGATGTCCACGAGAGAGGTGTACGGGCGTATGTGCACGTTTTTCAGCTTCCGCACCCGCGAAAACAGGCGGGAGGCGATCTCCTTTCCCGTCGTGTCGGCGTGGTATAAAATGCGGTTTGCCGAATGCCCGCCCTCCCGCGTGTAGAGCAGATTCCCCGCTCCGTCCCGCGCGAAGCGCACGCCAGCCAGCATCAGATCGGCGATCGTCTCCCGGGCGCCGCCGATCATGCAGTTCACAGTCTCCGGGTCGTTTTCGTAATGCCCCGCCCGCATCGTGTCCTCAAACCAGGCGTCTTTGTCCCCGTCCCAGCGCAGCGTGCAGATGCCGCCCTGCGCCAGATAGGAATCCGCCTGCTTCACGCCGCCCTTGCAGACGAGCAGAATTTTTTTGTCCCGCGGCAGAAAGAGCGCGGCATTCAGCCCCGCCGCCCCCGCGCCCGCCACGATTACGTCGTATTTTTCGGTATTGCCCATATCCAACCTTGCACTTTTCTCTTTTATCGTCGTGCGGCTATTACTATACACCATATCTTTACAGGTGTCAAGACATTTGTCGGGGTGTCTGCGTTTTTTATCGGTTGACGGAATTTTTTATCGGTTGCCGCCGCCGGTTGACAGAAAAAAACGGATATGCTACAATATCTTATAAGATTTCACAAGCCGCCCCGGGCGTAAAAAGAGGTATTTTTTATGGTCATCTGTCTGATCGGGACGAATACGATCTCCTTTTCGGGCGACGTCGATTTTTCCTCTCTGGAAAAATACGGCGACCTTCGCCTTTATCCATCCCTGACTGCGGAAGAGACGATTGCCCGCTGTTCGGACGCGGACGTCCTTCTCGTCAATAAAACCGACCTTTCCGAAAAGGTCATCGCTTCCCTGCCCCGCTTAAAATACATCGGACTGTATTCGACGGGATATAACAACGTCGATCTTGCCGCCTGCAAAAAGCGGGGAATCGTCGTCTCCAACACCCCCGATTATTCGACGGACGCCGTGGCACAGCACGCCGTGGCGCTGCTGCTCGCGGGGGCGGGCAGTCTCGTCGATTACGTCTGTTCGGTGGAGCGCGGGGATTGGCAGCGCTGTTCGGGATTTTCCTATTACGACTACCCCATGGTTGAGGTGAAGGGAAAAACGCTGGGCATTTTCGGCTACGGCAGCATCGGAAAAAGGGTGGCGGAGATCGGCGCGGCGCTCGGCATGCGCGTCATCGTCTGCACCCGTACCCGCCGCCCCGGCTGCCCATTCCCCTACGTCGACAAAGAAACGCTGTTTTCGCAGTCCGACTTCCTCTCCCTGCACTGCCCGCAGACGCCGGAGACACAAGGGCTGATCGACGCGCGGGCGCTGGCGAAAATGAAACGGACGGCGATCCTCATAAACACGGCGCGCGGCGGCCTGATCGACGAGAGCGCGCTCGCGGCGGCGCTGAACGAGAACCGGATCGCGGGCGCGTATCTGGACGTGGTGTCGGAGGAGCCCGTCCGGGCGGACAATCCCCTCCTGAAAGCGAAAAACTGCCGCCTGACGCCGCACGTCGCCTGGCAGCCGTTGGAAACCCGCCTCCGCCTGCACAAACAGGTAGAAGAACATCTTGCGGCATTCCTCAGCGGCAGCCCCCGCGACGTCGTAGGCGTATAATTTGGCAGCGCGATCGGGCCGCAAAATCGCCGCAAGCCACGACGCCCCAACCAATCATCCTCCCCCGCAGGCCGCGGAAAAAGGGACGGCGCTTTCGGTCGCCGTCCCTTTCCCATGCAAAAAACAATCAGATCCGTTCCGCATACGGGCCTGATTCAGGCCGCGTCGTTGCGCCAATCCACGGCGGGGCGGGGCACTCCGTCGTACAGTTCCCCGATCAGCCGCACGAGGCAGGAATTGAGATATTCCACGGTAAACTCGCCGACGGCGGGTTTCTCGTGCGAAAGCCCGATGCCGCTGTCGTCCGTCAGAAAGACGTACCGCCCGCCCGTCAGAAGCGCCGCCGAGCGCATCAGATACTGCGTCAGCGTATCCGCGCCGCTCGCCGCTACGGGCATCACGGAAATCCCCCGTTCCGCCGCTTCGTACACTTTCGCCCCGTACACGGCGCGCATATCCTGACCGGACAGGGCTGCGTGGGGCGGCGCGTCCAGCACGGGGATGAGGATCTTTTTCGCGCCCTCCCGCCAGGACAGCCCCAGCGCCTCTTCGAGCGCCTCTTGCACCGCTTCGGGATAGTCCCCGCCTCCCTCCGCGTTCTGCCCCGCCAGAATCGCCCGCTGCGCCGGGATGTCGGCGGTGAAATCCGAACTTCTCACGACGTACTCGTCCCCTTCGTCCCGATAGAACACGAACGCGAGCGAAATGTCCGCGTCCAGCTCCGCTTCCGCGCGGGAGATCACGTCGCCGAGCTCCGCCTGTAAATAGATGAGTTCGTCCCCCATCGATCCGGTGGTATCGACCATGAAGCACAGATCCAGCTTGGTATAGGAGCGCGCTTCGGAGAGCGTCGCCGCAACCCTGCCCCCTTCGTCCGCCGCTGCGGGCACAAGCGCGTCATAGCCGGCGGAGACGGTATATTCCCCCGCCGTCTGCGGAAAAAGATATGCCTTTCCGTCCGCGCCCGAAAAGGCGGCAAGGCTTTCCCCTTCCCCTTCGAGGACGACTTTCGCGCCCGCCGCGGGATTGCCCTCCCCGTCCGTCACCGTCACTTCCACGCGGTTCAACACGGACATGCCCCAGGCATTTTTCCGATCTTCGCCCGGCAGATAGGCGGCAAACAGCCCCGGTTCCGCCTCTTCGCTTCCCTGTTCCCCGCAGGCGATCGTCACACTCGTCTCAAACAGCCCCTTGAAAAAAGAATAATCCGCGTTGTCGTCCCAGGCGCCCGCCGTAAGCTGCCCCGCGGGGATGGTCTGAACTCCGTCCGAAACGCCGCCCGCATCGCCGGTGTCGCCCGGATCGGAAGGCATCGCGCCGCCTCCGCCGTCCACGCCGGCTTCGCCTGTCGCCGCTTCGCCGCCGGGGATGAAATTTCTGCCCCCGTCCGCCGCGGCACACCCGGAAAGCGCCGTCCCGAAAAGCGCAAACGCCAGCGCCAGCGCTCCGAAATGCAGTTTTTTCATATCAAAATCCTCCTTATTTCTTCGGAATTTATCCCTTCGGAACGCCCGCCCCGTCCTCTGCGGCGGTTTCTTCCGAATCGTCCGGATTTTCGGAATCGTCCGGACCTGCCGAATCGGAATCGTCCGGATCCGCCGAATCGGAATCGTCCGAACCGGACCCGGACGTTTCTCCCTCCCCGGAACTTCCCGGCTCTTCGGGCGCAGGCGCCCCCGATCCTTCGTCCGCGGGGAAATCGACGTCCCCCGACATTTCGTCACCCGGCGCCTCCATATTGGCATTGCCGTCCGCCATGTTGCCCCTCATTCCTCCGCCCGTAAGAAATACGGGCAGGGCGGCGAGACAGAGGAGGACAGCGGCGCAAAGGGTCCCCGCCGCGCCCGCGAGAATGCGGCGGCGCTTTTTCCTGGCGCGTTCGTATTTTTCGATTTTTCCGAACACTTCATCGGCGATCTGTCTGTCCGTCTTCATCCCGCACCTCCTTTTCCAAAATCTGTTTCATCAAAACCCTGCCCCGTGCCAATCGGTTATAAGTGCGCTTGACGCCGCCGCCCGTGACGCGGGCGATCTGTTCGGGGGACATGTCTTCGAAATACCGCAAATGCAGCGCCGTGCGCTCTTCTTCGGGCAGGGCGGCAAGCGCCCGATGCACCGCCCGCGCCCTCTCCTTGCGGATGAGTTCCTCTTCGAGATCGGTTGCGTCCCGCTCGTTGCCCGAAATTCCCTTTTCCCGCCTCCGCCGCCGGCCGCGCACCGCGTTGAGCGCCCGGTTGCGCGCGATGCGGAAGAGATAGGTCTCAAACCGCGCGCCGCCCGTCTCGTCGAAGGGTTTTTTGCGCTTGTACAATTCGAAAAACACGTCGGAAACGACATCTTCGGCGAGCGCGGCGTCCCGCGTGAACTCGTTCACGAACAGCAAAAGGGCACGGCGATAAAGGGCGAGCAAATCTTCCAGCCCGCTCTTGTCCCCGGCGAGAAACCGCCGGTAGCAGCCTAACCCGTCCTTCCTGTCCATCCGGACCTCCTTCTTTGGGCGAAGCACGGTGTCCTCTTTTGCGCTCTTCACTTATACAAACACCGTCCGCGCCCGTTTTACTCACAAAAAATCAAAAATTTTTCAAAAAATTTTTTTACCGCATCCGTCCACACCCTGGCTCCCTTGTGCAAAGGGAGCTGTCAGCCGAATGGCTGACTGAGGGATT
>ERZ1643251.5132-NODE-5132-length-10879-cov-7.104305_pt1 | contig 10879 bp, 13 predicted proteins | sample MGYA00579261_ERZ1643251 | MGnify/ENA primary metagenome ERZ1643251 (study PRJEB29033, sample SAMEA4952267) | chicken gut metagenome | biome: Broiler Chicken; feature: Gastrointestinal Tract; material: Caecum | place: Ireland | collected 2018 | study: Broiler...
AAGAAATTGAAGCTTTTAATACTGCTAAAGAGGAAAAACTGCGGGCAGAATATATTTTCCCTGATAGTGACAAAAAATATCTGTCAGAAGATGAAATCAGGACAAAGACTGTTGATGAAATGCTTATAGGCAGAAATGAGATCTTTGCACGACATGGATACATATTCACAGATGAAAATTTGAAGAATCATTTTGAAAGCACCTCTTGGTATGAAGGGACTATTCCGGCAGAACAGTTTAATTCGGACCAGGTATTTAATGACTTTGAAAAGAAAAATATCGAACTCATTAAGAGCGTGGAAGATGAAATAAATGGGATATCGGCTCCGGAAGTTGCCGAAACTGAAGAAGATGAATTTATTGGAATGAGTGGGACTTATGTTTGCACAGATTCTGATTTGTTCCATACAGGAAGGATTGAGATATATCGGACAGGTAATACGGCAGATTTCACACTTGGTGCATTACAAATGAATTATGATCTAATTACAGGTAGTGCAGAGATTATAAATAGTAATACTATTCAAATTAATTCATACGGAGCAATAATCACATGTACCTGGTCTGATAGTAAACATATGTATGTAACAAATTCAGATGTTTATGAAGGAATGGATGGTGCAGCCATTGATGATACTACTAATGGACGAAATTATGTCTATAGTGTAGAATTTAGTCAATGAAAACTTAATTATGTTAAATGTCTGGAAAAATATTATTGAAAAATCAAAAGTATACTGTTAGAATAGTATTGAGCAATATTTTTATAGTGATAGTTGGTGACTATATTTTATGCATGCTAGAGATATGGTCATGAATCAAGGGAAATGAATAATCAAAAAGTGCGAATGTGGCTGTCATAAAAATAATTTGCTCCAAAATTATATTTTAATTTTAGGAGGAAAAAAATGAAAGCTACCAAAAAAGCTAAAAGAGCTAAAAAAATGAAAAAGGCTCCACTTCAAAAAGTGCCACTTTGTAAAGTCCTGAACAGTGACTGGGTTGAATGCAAGTCTTATTATGACAAAGTTAACAAAACTTTTGACATATGTGATGATATTTTAGACTTGGAAGACCGGTTAGATAAAGGGGAGGTCATAATATTTCCAACAGAGGATTACTTATATCCTTATAACGAGGCTATGAGGGATTATCTAAACGATAACGAGATTGAAGTTCCATCTAAAAGAAAAGCAATCGGGTATCTAGCTGAGAATGGGGATCAATATGACTTTTATTCATACAGAGGTGAAGAAGTGAAAAAAAGATTGCTCACATGGTTGGAAAGTCGAAAGATTCCAATCGAAATTATCTAATGAAAAGGGGACTGTGGCTGTGTGTCACAGTCCTCTTGTATATGAGGTGTTAAAGGATTTTTGAAAAAGTAAATTTTTGAGATTTGAATTATATATTATAAAAGTGAATCAATATTACCCAGGCAGAGTCTGCAACAGACTCTGCCTCTTTTTACTTTAAGAGGAGGTGTCCAATGGGAAAGATTTTATTAGCTGTCCTAGGAGTAGCGGCGGTTATCATCGAACAAGTCTTCGATGACGAGTAAAAAAGAAATGAAAAGAGTTAAAAAAGGAGGATTTATTATGGCAGCAAATCTAGAAAGTATATTTTATGTAAGAGAGACCCCATGGCATGGCCTGGGAACAAAAGTAATGGAAGCTCCTGCTTCCGAGGAAGCACTAAAGATAGCCGGATTAGACTGGAAGGTGATCCAGGAGCCAATCTATACTACAGAGAAAGAGTTGATAGAGGGCTTCAAAGTAAATGTAAGGGATACTGACCGCAGGGTGTTAGGCGTAGTCAGTGACCGGTATAAGATCGTGCAGAACCAGGAAGCTTTTTCCTTTACCGATGAGCTCCTGGGAGAAGGAGTACGTTATGAGACTGCAGGCAGTTTACAGAACGGCAGGAAGGTCTGGCTTCTGGCCAGAATGCCTCACGAATATATCATTTCCGGGGAGCGGATCACTCCCTATCTGGTATTCTTTAATTCCCATGACGGCTCCGGGGCGATCAAGGCAGCACTTACGCCAATCCGCGTCGTGTGCCAGAATACCCTGAACCTGGCTCTCTCTACGGCAAAGCGTTCCTGGTCCATGATACATACCGGGAATATCCAGGGAAAGATCCAGGAGGCCAGGGACACTTTATTCCTGGCAGAAAAGTACATGGACAGCCTTGGCAAGGAGTTTGAAAGCCTGCGGAAAAAGAAGCTCTCCGACAGACAGGTGCAGGAATATATTGAGATTCTCCTGCCCATCGAAGACGGCTCAACGCCACAGCAGATCAGGAACATGAAGCGGCTGAGGGAAGATCTGGAAATGCGGTATTATGATGCTCCGGACCTGAAAGACCTAGGAAACAACGGCTACCGCTTTGTCAATGCGGTCAGTGATTTCGCCACCCATGGGAACCCTTTGAGACGCACTGCAAATTATCAGGAAAATCTATTCGCCAGGACGGTAGAGGGGAATCCCTTTATTGATAAAGCCTACCAGATGGCAGCTGCAGTATGAGAAAGGAGAAAAAATGGACAGGAAGATATTGGAGAGGCTGTATTGCGAGAAGCTCAGCAGGGAACTGGCAGCTTATAAGGCCTCCATATTAGAGATGGACAAAGAAGAAATTTATGGAGCAGCCTACGAGATTGACTGTGTGATCAGCATTTATGAGACTTTAATAGAGACTGCAGAAAGCAGAGCAGAAGATTTTCTGGAATCCGTGATCGTGTTTCCGGGGCTTCTGCTTTTTCTATATCACGAATGGCTGAAATATGAAGATTCTCATATGGAGGAACTGTCCTGCTGTCTGAATAAGGAACTTATAAAGCTCAGCGAAGAATATAAAAAGGAGGAGAAAGCGGCATGAGGAAATTAGTTTCGACACGGAACATGGATAAGAAGGAATGGCTGAAATGGAGGACTATGGGGATCGGAGGCTCCGACGCTTCCGTGATCGCTGGCGTGAATCCCTACAGGTCCGTGTTCCAGCTCTGGAAGGAAAAAACGGGGCAGGAAGAACCGGAGGAAAAGGACAATGAATATACGCACTTTGGAAGCCTCCTGGAACCTGTCATTAAGAGAGAGTTTACCAGAAGGACGGGGTTAAAAGTCCGGAACCGCTATGCGATCCTCCAAAGCGAGGAGCATCCCTTTATGCTGGCAGATTTAGACGGGATCGTCTATGAGGACCATAAGATGTGCATTTTTGAAGCGAAGACAGCCAGTGCCTATAAAAAGGAAATCTGGGAACAGGGAGTGCCCCTGGAGTATCTTTACCAGATCCAGCATTACATGGCGGTGACCGGAGCTGAGAAGACCTACATAGCGGCCCTGGTAGGCGGCAACCATTTCCTTTACCACGAAGTCTCCAGGGACGAAGCCATGATCCAGGATATCATACAGATGGAGAAAGATTTCTGGGAAAACCATGTACTGACAGGAAAGGAGCCACAGGCAGATGGCTCTAAAGCTACGGCAGAATATCTGGACGAATCCTTTGGCACTTCCAACGGGAAGATCGTGGAGCTGCCGAAAGAGAGCCTTGCCCTGTTTGAAGAGTATGACCATATTTCTGCACAGCTTGCTCAGTTGAAAGAAGCGAAAGAGACGGTAACAAACAAGATGAAAAATTACCTGAAGGAAAATGAGAAAGGGATCATCGGTGACCGTCAGGTGACATGGAAATCCGTGACTTCTACTGCTTTTGACCGGAAGAGGCTGGAGCAGGAGCGGAAAGAAATCTACCAGGAGTACTGTACGGAAAAACAATACCGGAGATTGTCCGTGGCATGAACGGGATAGAAAACGGGGCAGGAGCTGCGACGCATCCTGCCCTAAAGAATGGAGGATGCAGAGATGAAAGATAAGGAGATCAGACTTTTAAAGGCAGAAGAGATCGAGTGCAGAGTGGCAATGATCAACGAGAAAGGATTGAGCCTTCTGCTGTTCAAAGACGCAAGAGTGGATCAGAAGATACTGGATGAGACCTTTACCCCCTTCGGCTGGAAGCGGACACACCAGAGCATAGACGGCAACCTGTACTGTACGGTAGAGATCTGGGATAAAGAAAAGGATCAGTGGATCGCAAAACAGGACGTGGGGATTCCAAGCTATTCGGAAAAGGAGAAGGGACAGGCATCCGATTCTTTTAAACGTGCCTGCTTTAACTGGGGCGTAGGCCGGGAACTGTATACGGCACCGTTTATCTGGATATCGGCAGCTTATGCCAATATCCAGAAAAAGGGAGAGAAATATGTCACAGGGGAACGCTTCCATGTGCAGGAGATCAGCTATAGCGGCCAGAGGGAGATCGCTGGGCTTGTGATCGTCAACGGACAGGGAAAAAAGGTCTACGAGTTTCAAGAAAAAGAGGCTCAGAAGGAAGCAAAACTGGGAGAAGACAAAATGCGGGATTTGAAAAAAGAGCTGGAACGGACGGGAGTTCCCATAGAGAAAGTGCTGGAACGTTATCATGTTAGGGACGCCAGCCAGCTTACCCTGCCTATGTATACAAATGCCATGAACAGCCTGAAAAAGACCAGCTCCAGGAAAGCGGCATGAGCCTGTGGGCATCATGAGAGAAAAGAACAGAGAACAGAAGGGATGAGCGGTAGAAAACCCTGTCCCTTCTATATAAAACAGATACTTTATGGGAGAGAGGATAACGAAAATGGATTTTAATGGATTTATAAAAGATTTTTGTACCCAGGTACAGAAAAGACTGGGAGAAAACTACCTGGTCACTGTAGAAAATATAAGAAAAGGCCGTGAACCGGGAGACTATGCCCTCTGTGTCCGCAATGCGGCGGGGGAAGGAAAGGCGTTAGCATACTTTTCTGTGGAAGAAGCTTATTCAGATCATCAGAGAGGGCTCTCTATAGAGCCGGCTCTGGATAAGCTCCTGGAAAAAACCAGATGTGCAAGCCGGTTCCTGAAGGAGACGGAAAGTGGAAGGATGAGTTCCGGGTGGAAAGGGGTCAAGGACTGCGTTTATCCCATGATGATATGGCCGGAACGGAATCGGGAACTTCTTTCTATGCTCCCCCACAGACAGTTCCTGGACCTGTCCGTAGGCTATATCATAAGAAAAACATATCCTGGGGTGGGGACCATAGCAATTAAGATCACGAAAGACCTGCAAAAATTGCTGGGGATCACGGAAGAGGAATTGTATCAGCAGGCATTAAAAAATCTGAAGGAAGACCACTACCAGATCAGGAATATGGCAGAGATCATCAGAGAAAACTTTACAGAAGAGGAAGCAGAGAAATTTGCGGATGATGACAGTCTGCTGGTACTGACGAATGAGGAGAAATGGTACGGAGCTGCAGGGGTTTTGCTGGAAAAGGATTTCTTTCAGCGTACATTAGGACACAGAAGCTACTATGTTATACCTTCAAGCATCCATGAACTTATGTTCGCTCCTGCAGATACGATCTGGGAAGAGGAAGAAGTCAATTGGATGCTGCGGCAGGTCAACCGGGAACAGCTCAGCGAGGAAGAGTGGCTGAACGATCACGTCTATATCTATAATGGATGGACGGGAGAGATCGAAAATATGAATTGAACAAGTCGAGTAAAATTCATGATAAAGATGCCTGAAATGCAGAATATAGAGAAGAAAAAGGAAGCATAGATTATGTATTATGAAACATTTGCAGAGAAGATGAAAGATCATTCAGGACAGAGTGAGATGGGCTTACCAACTGAAAACCTTACTTTAAAACAAAGACGGTGTCAACATTGTGCAGTTCTCATAGAACAAGCGGGAGAATGGTACTGTGATGAAATGCAGAAACCGGTAGAAGAAATAGAACGCTGTCCGGAAGGAGTGGGAATGCCGGAAGAACTATATAAAAATAAATATTAAAAAAGTTTAAAATACCCGCAGAACAATTCTGTGGGTATTCTGGGTGGTAGATATGAATAAGGAAAACAGAAGGATTTTCGGCTATGCCAGGGTCAGCAGTAAGGAGCAGAATCTGGACCGGCAGATACTAGCCTTGAAGGATTATGTGCCGGAAGAAAATATCCTGGTGGACAAAGCCAGCGGAAAGGACCTGGAAAGAGACTCATACCAGGCATTGAAAGGTGCTCTGGGGCTGAGGCCTGGAGACACGCTAATTATTACATCACTGGACCGGTTGTCGAGGAGCAAAGCGGATATTAAAAAAGAGCTGGAGTGGTTCAAAGAGAGGAAAGTAAGACTGCAGATTTTAGACCTGCCGACTTCCATGATCGAAGTGCCTGAGGGCCAGCAATGGATTCTGGAGATGATCCAAAATATAATTATTGAGGTTCTGTCGAGTATCGCAGAGCAGGAGCGGCTTACCATTAAGAAACGGCAACGAGAAGGCATTGAAGCGGCACAGAAGAAAGGGAAAAGATTCGGAAGACCAGCGGTCCAGATGCCAGATGATTTTGATTCGGTATATAGCCAGTGGAAGCGGAAAGAGATAACGGCAGTGGAGGCAATGGGGAAGCTCCATTTATCCAGCAGTACTTTTTACCGGATGGTGGGGCAATATGAAAGCGTGTCAAAACGTGTGTGACTTTTGGAAGATGTGTCAAAAGTAAAAAATAAGGTTTAGAGAGAGACCTGCAGGGGAATATGCAGGTCTCTCAAAAGGTAGAGGTTGTGGGAAGAGAAGGAGCTGGTAAAGAGATCATTTTTTGTCATTTTATATAGTAAGAAAAGATTTTCCTATTCTCTGAAAGCTATGCTATAATGACCTTAAAGAAGTTGGCGAGATAAGGTAAACAGTGTGTAGAAATATAGAAATGCAGATATAATATAGACAGACTGCAGAAGGAGGGATAGAAAATGCCTGTAACGATAGAACAGCTGCTGAGCCAGTATGTAGGGCTGCTCAGGCAGATTTATGGCAATCACCTAAAGACAGTTATCCTATATGGGTCTTACGCCAGAGGAGATTATAAAGAAGACTCAGACATTGATATTATGATCTTATTGGATATGGAGGATATGGATATCAAAAGATTCCGGCATGACCTGTCTGGAATAACTTTTGATTTCAACCTGGATCATGATCTGGATATAAAGCCGATTGCAAAAAGTAAGGAGCATTTTGAAAAGTGGGCAGGAGTATATCCTTTTTATACCAATGTAGAACGGGAGGGGGTAAAACTATTTGAAGCAGCATGAGGAAGGAACAAGGAAGGATTTGGTATTGTACCGTTTGGATACCGCTAAAGATGATATAAAATCTGCAAAAATTCTTATAGATGCCGGGGAATATCGAGGGGCGAATAATAGGGCTTACTATGGGATTTACCATGCGATTTCTGCAATTCATGCATTGGATGGAAACGCATACAAAAGACACAAAGACGCTATTGCCAACTTTAACAAAGACTATATTAAGAATGAAGTGTTCCCCAGAAGTTTAGGAAGAAGGATTGCAGAAGCAGAAGAGATACGCCACGCCAGCGACTATGACGATTTCTACATAGCAACCAGAGAAGAGGCAGAGGAGCAGATAGAAACAGCGGAAGAACTGGTAGGTGCGGTGGAAGATTATATAAAGGATAGGATTGTATTATAAAAAGCAGATTTTCTCTTTCTAAGAGCTATACTATAATGAACACAATAGGCAGTAAAAGGAATGATGCGAAATACTAGAATTAAAAAGAGATATTTATAAAGAACTAATAAAATGGAAAGAATCTGATACAGGGCATGTACTGGAAGTTAATGGAGCAAGGCAGGTAGGTAAAACCTATATCCTGGATAAATTTGCAAAGGAGAATTATACGCAATATCTGTATATTAATATGATGCAGACATCAGGACGGGAATTTTTGCAGTGTCTGGAGGCTGCAGCTACTTGGAAGCCAGGGGAAAAACGAGTAGAAAGACCACTGCATCGAGCTTTCCAATTATTTCAGCCTGATTTCCAGGATGAAAAAACAACAGTTGTTGTGGTAGATGAAATCCAGGATTCGGCGGAAGTGTATTCGAAAATCCGTCAGTTTTCCAGAGAATTTACCTGCGATTTTATTGTGACAGGCAGCTACTTGGGAAGAACCTTAAATAAGGAATACTTCCTTCCTGCAGGAGATGTGGATATATTAATAATGGATACGCTGTCATACGAAGAGTTCCTTGGAGCGGTAGGCAAACGAGAGCTTTATGACCAGATCAGCCTATATGGAGAAGGAAAATCAGAAGATTATGACGAACTAAAGCATTGGTATGATATCTATATAACAATCGGTGGATACCCGGCTGTAGTAAAATGCTATCTGGAGACGGAAAATACTGATAACTGCATGGAAGAATTAGGAAATATTATCCGAGTATTTGTGGATGAATCGGAAAGGTATTTCGATGATATTCTGGAAGTAAACCTTTTCGGGCAGATTTTCCCTGCAATAGCACAAAGTATGATCCGTGAAAAGAAAGGCTCTTCAGATCTTGTAACAGATCTGTCCAGTATAATATTTAAAGAGGATAGTAACTGGCTGACCAAAAAGAGTATTAATCAGGCAGTGGCATGGTTGTACCGCTCTAATGTGATCGGATATTGTAATAAAGTAAACGAGTGCAATATTCTGGACGTGACATTTAACAGCCGCTTTTATTTCAGAGACATTGGGCTTATCCGGTATTTCCTGAGAATGACCGGTGCAGATAAAAGTACCATTGAAGGGATTGTAAATGAAAACTTTGTGTATCTGTATTTGGCACGTTTGGTAAGAAAGTATAAGATTGCCGGGACAGCTCCGGCCTTTGGGGTCTATAAGCAGGGAGAGATTGATTTCTTTGTGAGAGGATTGGACACGTATAGAAATTATGCCATAGAAGTAAAAGCAGGAAAAAATGTGGGGAAGACAGCGAATCTTATCCTGCAGGACGGGAAAGCCGACCTGGTGTATTTTCTGAAGGGAGATACCTATGGTGGGATAGCGGATAAGAAGATTACCGTCCCGATTTATTTGACGGGGAGAATCGAACTTGCATAAAATGTCCCAGTTTCAAAATTATGGAAAAAAAAGGTTGTTTATAGTAGATAAAAAATGGGCAAAAAGCAAAAAAATTTGAGAATAGGACAAAGGAAAAGGGGAAGATGGAGCGATATTGTGTTTTAGATGAGGAATTGTATTTGAATGCGGAGATATATCAATGGGAGGTAAAGGAAACAGAACCTCCCTTTGGAATTTTTATGCAGATGCTTCATCAATATTATGATCCGATTCCCATCACAGAGCAATTAAGATTATTGAACGGTGTAGATCATGTAACCTGTTATTGGAATGGAAAGAAACAACAAAATACAAAACATAGTAATGAACCGGCAGAAAATTATACTAAAGAAGATGCAAATAAATTAGAAACATTCCCTAAGCATAAAGAAATAGATATATACTTTGCCGCAAGAATGAAAAAGTTGGGCACAAAGAATGAAAATGAGAAGATGGGAAAAATGGATAATCCTTGCGAAGCTATACTGAGAGATACATTATGTAAATACTCAGAGTATTTTTACCTTGATCTGTGCCAAGCGTTATATTATTCATTGGAATATCAAAGATTAAAGGGAAGCATGGTTCCACTTATTTCTGGGGATAATGTGTTAGGAATAAAGGAGGGATGGATGAGACTCAAGAAGAAAGGGCAAGACAAGATAAGGAGAGAAAAGAGAAAAAAGGTAGATGCATATAGCAAATTAAGTGACGTGGGAGTGGATGTCCCGGTTGATACGGACTTGAGAAGCGGGCATAATAGAGAAATACTAATTTCAGCTTTCGGAGCAGATTTTATTCGGTTTTTGATATCATCAGAGAAAAATGAAGGTATTGCAAAGAGAACTTATGGAATGCTTGATTATTTTTCCCCAAAAAGGAAAAACAGATATACAATAGAAGCCTATAGTGAATATATGATCAAAAAATATTTGGAAGGATTTCATACCCGTTTTAAAGAAGATGAAATTATTAATCAGATGCTGCTAAACCAAAATTTTGGCCTTTTTATTGTTGGAAATATATGTGACTTCCTAGAGGGATTGTTGAGCATAAGTGATGTTACAGATAAAGAAATTGAGGAATACATGCGTCCCCAAATAGATGGCTTTGTTAAAGAAATAAAAAAGTGCAGGCCATTTTTTTCAGTCCTTATTTTACTGGATGCTATATACCAGATAATGAATCAATATCCCTATGGAAAAAGAATAAAATCAGAAAAAAATATAGATATAATTTCTGAAATTTTAAAAGCTACATCAAATGTGGCGGCTGATTTGACTTTTCATATGAATTACATATATGATCAATTTGCAAATTATTTTTATTATGGGCTGTATAAGAAAAGCGGGAATAAAATGGATAAAACTCAGGAACTATTACGAGATGAAATCATGAAGTATAAGCAAATACTGGGAGTGAAAAAATCAGAAAATAATTATGAAACAGCGGAGATAAGAATATTTAAAAATATAGATCGTCGTAAATTTGGTGCTCTTTTTCCTTATATACAGAAAGCATATATGATTGAGTGCTAAAATATATTTAATAATGTAAAAGGTATGGAAATGCTTAGTTAAAAGTGTTGTCCATGCCTTTTTTGTTTTTGGATAACTAGTGAAAAACTAATTTTGGAAGATTAGTTATGCACAACAAAAAGACAAAAAATCTGGTAAACTCTCAATCAGTAAATGAAGAAGGAGTGAGATATATGAATCAAAAACCTTTTATCACAGGGAATAGTTCACAAAGGGAATGGGATATTTGGAACACTCAACAGATTGTCCAGGAAGTGGCAAAATTAAACCAGATGGATATACCAGTGCGCTGAAAGCGCCTGTCCGGTGTTTTGGAAATCACCTGTCCGGAAAGAGGAA
>ERZ1643251.5133-NODE-5133-length-10879-cov-7.034830_pt1 | contig 10879 bp, 10 predicted proteins | sample MGYA00579261_ERZ1643251 | MGnify/ENA primary metagenome ERZ1643251 (study PRJEB29033, sample SAMEA4952267) | chicken gut metagenome | biome: Broiler Chicken; feature: Gastrointestinal Tract; material: Caecum | place: Ireland | collected 2018 | study: Broiler...
TCGCTTTGGCCGCGCGCTCCGCCCAGATCAGGCTTTCGAGCAGGGAATTGCTCGCGAGGCGGTTTTTGCCGTGTACGCCGTTGCACGCCGTTTCCCCCGCCGAATACAGCCGCTTCATGCTCGTTTTGCCGTCCAAATCGACCTTGATGCCGCCCATGAAATAGTGTTGGGCGGGCACGACGGGAATGGGTTCTTTGAGCACGTCGTACCCCTCTTCGAGGCAATGGGCGCAGATGGTGGGGAAATGCTCGCGGATCGTCTTTTCGCCGACGGGGCGCATATCCAGCCGCACGAACTTGCTCCCCTCCTTTTTCATCTGCGCGCGGATGTCGCCCGTCACCACGTCGCGCGGCATCAGCTCGTTGCAGAAGCGCTTGCTCTCCCCGTCGAGCAGCACCGCGCCCTCGCCGCGCACCGACTCGGAGATGAGGAACCGCCGCCCCTGCTTTTCCGAATAGAAGGTGGTCGGGTGAATCTGCACATAGTCCAGATGCTCCACCTCCACGCCGTTGATGAGGGCGATAGCGAGCGAATCGCCCGTAAGATGGCGGAAATTGGTGGAATTTTCATACAATCCGCCCACGCCGCCCGTGGCGAGCAGGGTGAAATCCGCGTACACGTCCGTCAGTTTTCCGTCCTCCGAGCGCACCACGCCGCCGAAGCACTCGTTGCCCTCGGCAATGATGTCGACAAGCTCGGTATGTTCGCGGATCTCTACGTTGGGCAGGGCGCGCACCAGCGCCAAAAGTTTGCTCGTGATCTCCTTGCCGGTAATATCGTCGTGGAAAAGAATGCGCGGGCGCGAATGCCCGCCCTCGCGCGTGAAGCGGAAATTTCCCTCTTCGTCCCGCGCGAACTCCACCCCGTCTTCCACAAGCTCGGCGATCATCGAGGGGGAAAGGCGGATCATCTGCTCGACCGCCGCCGCGTCGTTCTCATAATGACCGGCGCGCAGGGTGTCGTCGAAGTAACCGCGGAAATCCTCCTCGCCGCGCAGCATGCAGATGCCGCCCTGCGCGAGGAAGGAATCGCTCTCGTCCGCAGCCGCCTTGGTGAGCATCAGAACGCGCATGTCCCGCGGCAGGTTCAGCGCGCAGCACAGCCCCGCCACGCCCGTGCCCGCGATGAGCACATCGTATTTTTGTACCGAATTCTTCATACCGTGTTCCCTTTTTTGCGACGCCCTATTTTGCGAGTTCGAGCATACGCTCGAGCGGGCGGCGTGCGGCGCTCATCTCTTCCTCGCCCATCTTCACCTCAAACCCGCCGCCGTTCAGGCAGGCGAGCACCTTTTCGGGCGTGACGAGTTTCATGTCGAGGCAGAGGGGCGTGACGGGGTAGAACTTTTTGCCCGCACAGCGGAGAGAAAGTTCGTACAGCACGCCCGGCTCGGTGCAGAGGATAAACTCTTTCGCGTCGCTCTTTTCGGCGAACGAAATGATCTCCGACGTACTTCCGACAAAGTCGGACAACGCGCGCACTTCGCCGCGGCACTCGGGGTGGGTGAGCACCTTCGCCGCGGGGTGGGCGAGCTTTTCGCTCTCCACATCCTGCGCAAGCACCACGGAATGCACGGGGCAATGCCCGCCCAGGTAATGAAACCGCTTTTCGGGCAGGCGCGCCGCAATATAATGCCCCAGATTGTCGTCGGGAATAAATAAGATATCTTTGTTCGGGAGCGCCGACACGATTTTGAGGGCGTTGGAGGAGGTGACGCACACGTCGCTCTCCGCCTTCAGCGCCGCCGTCGAATTGATGTAGCAGACGACCGCAAGGTTCGGAATTTCCGCGCGCAGGCGGCGGATGTCCTCCGCCCGCGCCATGTGCGCCATCGGGCAGTCTGCCTGTTCGTCTGGCAGAAGCACGCGGCGGGAAGGGTTGAGGATCTTCGCGCTCTCCCCCATGAACCGCACCCCGCAGAAGACAATCGTCTGCTTGTCCGACTGCGCCGCGATTTTGGCGAGATAGTAGGAATCGCCCACATAGTCCGCCATTGCCTGTACCTGCCCGTCCACATAGTAATGCGCCAGAATGACGGCATTCTCCCGCTGTTTGAGCCTTTGCAGCTCCTCTGCAACCATACCGATGTACTCCTTCGTGTTCCTTATCTCTGTTGATTCCATGATACTATACACGAAAAATTGACAGGTGTCAAGACATATACGGGCAAAAAGAAAAATTTCCGCCGGAAATATGGCGGAAATTCATGCGATCTGCATTGCGGCGCATATGCGTGTGCGCGCAAGCGGGCGGAACAAATGCACGGCGGCGCACCCGAACCCGCCGCTTGCAGGGCAAAACATATGCGCGGCGAGGCATACGGCAACGTTCGGGATATAAACTATATATTCTCTCCCGCGCCGTAGTTCGGAATGGTATTTTTCAGATAATTTTCGTTGAACCAAGGCTCTTCACTGCCCTTATCCAGAAATTTTTCGGACGGAGTGCAGACCAGCGCCCAGCGCGTGGATACGCTCTCCGGCTGCGTATGCCCGTCGCCGTATTCGACCGAATCATAGAAACCGTACAGGGTATCCCCGACGATCTCATACCGGAAATGCACGGTATAATCGCTGCCCGCAGACGAATATTCGTGGTATTCCCCCTCTGTTTCTGAAAGAAAAATATAATATGTTTGCTCTTCGGCGGGTTTATCTTTGCTGTAATACTGGATATAGCGTTCGTTGAGCGCCACGCCGACGCCGGAGGAATTGCTGCAACCTGCCGCGGCAAAACAACATACCGCCGCAATACAGGCAAAAAACACAGCCAAAAGACCTTTTTTCATCACTTTCTCCCTCGTTTATCGTATTATTTTGCTTTTTACCCGCCGATCGTCTCTTTCATCTTTGCGATGGCATCGGCGCGGCCGTCGCAGCCGAGTTTGAGATAAATGGCGCTGATATAGTTGCGCGCGGTACCGTCGGACAGATTGAGAGCCGAGGCGATCTGGCGGTTGTTGAAACCCTCATAGATCATCACGGCGATCTCCACCTCCCTGTCGGAGAGGCCGAACGCCTTGCGCAGCTTTATCTCGCGGTCGGAAGTGACCATCTTCGCCGCGTCGGTGATCTTTTTGGCGATCTTGGCAGGCAGGATGGTATCCCCCGCGTAGGCGTTTTTGATTGCGTCGATGAGGGCGGGGGCGCTGATGTCCTTCAACAAATATCCGCACGCGCCGTTGTTGATGGCGCTGAGTATGTAGTCGCTGTCGTCAAAGGTGGTGAGTATGAGCACTTTGACGTTCGGGAAGCGCTTTTTGATCTCGCCCGTGGTGACGACGCCGTTCATGTTCGGCATACGGATATCGAGGAGCGCCACGTCGGGCACCTGCCCCTGCTCCATCAAGTCGAGCGCCTCTTTTCCGTCGGCGGCGGTCGCTATTACGTCGAGCGCCTCGGAGGAGGCAAGCACGCTGCGGATGCCTTCGGAGAGTATGACCTGGTCGTCCACGATCATCACTTTGATCTTCATATTTTATCTCCTTGTTGGGGATTTTTGGCAATTTTCAAACTGCCCGGCAGGCTCAAACGGATCTCGAACCCTTCGCCCGGCTCGGAGGAAAAGTTGATCATGCCGCCGAGCGCTTCCGCCTTGGCGCGCATGCCCGAAAGCCCGAAGCCTTCCTTGAATTTGCTCATATCTGCGCCGGCGCCGTTGTCGGAAAGCAGAAGTTCGACGTAGTTGCCCATATCTTTGAGCTCAAAAAAGAACGCCGTGCTGCCGCCGTGGCGGATGCCGTTGGAGATGCCCTCGCGCAGGGTGTTGCTGATAAACCGCTCCGCTTCGTCCTTCATCTCCACGTCGTCGATCTTGCTGCGGACGGTGAACGACGTGCCTTCCGCCGTTTCGTCCAGAATACCTTCAAGGTATTCCTTTAAAGTGACGTTTTCCCGCCTGCCCGAAAGCAGGTGTACCGAAAGGCGCAGCTCCTCCAGGCAGTTTTTCGCCTGCAGGTTGGCGGCGTCGATGCAATGGCGGGCGCGCGCGGGATCCTTTTCCATCGCCAGCCGCGCCGCCTCCGTCTGCATGATGACGGTGGTCAGCGAATGCCCGGCTGTGTCATGAATTTCCTTGGCGATGCGGTTGCGCTCCTCGATGACGGTGGCTTCCTCCACCTTTTCGTAGGCGCGCAGAAGTTCGTTGCGGCTCTCCTCAAGCTCGCGCAGGTTTTCCTCGATCTGTTTGTTTTTCCGCGATACGGTCATCGCAAAATTGAACATAATAAAATGCAGCACAAGCACGATGAGCACGAGAAAATATTGCGAGGAAATGAGAAAAGCCGAGCCGAACTCGTTGCGCACGACGGCGTTGATGATATAAACGACGGTGTAGGCGGCGAGGTTGACCGCGAACATGATGGCGCAGTCGCGCAGGCTGGGCGCAGAGAGATAGTACTCCGACAGCACCAGCATATATACGAGAAAGATATAGGAGGAACCGAACACCAGCGAGATGCCCCAGCTGGAAAAAACGGTGAATACCAGTAAAAGGAGGCTGTCGATGACATACCAGGCGATCTTGCGCAGGAATGTGCGCATGACGAAGATCTTCATCACCATGGAAAAGACGAGCGCCGCCGCCGAAGCGAGGGTCAAGATGACGGGAAGCCCCGCGCCCCGCTCGAACGATGCAACCGCAATGACGCCGCACAGAAACACCAGCAGCGCCAGAATGATGTAGCGCAGCCCCTGTATGATATTCTTTTCCGAAATATACTTTTTCAGGATCTTGAGCTTATCGCCCGTACCCGTACCCTTTTTGTCGTCCATAACCGTACCGATGCGCGAACAGCGCGCCCCGCCCGATGCGAGGAATCCTGCGGCAATGTCGCCCGCCGCAATTACGCGAGCAGACTCATGGCATGGGCGAGCCGCTCCAGCGAGCGCTCCCTGCCCAAAAGCTCCGCCATTTCGCTCGCGCCGCCGGGGGTGTTCTCTTTGCCCGTGAGCGCGATGCGCACGCACCAGAGAACCTGTCCGTTCTTCATGCCCTGCTCCTGCGCCAGCGCAACGAGCGCGGCGTACAGTTCCGCGTTTTCGAATTTGTCCAGATTTTTGAATACGTCCGCGGCTTTCGGCAGCACGGCTTTGGCGATCTCCGCGTCCGACTTCATCTTTTTGTTGAAGTACAGCGCGGGGTCGATCTCCCCGTATTCCTCCAAAAAGTCGACCTTGGAGGGAATATCCTCCAATACATCCACGCGCGACTGCAGCATTTTGAGCAGTTTGTCCTCATCGTACCTGCCGTACGCCTTGCTCTTTTGCAGGAAGGGCAGCGCGACGGCTTTGAACTCCTCCGCGCTCATGGCGCGGATATACTCGCCCGAGAGCCAGCGCAATTTCGGCTCGTCGAAAATGGAGGGCGACTTGTTGATGCCGGAAAGGGAAAAATTCTCCTCCAGTTCCTTGAGCGACATCTTCTCCTGATTGCTCTTGGGGCTCCAGCCGAGGAGGGCGATGTAGTTGATGATCGCCTCCTTGATGTATCCCTTGTCGACGAGATCCTGATAGCTCGCGTCGCCGTTGCGCTTGGAGAGCTTTTCGTGCGCGTTCTTCATGATGGGCGGCAGGTGGATATAGGTGGGGCGCTCCCAGCCGAATGCGTCGTACATAAGGTTGTACTTCGGCGTGGACGAGAGGTACTCGCTGCCGCGGATGACGTGCGTGATGCCCATGAGGTGGTCGTCCACTACGTTCGCGAAGTTATAGGTGGGCATGCCGTCGCTCTTGAGCAATACGCCGTCTTCTATGTCCTTGAAATCGACGGTGACGGTGCCGTACACGAGGTCTTCATAGCTGCCGCTCCCCTCCTCGGGCACGTTCTGGCGGATGACGTAAGGCACGCCCGCCGCGAGCTTTTCGGCGATCTCTTCCTTGGAGAGGTGCAGGCAGTGCTTGTCGTAGCGGCCGACGCCGTTCTCGTCCTTTAAGGAATCGATGCGCTCCTTGTCGCAGAAGCAATAGTACGCCCCGCCGAGCTTCACCAGCTTTTCGGCGTATTCCTTATAGATGGCGGCGCGCTCGCTCTGAATGTACGGGCCGTAGTCCCCGCCGATGTCGGGGCCTTCGTCGTAGCGGATGCCCGCGTCCTTCAACGTGTCGTAGATGATCTGCACGGCTCCCGCAACGTAGCGCTTGCTGTCGGTGTCCTCCAGGCGGAGGATGAATTTGCCCCCCTCCTTTTTGGCGTACAGGTAACCGTACAGCGCGGTGCGCAGGTTGCCGATGTGCATGTAGCCCGTGGGGCTGGGCGCAAATCTCGTTCTCACTTCTTTCATACGATATTCCTCGGTAAATTTATCTTTTCTCCGACAGAAGCTGCGCGAGCCTGCCGGAATGATAGTAACTGAACAGTTCGCCGCGCGCGAAAATGACCGAATCGCAAAGGCGCACGCCCTGCATGCGGCACACCTGCGCCATTTCGAGCAGGGCGGAATCGTCGCTGCCCGAAGGCTCGGCAACACCGCTCGGATGATTGTGCGCGACGATCATGCCGTACGGTTTGAGCTCGGATAGAATATAGTTCAGCGTCTGGCTGTCGATGGAAACGCTGTCCTTGCGGGCGGCGGAAACGCTTTTCAGGCACAGCAGCATTCCGTCCTTGTCCGTCAGATAGATTTCCAGCTTTTCGTCGGCGGCGCCTTCGAAGCGGGAGCGGACGTATTCGCTGACTTCCGCAAAGTTGTACAGCCGCCTGCGCGCGGTGGAGCGGGAGGCGTTGATCTTCATCAGAAGCAGCCCCATCATGTAAATGTATTCCGCCGTGCGGGGCCCCACGCCCGCGACCGTGCAAAGGAGCCTCGGCGAGGCGGAAAACACGCCCGCCATGTCGCAAAAGCTGTCGAGAAGGTCGTGTGCAAGGGGATTCGTATCCTTGCGGCTGATGCTGTTGAACAAGAGCATCTCCAATGCCTGTATATCGGTGAGCGATTCTCTGTGCGAAACCAACTTTTCGCGCAGGCGCTCCCTGTGTCCTTCGTGCATGATTTCACCCTTCGGTCAGATTGTTCCGGCGGCTTCCGCCGCTGCGGCATCCTGCGCCGCCCTGTCATAGCTCTATTTTATCACACATCTGCCCTTTTGTACAACTTATTTTCCGCCCCGCGCGGGGAAGATGCGCGAATTTTCGGGAAAACGCGCCTTATCCCGCGCGGCAAGCCGCGCGGGATAAGGAAAAGTGAGGGAGAATAAGCTGTTTGCTGTAGAATAATTATTTTTCGTCGATCTCCAGATAAGCCGTCGGGTCGATGCTTTCGCCGTTTTCAAATACCCCGAAATGCAGGTGCGCGCCTTCGTTGTATTCGTTGCCCATCGCGTCCGCCGCGGCGGATACCGTGCCGAGCAAATCGCCCTGTTCCACCTTGTCGCCCACTTTCAGGGACGAATCGACGTCGATGGAAGCATACTCCGTCGTCAGGCCGTCGCCGTGGCTGATAACGACCTTGCCCCCTTCCAACAGGGTATCCGAGATGCTCTCAACGGTGCCCGCGTACGCCGCGGTGACCTGCGTACCCGCGTCCGCCTTGAAGTCGATGCCCTGGTGCAGATTATAGCGGTTCAGCGTGGAATTGTACCAGAAGGTATAGGTCGTACCGACCGTCGCACCCGAAACGGGGAGAGAGAATACGACTTCCACGTCGCTCGGCTCGTCCGGTTCGTCGGGGTCGTCGTCCGGGTCTTTTCCGTCGTCCGGATCTTTCCCGTCGTCGGGGTTCGGATTTTCGATCGTCGTCGAATTATCCATCGTGACGAACACGACCGTGACCGCGATCGCCGCCGCGAGAACGAGCGCGCACGCCGCGATGAGGATGTAATAGATGCTCTTGCGTTTTACCTTGACCGGGCTTGCGCTTTCGGTTTCGTTGATCTTTTTGTCTTTCATAACACTCCTCCGAGATTTGATAGTTTGATTTTTGACCGATATTTGGGTTTTATACCTGCCGCAGCAAAAATTTTTGCAACGTCTGCAATTTTAATACCCTCCGAAGATGAGCGGGCTGCCCACGCTCGCCCCCTCTCCCCGCACCGCGACGTGCAGGTTGACAAGCGCGCCGCCGATCTTTACGCCGCCGCAAAGGCGGGGCGAATAGTAATAATAGTTGGTGACCTCCGCCGCCCTTTCGCTGAACAGAAATTTCGCGCCGTACTTTTCCGCCTGCGCGAAGGCGTCCTCCGCGCTCCCGTAGCGGGCGCTCTCCCCCGTAACATCGGAAAGAAAGAACTTGACGCGCGCCGCATTCTCCCCCTCCGCGAGGGTCATCTGTGCGTTGGAGCTTTGGCTGCCCGTATAGAATATGTAGCTTTCCGCACCCGCGAAGAGCAGATTTTTATCGAGCATTTGGGGAAGGACGAGCAGCGCCGCGAGCACGATGCCCGCGAATAGAATTGCCAGACTTTTGCGAACCGAACGCATACAAAAAACCGCCTCCGAACATTTTCGGAAGCGGTTATTGACGAATTTTTATGGAATTATACATTGGTTTTTGGTTGCAGTGATTTTCCGTGCGTATAAGGTTTTATATTTACAATAATCAACAGCGCGTTTGAAAACCACGCTTTTCAATAAGCGCACTCAATTAGCCGTATGCTTACGGCTTTCGCAGGAAAAGTGAATGCGGCGCGCATACTATGGTGTGCCCTTAAAAAGCGCGCCGCAGAGGAAAACTCCGAACGCCGCGCCGCTTGCAAAGCGGCGCGCGTTGGGGTTGTCCTCAAACTCTCGACTTTTTGTTTCGTCAGCTCGAAACAAAAAGTGAGAACTGCTATTGCTTCCCCTTCTTCCCCAACGGGATATGCGCGCAGGCGTTTATGGAGAGGTCGGCAAAATTTTTGGCATGGTACTGCACGAGCCCCTCCGCCGCAATCATCGCGGCATTGTCGGTACAGTATTTCTTTTCGGGCAAAACGAGTTTGATTCCCGCCGCCCCGCACTCTTTTTGCAACAATTCGCGCAGGTAGCCGTTGGCGATGACGCCGCCGCCCGCGGCGATGGTTTTGCACTTTTTTTCCTTTGCCGCCGCGACCGCGCGCTCCGCCAAAACGCCGCACGCCGCTGCCTGAAAGGACGCCGCCACGTCTGCACGGCTGTACTCCTCCCCCTTCTGCTCCCTGGTGTGGCAGTAGTTGATGACCGCCGTCTTTAACCCGCTGTACGAAAAATCGTACCCGCTGCCCCTGAACATTTTCGGAAAAGCGATATTCGCCTCGCCCTCGCGCGCGAGCTTTTCCACGCTCGGCCCGCCGGGGTACGGAAGCCCCAACACGCGAGCCGCCTTGTCGAACGCTTCGCCCGCGGCGTCGTCGCGCGTGGAACCCAATATTTCAAATTCGGTATAGCTCTTTGTATAAATGACAGCGGTATGCCCGCCGCTGGCGAGCAGGGTGATGAAGGGCGGCTCGAGCGTTTCGTCCGCCAGATACGCCGCCGCCATGTGGCCGCGGATGTGATTGACCGCGATGAGCGGCACGCCCAGCGAATACGCGAACGACTTTGCAAAGGACAGCCCGACGAGCAGTGCGCCCAACAGCCCCGCGCCGTAGGTGACGGCGACGGCGTCGATGTCGGCATTCCGGATGCCCGCCTCGCGCACGGCGGTCTCGACCGCTTTGCCGATCGCGTCGGTATGCGCGCGGGAGGCGATTTCGGGCACCACGCCGCCGTATTTCGCCTGTTCCGCCGCCGAAGACAGGACGACGTTGGACAACAGCGCCCTGCCGCGGATAATTGCGGCGGCCGTTTCGTCGCACGAGCTTTCGATGCCGAGGATGATCGGCTTTTCTTTTATTGAAAGGGCGGAAAACCGCGCGGAATATCCCATAATTCACTCCCTGCCGCCGAAGCACATATGTGCGGCGGCGCATGTACGGAAAATTTCGGTGCGCGGGCGATGTTTTAACGCACGCATGCACCAAACCACATATGTCGGTGCAAAAAAATGAGGGACGTACCCTCATTTTTTGAGCTTTTTGATCTTTTGCGGGATGCGGTCGTACACCGTTACGCGCTCGCTGCCCTGAAACACATCGTCGAACACGGTGCGGTACAGCGCGTAAATGTATTCCGAAATATAGACCCTGCCCGCGAAATCGGAATTCCAAAACTCCTTCAGAAACCCGAAGTCGAGAAGCATATCGGTGATGACATCCTTTCGGAAGGTGAGCCGCGTGTTCGTGCGGGTATCGCACAGGTCGAGTTCTTCTTCATTCAGCGATTTGAGCAAAACGATGCCGGGGACGTGCGCCTGACCGTTTTCCGTTTGAAAGGTGACGGGCGCGAACCCCTTGCCGCGGCGGTATTCGTCGTAGATGCAGATTACGGCGGCGCCGATTTCGCTCACATCGGCTTTGCGCGGCATTCCGAATTTTCGGTAAGAGACCGTATTGCCGCGGATGCCGTAGCGGGCAAACACGGAAAAGAGCGGCAGCGTTCCCAAAAGCGCCCCGAAGACAAAGCAGGAAATCGCCCAAGGCAGCGGCGGCTCCATAAAGAAGAGCGCCAGAACGCCAAGCCCGACGAAGATACAGCCGAGCACGATGAAAAATGCCGCATTCGGCCCCCGCCGAAACTGTTTGTAATATTTGTTCATGCTCCCCTCCGAGCGTTTGCGCCCGCGTGTCCGGCAATTCTGCGTGCCGGACGGTGCGCTTCGTCGCATCGAATCAATGCCGTTTTTGCACGGCGCGCCGAATAACGGCGCAATGTCCCCTTTTCGGCAGAACGTTCAGCTTTTTTTGAGATAATCGATGATGAACGGCTGGATGTCGCCGTCCATGACCGCCTGAATATTGCCCGTTTCGCAGCCGGTGCGGTGGTCTTTGACGAGGGTGTACGGGCAGAACACATAGCTGCGGATCTGGCTGCCCCACTCGATCTTTTT
>ERZ1643251.5134-NODE-5134-length-10878-cov-14.410422_pt1 | contig 10878 bp, 12 predicted proteins | sample MGYA00579261_ERZ1643251 | MGnify/ENA primary metagenome ERZ1643251 (study PRJEB29033, sample SAMEA4952267) | chicken gut metagenome | biome: Broiler Chicken; feature: Gastrointestinal Tract; material: Caecum | place: Ireland | collected 2018 | study: Broiler...
ACACAAGCGCCTCCCGCAGCAGGCGCGCGTCAGCCGCAGCCTTCGAAGGCTTTGCTGTTTTTAAAAGCGCGCGCGCCTGTCCGATATTCCCGGCGGCTCCAGCCGCGGCAGCGCGCCGCTGCTCCTCGGGTACGTCAGGCTCAAGTGAGGCGAGCGCCGCGGCGCATTCGTCGGGCGAAGGCGTTTCAAGCTCAACAGAAACAACACGCGACAAAATGGTCGGGAGCATCTGTGCCCGGTTTTCACACAACAGAATAAAGTAAACGCCGGCAGGCGGCTCCTCAATAATCTTTAACAGTGCATTCTGCGCCGACGCGTTCATCGTATGCGCCTGATCGACGATGTAAACCTTACACGCGCCCTCATTCGGCGCAATATATGCATCCTGACGGATATCGCGCGCAAGCTCGACGGGAAATTCCTTTTTCCCCTCCGGCACGGTATAAAAGCGCACGTCCGGATGGACGCCTTTTTCAACCTTTATACAGCCGGAACAAACGCCGCATGGCCGCGGCGCGCCGGTACACAGCCGTTCCTGAGCGATCAGGGCGGCGGCTGTTTTTTTGCCGCAGCCGGCCGGTCCTTCAAGCAGCAGCGCATGTGGAAACCGGCCGCCCGCCGCCATCCCGGACAACACGGCGCCGGCCCGGCGGTTATAAAGCAGCTTTTGCATCAGAGCTTTTCAAACCGTTCAATATTGGTTACAAAGATTGTCGCCCCGCCGACCTGCACCTCCACTGGGAACGAGGTGTACATGCCCACGCCGTACGAGGCCGAGGACGGCACCATCTGCGTGCGCTTTTTTGAGTGCATCCCAATGATGCGGATCACATCGTCGACACGGTCGTCGTCGGTGCCGATCAAAAATGTCGTATTGCCCGCCATCAAAAAGCCGCCGGTTGTCGCCAGCTTTGTGACCGAGTATTTATTTTTTGTCAGCTCCTTGGATACACGCGAACTATCGTCGTTTGAAACAATCGCGAAAATCAGCTTCATACAGTCGCCCTCCAATTGATCGGCCGCCGCACATGGCGCGGGTGGTTGCCGCCGTCCGGCGGCCGCAAACAGCTTTTCCGTTTGCACTGCGCATATTATAGCACAAGCCGCGTCGAAATCCAACCCTTTCGCGTCGTCAAGAAGGACTTGTCAAAAAGGACATCCCAAATTTGGTCAAAACAGGCGGCTCCTCTGTCCCGCTGTTCGCGGCGCAGCCTGTGTAAATTGCCGGATCCTGTCCCGCTGTTTGCGGCGCAGCCGACTAAAGTTTTTTGGCTTACCTTTTTTTCAAAAAAGGTAAGTTTCAAAAAAGCGGGAGGACACAGACAGTGCGGACGCTGTAGCGCCGCAGGGCTGCGGCGGTGCCGCTGTCGATGCGCTCGCCGGGCATGACGACCGGGACGCCGGGCGGACAGGGGGAACAATCGCACGCGGCGACGCGGCCCGCGCAGTTTTCCACAGGAATCTGCTCGCGCGGGGAAAACAGCGCCGCGCGCACCGAAAGCGCCCGCTCGGGCAGCTTTGGCGCCGCAGGCGGCGCGGCGCGTCCCACCGGCGGCCGCAGGCCGTCGAGAGCGGCGCGCAGCCGCTCAAAATCACGGGCGTCGTTTTCTCCGTCCGCCATCAATACGCAGGCGCTCCCGCTGATATATTCCGGCTCCACGCCATAGATGCGCAGATGCGCGCCGAACTCCCCGGCCTGATCGCCGCGCGCGCCAAAACAGAGCGACAGCTTTGCCGGGTCGGATAAGCCAAGCGGCAGGGCAAAGCCCTTTTGCAGCGCAAAATGGCGCAGCGCGTCAAAGGCGCGCGCCGTGCGATCAAACCCTTCCCTGGCCGCACCGCCGGCCGCATAAGCCACGGCCCGTTCACAGGAAAGCATAATCGGATAGCTTGGGCTTGTCGAACCGAACACCGACATCATGCTCTTTGCGTCCCCGGCAAACCGCTCCTGCGAAATATGCAGCAGCGCGCCGCCCGTCATCGCAGGCAGCGTCTTATGCAGGCTGTCGGCGCACATCGAAGCGCCGCACGCGATTGGATGCATATTTCCGTACCGTTCCGGCAAAAAAGGCAAGTGCGCCCCGTGCGCGTTGTCCACCAGCAGCGGCACCCCCCGCGCGCGGCACACCGCAGAAATCGCGGCCACGTCGCTCATAACGCCAAAGTAGTCGGGCGACGTGATATAAACGGCCGACGCCTCCGGATGCGCGGCCAAAGCCGCTTCAACCGCCTGGGGCGTGTACCGGCCGGAAAACCAGGCCCCGGCGCTGCCGTCAGGCATCACCCATACCGGCGTCAGGTCGAGCAGGGCCGCCGCGTTGATTGCGGCGCGGTGCACGTTTCTGCCCATGACCACCGTCCCGCCCGCGCCGCACGCAAGCGCAAGCATCGTCTGGATGCAGAGCGTCGCGCCGCCCGCACAGAGCAGCGTGCGCCGCGCGCCGTAAACCCGCGCGGCAATGCGTTCAAACGCTTCGATCGCCCCGCCGGCATGATACAGGCTGTCCGCGCCCGCTACCTCGGTGATATCCCACGGCAGGATTTCTGAAAACGGCGGGGCCCCCCGTCCCTTATGCCCGGGCATATGAAAACGCGCGCGCGCCTGTTCAATATACAGCCGCACGGCGTCATACAGCGGCGTATTCATGAACGGCGCAGCTTCTTTTTGAGCTGCCCGAGTTTCCCGTTCAGGCTGATCGCATGATCGACCAGCTTTGCCTTGATGGGTTTATACGTGTAATCGAATTCTCCGGCCAATTCGTCAAGCTGACCGTTAAAGCCGCGCTTAAACTGATAAAGCCCCGCCATATGTCCGCCCTCCAAATCGCCCGAAACGCCCTGGAAATCATACACCTCGCAGCCGGTCTGAACAGCCCATTTGATCATTTCCCACTGCATCAGGTAATTTGGCATGACATCGCGGTGGACGTTGTCCGACGCGCCGTACACGTAGCAGCATTTGCCCGCGTAATTCGTCGTTACAGCGCCGCAGACAGGCGTCCCCTGATAAAAGCCCATATACAGCCGCACATGCTCTCCGAGCGCATCCAGCATCCGCTCAAAATATGCCCGGGGGCGTACATTGAACCCGTCGCGCGCGCCGGTTACACGCATAATGCGCACAAATTCATCGAGGTATTCCGGACCCACCGGCCGCACCTGCACGTCATTTTTAATTGCGATGCGCACCTTGCGCCGCGTCCCCTGCGTCAGGTTTGCAAACAGCTCGTCCTCCGTGCGCCCGTTCAGGTACAAGCGATAATTGAAACGCGCCTGAATGCCTTCAAAGCCGTCCGGGCCATAGCTCTGCACAAACCCCATATCCTTTGCGATCCTGATAAACTCCGCATCGCTCATAAGAACATCCGGGTCCATTTTAAACGCATGCGCCCTATACTTTTTCGCGAGCGCGTCGACGCCGGCCTTCAGATCGGCCAGCACAGCCCTGTCATGCGGGTCGCACACAGGCCCGCGCGGCGCGTACAGAAACGACGTGCCGATCAACGGAATTTTCTGCACCAGCACCGATACGGCGCCCTGTATTGTCCCGTCGGCCGTTCGCGACACAACCGCCTCATATCCCCAGTTGTTTTTGACCTTCTGCCAATTGACGCTTTGTGTAAAGCATCCCTGCGGATGCGCCGATACAAACGCTTCAAATTCGCCGTACTGCTCCGGCGTCAAAATCTCCATACTGTTTCAACCTTTCTGACGGCGATCTGCCTGCCCCATCTTTTTACGTCCGCCCTGCGGGCGGGCTGGTCCGGGCGTCCGTGTCCATATCGTCCCGCGCATCCCCGCAAATGATCTCCAAATTGCGCAGAAGCACCGGCGTCCCCCGCCAGCCATACGCCTTCTCCCCGCACAGGCGGGCTGCATTGCCGGCGTGCACAACCGGCTCGGGATGCTCGTAAAACGCGGGCACACGGCTTTTCTGAGCCAGACGGTTCACCGGACACGCGTCTGTACACCGGTCGCAGCCCCATACGAAACCGCCGCTGCGGATCTGGGCGCGCTCCCAGCCGGTCAGCGCCCCCTTTTTTTGCGTGATGTGCGAGCGGCAAAGCGCACGGTCAAAGCCGTCCGGGCGCAGCGCGCCCGTCGGACAGGCCGCGATACAGCGGCCGCAGCGCGTACAGAGCGGCGCGGCGCGCCGGGACGGCTCAAGCGCCGCCGTCGTTACAATTTCGCCTATAAAGCACCTGCTTGCATACGTCCGGTTGAGAAGCTGGCCGTTCATGCCGATATCTCCAAGCCCGGCCAGACAGGCGGCCCGAACCTCCGCCACCGGGGACGCATCGACAAACGGTACAAACTGCTCGTCCGCATACAGCGCGCGAAGCTTGTCCGCGGCCGTTTCCAGCACTGCGCGCACAATGGTGTGATAATCGTCAACAATTGCATAATAGGATATATTGCGATTCGGAAAATCACCTATATAATATCCAAACAGAACGACAATCACGCTGCGCGCCCCCTGCGGGATACGCGCTTTTGAACGCACGGGAAGCAGCGGCAGCGCGTCGTGAAAGCGGCAGACGCCCCATTCGTCGAACGCCATACCGCGCATGAGCGTTTCAAGCCGGCTGTTCATGAGGGCTGCTCAAGATCAAACTTTCGCATCAGTTCACGCACCACGGTGTTTGTACAAACGACAAGCAGGCGGTCGCCCGAAAGTACCTGCGCGTTGCCGCGCGGGATAATCAAACGGCCGTCGCGTGAAATGGATACGACAACCGATTCCTCCGGCAGGTCCAGTTCGGAAAGGCGCGCGCCGCTGCGCCGGTAATCCGGCGGAATCTGAAGCTCGGAAAGCGACGCCTCCCCGCGGTTGAGCGGCATGAGCTGCCGGATAGCGGCCGCGTCCACCTCGCGCTCTAACAGGCGCGCGATATTGTCCGTCGCGGAAATCGGTATATCAACGCCAAGCTGTTTCATGACCGCGGCGTTTTTGGGGTTGTTGATGCGCGCCACCGTGCGCTGGATGTGGAAAAGCTGCTTTGCAAGCTGGCAAGCGACCAGATTGTCCTGGTCGCGTCCGGTGACTGCAATCAGCGCGTCCGCATCCTTTGCGCCGGCGCTTTCCAACACATCAAGCGTGCTGCCGTCGCCGCAGATCACCGCGACGTCCAGATCGTCAGCGATCCGCGTGCACAGAGCGCGGTCTTTTTCAATGATGTGCGGCCTGTGTCCATGCTCCAGCAGCGTCTTAGACAGATAATAGCCCACCTTGCCGCCGCCCACAACAATGATCTGCATTCAAAACCACGCCTCCCTGTCAATCGATTACCCTCGCGTACAGCAGCCGGTCGTTCGGTCCAACCGGCTGCCGCGAGCCAGCATACGCCAATGTGAGATTGCCGTCCTCATGCAGCAGCCCAAACAGGACATGATGCGCGTCGTCGGCGCCGCAAAGCGCCCCAAGCGTCATACCCACCTGTTTGGCGTCCGGCTGCCTGGTGTCAAAGGAGACGGTTGCTGAATCAAGATATACATTTTTGATCTGGTCCCGGCCCGTTAGCATCGCGTAGATCGCGTCAACCGACAGGTTTGTCGGGCAGACTGTCGGCAGTCCAAACTGTGAGAACACATCGCCGCGCCTGGGATCAAAAACGCGCGCAAGCACGCGCGGCACATGGAATACCTCGCGCGCAAGCTGGCAGACCATCACATTTGTATTGTCGTCCTCTGTGACCGCGGCCAACGCGTCGCACGCCTCAATACCTCCTCTGCGCAGCACCGTCTGATCGATCGGCACACCCGCCACGGTATAGCCCCTGAAATCGTCGGACAGGCGTTCAAAGCTCGCGGGGTCCGGATCGATGACAGCAGTATCGTGCCCCATGCTTGATAAAATATTTGAAAGCTGCGAACCAACCTTGCCGCAGCCCACAACAAGTATATTCATCTGGATCGCTCCTTGTAAATAGCCCTATGCGGGGCCGCTTTGCCAACAGACAAAGTATACACCATTTCACCGGCGTTGCATAGGGGAAAATGGCGCTCTCTGCGTAAACGGTTGAAAATCCGCCTCTGTTGGAGTACAATAGGATTTGAAAGCGTCCGGCCCCACCGCTGGATCAAACGCGCGGGCGGCGGGAGCGTAAAAGTCTTATGAAATCCGTGTGCGCGGCGTTGAAATGGAGGAAAACCGATATGAGCAAACTGATTGATGCCAAAGGAAAAAACTGCCCAATTCCGGTCGTTATGGCCAAAAAGGAAATTGACGGCGGCCTGTCCGCCTTTACCATTGAGGTAGACAACGCGACCGCTGTTGAAAACCTTCAGCGGCTGGCGGATAGTCAGGGGTTCCGGACCACTGTGCAAAGCAGCGGCGGTATCTTTTCCATCGATTTTACCAAGGCTCCGTGCGAGCCGTGCGCCGCGGCCAACGCGGTGATCAGTCAGGGGTCGCCTTCGGGGAAGTGGTCTGTATTTGTCGGCCGCGAGATCATCGGCGACGGCGACCCGGAGCTTGGCGCGTCGCTTATGAAGATGTTTTTTTACACGCTCACACAGTCGGACGACCTGCCTGCCTCCATCCTGTTTATGAACGGCGGCGTAAAACTTCCCGTGCATAACGAGCAGATTGCCGGGCACCTGCGGGAGCTGTCGTCCAAGGGCGTCGAGATCCTTGTCTGCGGCACCTGCCTGAATTTCTACCATCTTGCCGAACAGCTCCAGGTTGGCACGGTCAGCAATATGTATGAGATCGTCGAGCGCATGAAGCAGGCCGGCAAGGTGATTTCCCTGTGACCGGTTACGGCGTCATCGCCTTTGAATCAGCGCACCTGGCTATGCAGGCCGAACGCCGCCTGCGCGACGCCTTTTCCATCGTGATGATGCCCACGCCGCGTTCCGTCACGGCCTCCTGCGGCATTTCCGTTCGTTTTTCCCTCGCCGATCTCGATGCCGTCACCGATGCGATGCGCTCCATCGGCCCGGACGGCGGCTGGCAGATTCATTGCATGTGACTTGGCGTTTGAAACGGATAAGCCCCCCGCGCCGCCGCGGGGGGCTTTTTTATGGAGCAATCCGCCTCTCACGCCTGCGGCAGCGAAAAATTCTCGTCGATGCGGAAGGTCGCGGCGACCCGGCGCGCGATATCGTCGACGGGCGGCGTCATCCCCTCGCCAAAATCGGTTGCGTAAACAATGACCGGGAAACGCAGCCCCATGAGAAAATAGACCGTTTGCCGCGCGGTGCGGCCATCGTCTGCGTTGCGGTCAAACGAAACGACATAAGCTGTGCCGGCCGCGCCGTTCCAGATGGAATAGGCCACATTTTCGGGGCTGCGCGGCGGCAAATAGTCTGCTTCAATATATTCAAAGAAACTGTCCTGAACAGCAGGGTCGGCATAATCGACGCCCTCCTGCGGCTCGGTCGGCATGATCTCAACAACAACATTCGACGGCTGCGACGCGATGTCCACAGACGCATCCGTAAAGAACATGGCGGTATACGAACCCATGTCGCCGTATTCCTTCCAGCCGGCCGGCAGTTCAAAGGTGAACGGGCCGCTTGTAAAGGTCTGCGTCTCCCAGGAGGCAGTCGGTGCCTGAGAATCATCGATCTCAATCGTAGCGCCTGCGTCAGCGCTGCCAGAGCCTTCCGGTGCGCCGGCCGCCTGCGAAGCGGCGTCCGCAGCGCGTGAGGAAGCGGTTTCGTCCATGCTTGAAGCCGCGGCGGACGGCGCCGGTACATCCTCGGCCGCCGAGGGCGCCGTACCTGCCCCGCACCCTGCCGTCAAAAACAGGCAGGCAGCCATGAAAGCTGTCAACAAACGTTTCATTTCACATTCTCCTGTTCTTTTTTCCACTCTCTGTATTCATCATATGTCATTGTACGATCTGTAATAGTACCGTCCATATGAATTTCAATGATTCGGTTGGCGATCGTCTCAATGAATTGATGGTCCTGCGATGTAAACAGCACGATTCCCGGAAAATCGGTCAGGCCGTTGTTGACGGCTGTGATCGATTCCAGATCGAGGTGGTTTGTCGGCTGGTCGAGCAGCAGCACATTCGCGCCGGTAAGCATCATGCGCGAAAGCATACAGCGCACCTTTTCGCCGCCGGACAACACCTTAACAGGCTTATACACGTCGTCCCCGGAAAAGAGCATCCGCCCCAAAAATCCGCGCATAAACGTCTCCGTATCGTCGGGCGAATACTGCGCGAACCATTGCAGCATCGTCAGCTCGCTGTCGTTAAAGAAGGCGGAATTATCCTTTGGAAAATACGCCTGCGAGGTTGTCTGTCCCCACTTAAAGGAGCCGGCATCAGGTTTCAGCTCATCCATCAGAATGCGGAAAAGCGCTGTCTGCCCCTGTTCGTTCTCGCCGACAAACGCGATCTTGTCGCCGCGGTTGACACGGAACGTCACCCCGTCGAGCACCTTGACGCCGTCAATCGTCATGGTGATTCCGTCCGTTTCAAGGATCTCCTTACCCGGCTCGCGGTCGGGTTTGAAGGCGACCCACGGGTACCGCCGAGACGAAACCGGCATTTCGTCGACCGTCAGCTTCTCAAGCAGCTTGCGGCGTGATGTTGCCTGTTTCGATTTTGATTTGTTCGCCGAAAAGCGCGCGATAAAGTTTTGCAGATCCTTGATCTGGTCCTCGCGGCGTTTGCTTTGATCCTTCATAATCTGCTGCATCAGCTTGGACGACTCATACCAGAAATCATAATTGCCGACATACATGCGCACCTGATTGAAATCGATGTCTACGATGTGCGTGCAGATGGTATTTAAGAAATGGCGGTCGTGCGACACGACGATCAAGGTCCCCGGAAAATCAAGCAGGAAATCCTCAAGCCAATCGATCGATTTGATGTCGAGATTATTTGTCGGTTCGTCGAGCAGCAGGATATCCGGCTGGCCAAACAATGCCTGCGCCAACAAAACCTTTACCTTGTCGCCGCCTTTGAGTTCGCCCATGGGCGTGCCGTACAGCTCAGGCGCAATACCCAACCCCTGCAAAATGCGCCCCGAGTCGCTTTCCGCGTCCCACCCGTTCATTTCGGCAAATTCGCCTTCCAGCTCGGCGGCGCGCGCGCCATCCTCATCGTTAAAATCAGGCTTTTCATAAAGCGCGTCTTTTTCCTTCATCACCTCATACAGGCGCGGATTGCCCATGATCACCGTATCAATGACCGGATATTCGTCATATTGAAACTGATCCTGCTTGAGCACCGACATACGGCACTTTTTCGGAATGGAAATTTCGCCGGTGGTCGGTTCAAGCTCCCCGGAGAGAATTTTTAAAAAAGTTGATTTTCCCGCGCCGTTGGCTCCGATGATGCCATAGCAGTTGCCCGGCATAAACTTTAAATCCGCGTTTGCGAACAGTTTTGTACCTCCAAACATCAGGCTTACATTTGTGACTGTTATCATTTGCAGCTCCTGTTAAATTAATTAAAATTTTATTCTGACTTTCGTGCAGGATAAAGTATACCATGCTTTGACAGCACACGCAATGCACAGAAAGCTTATAATTGCCGGCTGCGCACAATTTTCCAAAAATAAATACCAATTGCAAAGAGGATCAGAACGGAAATCCACTGCGATGTTGAGAAGAACAGGAAATGGCCGCGCACGGCGTCGCCGCGCCAAAATTCCAGCAGAAACCGGACGCAGGCATAAAGCGCCGCATAGAGAAGCAATGCGCCGCCGGTAGGCTGCCTGCCGCTAAGACGGCGCTCACGCAAAAGCAAAATCATGCAGATCGCAAGATTGCAAAGCGCCTCCGCCAGCTGAACCGGAAACAGTGGCACGCCGTTGGGCGCGGCCAGCGACTGTTTATAGACGACGCCCCAGGGCGCTTCGACTCCCCAGCAGCAACCGGCCAGAAAGCACCCAATGCGCCCAAAAACATGAAACAGCGGCAGCGCGGGCGCATAAAAGTCCGCCGCAGCGCGCAGGCTGATCCGGTAACGGCGGCAATAAGCCGCCGCCGCCAAAAGCCCGCCAATCAAGCCGCCATAAAAGACATAACCGCCGGAAAAAAGCAGTTCTATCGTCCGATAGGACCAATCGATTTCTGTCGCGCGCCGCAGCAGCTCCGGAGCGATTGTGATCAGATAAAGCGCCTTTGCGCCGATCATCGCGCCAATCGCCCCAAGCAACAGGATATGGAGCGTATCATCCGATGCAAAGCGGAACCGTTTACGTCTGGCGTATAAAAGGACCCCGGAGGCGAGCAAGCCCAACATACACATCAGCCAATAAGACGGAATCGAATATTGATAAATTTTTATAAATGGCATCATTTCATATTCCCTCAATGGAAAAACAGGCCGCAAATGCGGCCTGTTTTTGAATAGTTCCCTTATCGCAAATGAAACCGCGAACCCGACAGGCAAATCCACTTCATACGCCTGCCATGAACCGATCATAGAAAGGATTTTAACTGATTGCGGCGCCTATGGTGGAAGCAAACGCGCCGACACACAATACACAAGCAATCAGCCAAAGCGTAGAAAGAACAAGGCCGATAATTGAACAAATCATGCCAGCCGTAGCCAATCCGCGTCCCTGATCAGGGGCAAGCTCCTTACGCGCTCCCACAGCAAAAACAATGCCAATGATGCTTAAAATCATTGCGAGCAGCGTACCTTCGCCAAACCAGACTAGAATAAGAGAAAGGATGCCAAGCACCAGAGAGGCGATCCCTTTGCTCTTAGCTGAATTGTTTTCCAACATCTTCACCCCTCAAACAAATTATGGTTATGATAACATAATTTATATGAGGTGTCAACAAATTCCCATCGCTTTCGACACTGCATATAAGAAAAAAGACCTCGCTGTTAGCGAAGTCTTTTGTGCTGGCAAAGACCTATCTTTCCAGGCAGTCACCCGCCAAGTATTGTCGGCACA
>ERZ1643251.5136-NODE-5136-length-10875-cov-25.703604_pt1 | contig 10875 bp, 11 predicted proteins | sample MGYA00579261_ERZ1643251 | MGnify/ENA primary metagenome ERZ1643251 (study PRJEB29033, sample SAMEA4952267) | chicken gut metagenome | biome: Broiler Chicken; feature: Gastrointestinal Tract; material: Caecum | place: Ireland | collected 2018 | study: Broiler...
ATATCGCGCGCTGCAATAAGCCCTGTCGCAGCTGCCACAACGATATTGCCAGCCTTCCCTGCTCCATCGCCAATAAAATATAAATTTTTATCTTTGACTTTAAATTTATTGTCCGTTTCAATCTCGTTTGAAAAGAACTTTATCTCTGGTCCATACAATAGTGTTTCGTCATTGTTTACGCCGGGGATAATTTTATCTAGCTCTTCCAAGCCCTCCAAAATATTGGTGATAATTCTATAAGGCATAACAAGTGCAAGGTCGCCCGCCACACAATCCTTTAAAGTAGGCTCAATGAAGCCCTTGTTTATTCTGTGCCATTCGCTACGCCTGCCCTGTTTCAAGTCTTTAAGCGTTTGAATGATTGGCTTGTTATCTCCAAGCACATTGGCGATGCGCGCAATGGATTCTCCATAAAGGCGGGTATTTGTGACAGGCTGTGTCAAGGTCACTTTGGAGATAAAAGCGAAATTCGAATTGTTAGACTTGGTATTTTTGAGTGCGTGACCATTTACACAGATGTAGCCATAATAATTTTCTTTGGTCACATAGCCACCTGGATTGGTGCAAAAGGTTCGTATCTCATCGCCATAAGTTTTAGTCTTAATAAATATTGTCGGGTCATAGATAACATCGGTTATGTCTTTCAATATTTCCTTTCTGACCTCCACACGAACACCGATTTCTATGCTTTGAGAGTTGTATGGAATATTATGCTTATCAAGTAATTTTTGCACCCACTCTGCACCCGTTCGTCCTGGCGCAATCACCACATATTTAGCGGTCATCTCTTTCGTTTCGCTATACAAAGTGTATGTAACATGGTTGAGGTTGTTTTCATCTTGCTCTACATCTAAGACGTTACCACTTTCAACAATATCCACGCCCTCATCTTCAAGATAAGTGGTAAATTTTTCGATATGCTCTGGCAGTGTGTCCGAACCAAGATGCTTTTGCTTGATAAGAAGAAGCCTTGCACCTTTTAGGGTCACCTCTCTTTTAATTTCTTCACTCTTTTCGGTGCTTTTGGGATATACCTCAGCATCCATACCAAACTTGTTGAAGATTTCCTCAGTGTCGTCAATTATTTTATAGGCTTCGCTTTCACTCATATATTTAAATAGGTCGCTCTTGCCAAGTTTCGGAATGAAATTAAGTTTGCCATCACTGAATGTTCCAGCCCCGCCAAAGCCCGATAAAATTTGACAAGGCTGACAATTTACACAGCTATGCCCCTGCTTCATAGGACAAATGCGATTTTTCGCACGCTTGCCTTGGTCAATCAAACAAACTTTTAAAGCCTTATTTAATCTTTTAAGCTCGTAAGCAGTGAAAAGTCCAGCAGGACCAGCGCCAACAATCACAACATCATAGTTATTCACATATACCTCCACTAAAACAAAACCATTATACCATATTTAAAAAATTTTTTTATCTTTTTAAAGGTAAATTTTAAAGATTTTGCCTAATTTATCCTTTGCTTACAATTTAAGGAAGCTTAGAAAAAAGAAAAACCTCACACAAAGTGAGGTCGCTAAGATGAATGGCATAAGTTTGAGAAGTTACTCCAAATATGAGTGCGGACATGCTATGATGCATGTAAGAACCTTATTCAAACTCGCACGATTTTATGATGTGAAAGTCACCTATCTTGTGGACGAAAACCCTAATACTTAACCCTGCCGACTTCGGTGTTGTCGGTCATTCTATCTTGAAGAGGCTTTATCGGATTTTCTTTATCTTCCACGCGGTAGTCCTCGCCGTATCTATCTATATGTTCTAAAATCACTTTATGCGACGCCATATCTTTGTCCTTTTTTATCACTCTTCTTTGATACTTGAAAAAGTCGGCGTCCTCAGATAGGTCGTTGATGTTTATATAGCCTTCGCGCTCTGCGGTGTTATAGACGGTGTCTTTTAAGATGTTCCTAATATAGTTCTTATTCGACTTAAAGGAAATGAGCTCTGGAAATTCGCCGTTTGGAATGACCTCTTGCCACTCTTTCTTTTCATACTTTCTTAAATTCTTTACGGCACTATGAAGGTGTGCTATCTCTTGTTCAAGCAACATCTCCCAAACTTTCTTCACGCCCTCATCGCTTTCGTCACAGAGCATGGAGTAGTAGAGATAGCACTCAATGTATTCATGCATCAAGCACATTTCAAACCAAGATGCAGACGGGTCGATGAGTGAGCCATAGTGAGTGACATGCTGTTCTTCCACCATGGCAATTTCGGTGTAGACTTCCCTGCCTTTTTGATTTTTATAAAACGCGCCTAGGTTCATGTAGTAGTTCATTGTCTGTTGCTCGGCAGCGGTGATGATGTTCACAGCGCACTTGTCGAACGGATCGGCAGTTTTATTGCAGATATGATTTTTTACGCTGTCATACGGGTGCCTGTGATGAGCAATTGTTGGACGTGCCGGCATGATTTCGGTGTAGTCGCCAACATAGTCCTCAGCATGGCAACCCATGTCACTTTCCAGCATATTTGCATAGCGATAAAGGTGGTCGAAGTCCTCTAAGAGTGCAAAGTCAAGGGCACTTTTAACATTCTTATCTTTCACATGCTGAGCCAAAAATGCCGTCAAATCGACTGCAAGTTGCTCATAGCCGATTGTCGTTTCAAGTTGATTTTCATCGATTGGCTTTAAGGACGAAATCAATTTTTGTTGTTGCTGTTCACTGCGCCTGACAAGGGCAAGTGAACGTTTTAAGTCGTTGTCATCCACATGCCTATGAAAATGATGACCGAACCACACCGCTTCATACTCGGTGCCGTTCATAAGTATACAACGCACACGGGTGTATGGACTACTTTCCAGTTTATTATATGGCTTTCCTGCCAACTTTTTAAAGTCCATCAACGAGCTTTCCAAACTCTTTGGCTTCTCCAAAAACGGATTAAATTTCATATATACCTCCAACTTTTAGTTTTGCCAAATTCACGCCTAAATATTCGCCTAAAAATTCAAAAAAATCCCGACCTAAGTCGAGATTGATTTAAACTTATAATTTTCAACATAATCTAGCAAGGAAGATTAAATTCTGATGTAACGATTTTTCTTTCTGAGATACCAATTCATCAAAGTGAATAGTCCTAAAATTGCAAGCACGATGACCACCGCTGCGGCTGGATGTAGTGATGCCATCTGCGTCTCTAAAAGTCCGCCGAAAAGCATACTAACAACCAACGTCAATATGTAAGTTAAAATGGCGTTGCTTCCCCAAATTGCGAAGAAGCTGAACTTAGGCTTCCAGTTATTTAAGAAGTTAAGTCCGCCCCAAATCATAGAAGATATGCTTGCACAGAAGAGTGCGTAGACTGGTGTGCAACCTCTTTTTGCTGCGGTAAAGCCGAAGGCAACAATTAAAACTACAGAGATTAGAAGCATAAGTGAGGACATTATCCAATAGCGCTTGTCGTCTTTAAGTTCGGCAAAAACTGAACCTAAAAGAAGTATACCTGCCCAGCTGAAACCACCAAATATACCTCCTTCCAAGATCTTATTTGCAAGAGGGAAAAGTCCGTTTTGCATAAGCACTGTCATAACAACAAAGGTGATTGAAACAATAATCAATCTGCCCCATTTGTCGAACTTAACGAATGGAAGAGCCATAAGTCCTGCTAGTCCAATATTTTGTAGAGTGTCCCATTCCCAACCACCAAAACGCTCACCATCTGCTGGCACTGTGATTTTTTCTGCTGTGCTTACTAAGATGAAATACAACGCTAAAACGCCAGCGATAGCAAGGAAATAGCGTAGCATTGCAGATGAAACCTTTTTAAATTTTTCATTTTTAACAGCAAGGCTGATTAAAAAGACAATTAAAAGGGCAAATGCAATCCAAAACATAACAGCAAAGATTTGAATTTTTATGGAAAGTTCAGAAAATGTCTTTGAGCCTGTGAAGATGTCTACCCAACCATTTTCAAAACCATTAAATAAAATACCAATTCCAATCAGTGCTAAAAATCTTATGGCAAGTTGCCAATATGCCCTACGCGTGCCGTATTTTCTTTCACGCGATTTAAAACTTTTGCAGATTGTCAGCCCTATAACAAAGATGAACATAGCCGCAAATAGGTCCGCGAACGAAACTCCTGGCAAAACTTGGAAGCCATTTGGATAATGCTCAATAATCGGTGCTAAAAAGTTGAAACAAGAGAAAATTGGAAGAATGAAAGAACATACCATCAAGAACATACAAAGTCCTCTAAATCTGTCGATAGATAATAGTCTTTCGCCTTTCTATGATGTTTCGTCAGTTTTTGCACGATATTCTAGTTTCTCGTCTTTTAAAACTTCTTCGATAATTACATCACTTTTTTCTTTTTTCATTTTTTCCTCCTTTATAAACTAATTGATTTTTTCTTCCTTGCAAGAAGATATGCAAATGCTGTCAACAGCACTATTGCCAAAATTCCTTGAATTCCCGCGAGCCACCAACTTGCACCCGATAAGGCGCTTTCTGGCATGACCGTGGTGTAAACACCGATGACGAAGAATTCCACTAAGAACATGATGATAGGATTTTTACCCCACCAAACAAGAAATTCAAATTTCCAAGTTATGTATTTATTGAGATAATCAAATATGAAGAAGATTAGTCCGCTCAGCCCAACGCCTACCAAGATGAAAGTCGGCGAGCAACTGCCAAGATTAATTACGCCAAGCCACTGCGTCAAGAAAACACCAAGTGTGCAGAATATTGCGGAAAGCGTGAGAGCTATATGTTTTTTCTTCATGAAATAGAAGTCAGCAATCATCATATCAAATATCAGCATTGCTCCCCAACCAAAGCCACCTATCGTGCCACCATGCACAATCACATCAAGCCATGCCTTGTTATCACCTATTTGGTGAAAAACGGTGTATGCGACAAGTATAATAGACGCACCGATAAGTTTCACCCACCATTTAGATTTAACAAATGGAAAGGCAACAAGAATGGCAAAGCCTATTCCTTGCAAGGTCACCCAATAGTCATATCTAAACGCACTGAAATCGTTTTGAATGGCAAAGAAGTCAATGGTGGTTATTATGATGTTCATAATGCCCATGCAGGAAAGTGCCACATAGAAGATATGTTCTGCTGGCACGGACAATTTTTTCTTCCATGCTGGAATAAGGGCAAGTAATCTTAAAATTAAGCCGATAATTGCCACAATAGTGAAGGCAAGCACTGTGTAGTCAAACGCATTTAAGGTGTAACCGCTCATGCTGTCAAGGACCTTGTTGCATAAATCAAGAAAAGTGCCAAGTCCAACAATGGAGAGCGCACGCTCTAAGTAGTGAATAATCGCATGCTTTGTGCCATATAATCTTTGCCACTTAGTGAAAGACAGCGTGAAAGTTAGTCCTATTGCAAAGATGAACGCTGGCGCAATGATGTCCGCAAGCGTCATGCCTGGCAAGATGATAATTCCCGTTGAAAGAGAATGGTCGGCAAGCCTTGATAATATTCCAAGACTAGGAAAATTTTTTAAGAATTGAAAGACGAGCATACAAAAGACGCAAAAGCCACGAAATCTGTCTATACTTTTAATACGCTTACTTTCTTTTTCGTTTGCACCGTCAATAGGAAGCATCTTGTCCTGTTTGATAACTGCTTCTTCAACTTTTTCCATGTTTACCTCTGTTCTAATTCAAATTTTTTGAAATCTATTTTGCCAAAGTTCGTTCTTGGCATAGCGTCTATGATTTCTATCAGGCGCGGAACAGAATATTTAATCAAATTCTTTTTGCAAAGTGTGAGAATCTCTTTTTTCACTCTTTCTTCCGCAACTTCCTTATCTTTTAAAGTTATGTAAAGTTTGATGTAGGTCTTTTCGTTATAGTGATATGGCACTGCGCACGCCTCATCAATATATTCCAGTTTTTTAACCAAATTTTCAATCTCAGAAGGAAAGACATTTATGGCGTTTATCTTAATCGAACGCTTGCGTCTATCAAGTATGTAAAGATAGCCATCCTCGTCCATATAGCCCATGTCGCCAGTCTTAATCCACTTGATTCCTTCCTTATGCACAAAGCCGTTTACTTCGTTTAGATAGCCCTTCATAACAGACGGCGAACCCACCGCAATTTCTCCGATCGTGTTTGGCGAAAGTGGATTGTTTTCCTCGTCCCAAATCTCAATCTTGGTATAAGGAATAGCCTTGCCACAACTATACGGCCTATAATGTTCAAAGGTGTTTGCTGCACACACGCTGGAAACTTCCGTAAGCCCATAACCTCTAAATAAGCGAGCTGAGCTTTTGTATTTTTTTAGTATCGTGTCGAAGTGTTCCACAAAGGACTCTGTTAAAACATCGCCACCGCACCACAAGTCTTTTAATTTTGCAAGATGTTTGCCGTAGAAATTTTTGTATTCAATCATCTTCTTGAACATGACAGGCACGCCGGCAAAAAAGGTGACATTATACTTTTTAATGATAGCGTTAAACTTTTTCGGTTTAAAGTTTGGCACAAGAATTAAGCTATATTGATTGGTCAAACAGGTATGTACAGATACGCCTAAGCCATAAGCATGAAAGATTGGCAGGGCAACGAGCGAATACTCACTGCCACCACCGCGGATTTTACGAGTATACATCTTCTCTAATGCTACGCTTAAATCGTTGAGAGCGTTGTTTTGTAGTTCAATAATCTTTGGCTGTCCGCTTGTGCCACCGCTGTGCATAGTGCAGACAACATCGCTTCCTTTCCCTTCCACCTCAGTCGGTGTAGCATTTTTGTTGTGCTTGATGAGTTTAGAATATTTTATCGCCTTTTTATAGGTTCGACATTTGTATATAGCAAACAACAAAAAGAGAACTTTTCTCAATATCACATAGTTTGATATTGAACAATTTATCAAAATTTGATTGAGTGAGGCAAGGTCCTTATGATTTCTAATCAAGATGTCGTAATACATCAAGCCTTTCGATTTCGTCTTCTTTAAATTTTCACGCAGTTGGTCGAGAGGTAAAAGTGGATGCACAATATTTGCCACAACACCAAGTTTCGAGCAAGCATAAAAAGCCACAAGCGCCTGTGGACAAGTTGGAAGATAGATTGTCAGCACATCACCCTTATTAAAGCCTAACTTTTTCAGTGAAATCGCAAAATCTTCAATATTTTTCAAAAATGTTTTCATGGATATTTTATGGTCATTGAAGATGATATTGCCTTTTTTCATATCGGCACCCTCTTTTAGCATCTCATAACAAGTTTTATTTTCCACGAAAAGCTCCTTTGCAACTCTCAATAACATAACTAGTTTAGCACATTTTATATAAAATACAAAATAATATTAAAAATTTTTTAAATATTTTTTCATAAAAATATTTCTTAAAAACCTTTCGCAATAAAAATTTTATTATCTTTAACTTATTTTTGACCACGAAATTATTTTGCTTTTAATTAATTTATTGCTATAATTATTTTGAGTTTAAAAGGAGGTTAAAATGAAACTTACTAAGGAAGAACAGGCTATTCTTTCTGGAAGCGAAGGGCAAACAAAAGCTAAAATCATGCAGACTCTTGTTGAATTTGGAGAGCTCTTCGGCGCAACAGAATTTGTACCTGTTTCCACAAGCGGACACTTGGTCACTTCGTTTGGTATCGGACTTTTAAAGCCAGTATATCGAATTATGGACGAAATAATAGAAGCTGGACTTAAAACGCCGTATCCATTCACAGTTGACCCACGCCCGATTGACTATAAAAATGTTAAATGCAATATCTTGGACAAGCTTATCTTTTCAAAAATCATGTATTCTAAACAAAAGCACTATGAGGAGCAACTTTCAAAAATTGGTCTAAAAAACAAAAACGCCTTCACTTGCACCTGCTATCTTGAAGAAGTTGGCAACACTCCAAAGTATGGAGATATTCTCTCTTGGGCAGAAAGTTCAGCCGTTGTCTTTGCTAATTCTGTGCTTGGCGCAAGGTGTAATCGTAACAGCGGAATGTTAGATATCTTTGGAGCAATCTTAGGCAAAGTGCCAAAGTTTGGCTTGCTGACCGATGACGGAAGAAAGGCTGATTACATAGTGGAGATAAAAACAACTCATCTACCTGAGGCACAGATACTAGGTTCGGCTATCGGCATGAAAGTTATGGAAAAAGTGCCTTATGTTGTTGGCTTAGATAAATTTTTAGGGACAGAGCTTAATGATGACACTATCTCATACTTAAAAGACTTCGGAGCCGCCACCGCCTCTAATGGTGCAGTAGGGCTATACCACATCGACAATCTAACCCCAGAAGCTAAAAAATTTGGCAAAAAGCTATGGCGTAAAAATGCAGAAAAGTATGTGATTGATGATGCGGAGCTTGAAAGAGTATATAAGAGCTATCCAATCATGTGGAAGAAAGAAGATGCAAAGCCTTCGCTATGCTTCATCGGCTGTCCTCACCTTTCTTTCAGCCAGCTTAAAAATTGGACTTATAAGATAGGAGAAAATCTTAAAAAGAGTGGAAGGAAAAAGGTTAAAGTGCGTACAATCATGACTTGTGCCCCAGATGTTGCAGAGAAGTTTAAAAAGACGCCTGATTACAAAAAGCTTACAAGCTACGGCGTGAAACTATCGTCCATTTGCCCTCTTATGTACACCAATAATCCTATTGCTGGCAGTAAGCCGATAATCACAAACAGCAATAAGCTTAGAACCTACTCAAAGGCAAGATACTATAAAGATGATGATATCGTAAAAATTATTTGCGAGGTGAAATAGTATGGAAAATAAAAAATTTAAAGGCAGAGTTATCTGCAAAGGAAACTATGAAGGAGAATGTGTGGTATCGCGTCAGGGACTTAACACCCTTGCCACCTTTCAAAAGTCGGCTCTTATGAATAAGAAAAAAGTTATCGGCTCTGACCAAAATAATCCTGATGTTTACGGGAAAAATTTGACAGGCGTGGCACTTATTCTTCCTCAAACAATCGGCTCGACAACCGGTGGACTTGTCATTCAAACAATTTGCCAGATGAAGATAAATCCGTCCGCCCTTTTGTTTAGCGAAGAGATTGACAGCCTTGCAGCAAGCGGTGTAATCTTGGCAAAAAACTGGGAAAACTCCGATATCATCGCTATTGATAAACTTGGAAACGACATTCTTTCAGAGATTAAAACGGGAGATATAATAAAAATAAGCGAAGACGGAACTGTCGAAGTAATCAAGTAATTAATTTTTTAAATATCATAAGTTTTGCCCATGGCTACTACAAAGTTACCGAAAGAGTCGGCGATGCTTGGAAATCTGGGTTAAAATTTAAAAAATAATAATAAGAGATTACCTCTTGAAAAAATCTAACAATATTAAAAAGAACTCTTAAACATAGAGTTTTTTTTGTTACAGAAAACCACGAAACTATCCCGTGGTTCGAAAGCTTTACATAAGATACCTCCTATGTTAAGATATCTTCGTGGCTTTTTAATGTTAAAGTATAGGCATAGAAAATTTTGGTGTACTTGGTACTATGTAGATACAGTTGGAAAGAATACGAAAAAGATTGTGGATTTTTATTTTTAATTAATTTTATTATTTTTTGCTTAAATAAAAGCTACCAAATAGACTTTTCGACAAAAGATTGTAATTATATCAAAAAACAACTTGTAAAATTTTGAAATATTTTGTTTATGTGTTTTGAAATATCATTTGTTTTATGATATAATAGCTTTGTTTGTTGAAAGGAGTAATTTTATGAGCGAAGCGGAAAGATTGAATGTCAGAAAGGTAATCAGATATGCTCTTGTAAGAATAGGTTTTAGAATGGACCAAACAGGCTTTCAATATCTTTCAAGTGCCATAGAATTAGTGATTGTTGACCCTATGCTGGTACATAAGATGATGAATGGTTTATTCAAAGAAGTGTGTGGCTTATACAATATTGAAAAGGTGGCAAGCGTACAGGGCGCAATAAGAAATATGATAGACACAACTTTCTGCAATCACAGTTTTTTAGAAGTGAATAAAATGTTTAACACTAATATCTTTACTATTGATGACAAACCCTCATGTGGGCAAATTATTGGACTAATTGCGGAATATTATAATCTTAGCCTTTATAAAAGTGAAGAACTTTTTCAGTTTTAACTTTAAGGAGTTTTAAAATGAATAAGAATAAATATGTTCCAGTAAGATTATCGGAAGATGATTTTCAAAAGTTGACAGCGCTATCTAATAAACTTAAAAGAAACAAGAGCGAAATAATAAGACTGGCAATTACCTCTATGTATGATGAAGGCAAAGACAAAAAATTTAATTAAATTGTTTGCCTTTTTAAGAGTAAAAATGTATTATTTAAATAGAGGTGAAATTATGATTAAATTTTTTAGATGTCGTCATTGCGGAAAGGTTATTGTTAAATTGGTTGATGCAAATGTCCCAACAATTTGTTGCGGTGAACCAATGGAAGAAATAGTTGCTAACACAACCGATGCTGCCACAGAAAAACATCTTCCTGTTGTAGAAAAAGGAAGATGTAAGATAACTGTTAAAGTTGGAAGCGTTCCACATCCTATGACGCCTGAACATTACATAAATTTTATTGTTATGGCAAAAACAAACGGGTATGAAATAAGATTTTTAAATCCAGGAGATAAGCCAGAAGCAACATTCAAAAATGATGATTATACGGAGGTGTATAGCTATTGCAATCTCCATAGTCTTTGGATGACTAAAATTTAAAAACATTTTAAAATATTTTAAAAATTTAGATTGATAAAATGTTGACATTTCGGATGGCAATATGATACAATAGCACTTGACGAATGATAATCAAGAGTTTGTTTTTGTAACTAAAAACTTTTGAGCCTTCGTCAAGTTGAATATGGAGAGTTGGTAGAGTGGTCGATTACACCAGTCTTGAAAACTGGCATACC
>ERZ1643251.5137-NODE-5137-length-10875-cov-15.199353_pt1 | contig 10875 bp, 11 predicted proteins | sample MGYA00579261_ERZ1643251 | MGnify/ENA primary metagenome ERZ1643251 (study PRJEB29033, sample SAMEA4952267) | chicken gut metagenome | biome: Broiler Chicken; feature: Gastrointestinal Tract; material: Caecum | place: Ireland | collected 2018 | study: Broiler...
GGCGCGGCGGCCGGCGCCGTATCCGAACAGCCGCAGGCAGGTTCAGGCTTTGCAGCCTCACAACCGCAGGCAGGTGCGGGCTGGCAGTTATCCGCAACTACTGCCGCACAGCCACAGGCGGGGGCGGCGCGTCCGCAGGTGTTCGCCTGTGCCGTGTTTGTACGTCCACAGGTGGGGGCGGCGCACCGGCTGCGGGTGTTTGCTGGTGTACGGCCGCGGCAGGCTGTAGGCGCACAGGCCGATTCAGCCGCGCTGACAACAGCCCCAGCCTCTCCAGCCGCAGTACACGGCGGCGAGAACAGCTTATCGGGCGGATTGCAGGCTTTATCAAAGCTAGGGTTGAACGCATAGAAGTTCTTTGCATTCGTATTTTCCTGGGTGATGCGCAGCGCGTCGCCGAAGCGTACAAGATGGACATAAATTTCCGTTAAATTCTCCATTCGATTTTGATGGAATCGCTGGTTGCGTAGATGACTCGGATGAGTTGGTCCACGGTCTGGCGCTTATCATCGAAGCTCAGTTCTTCCCACATGGTCAGGTGATTGCTGATCTCCGTGTAATCCGCCTCTTTGTGGAGCTTCAGCTCGGAGATGCGTTTCATCAGCTCCTGCTTTTTACCATCCAATTCTCGCACCCGCTCACTGATGTAACGGAAGAGAACGTCATCGGCTCCAGCCATGCGGTTCATCAGAGAGGAGATTTCATCTTCAACTTGTGCCAGTTCGATATTCAGTGTGGTCAACTCAGGGTTAAGTTTATTTCCTTTACGCTTCTTCAACGCCTTGAACTGCGTCAGTTTTTTGAGCATCTCATCATAAATAAGCTGTTCAAATTCGTCCGAGTAAATCGTGCCGGGACCCTCGCAGGCTCTGGAGTTCATCTTGTTAGAGCAGAGGAAATATCTGGAGCGTGTGGTCGAGTAGTGTTTGTCTACCAGTGCGTAACCGCAGACACCGCACTTGATTTTTCCGGCCAACCATGTGTTCTTGGCTTTCTGGTAAGGCTTGATCTGCTTGGCTTCCAGGCATTTTGCCCTGCACTTCAGCCACAGGTCAGAAGGGATAATGCCCTCGTGAGGTGCCAGCACCAGATAGTTGCCCTCCAGATTCATCTGCTTGCGTCCGGTGGAGTCCTGCCCCTTGTAGTAATAGCAGCCATTTGTTCCGATAAAGTCGCTGGGGTCGTTTGCTATAATTGCACCCTGGTCACGATAGAACTCGTAGACTGAAAGGTCTGCTCGAACATAGATGGGATTTCTGAGCACATCTGCAAGCCGCGTACGTCCCCATGGTTTGCCGTTCTTCAGGATACCGTGTTCTTGAAAATACCGGATAATATCACCGTAAGAACATTCGGGCTTGGAGTAGAGTTCGTAAATCAGTTTGACCTGTTCAGCCTCATCGGGTTTGATTTCATACATGGAAGTCTTGATGCCCTCAATGGTCGTAGGAACTAACTGGAAACCATACGGCACTCTGCCACCCATATAGAAGCTCCTTTGACTACGGGAGAAGTAGGCATCGGCGACACGCTTCTGGATCGTCTCGCGTTCCAGCTGCGCAAAGACGATGCAAATGTTGAGCATCGCTCGCCCCATAGGAGAGGATGTATCAAACTTTTCGGTGGTGGATACGAACTCAACTTTGTGCTCTCCAAACCGCTCCATCATCGTAGAGAAGTCCAAAATCGAGCGGCTGATCCGGTCCAGCTTATAGACAACTACTTTGCTGATAATTCCATTTTCAATATCGTTCATCATTTCTGCAAAGGCAGGCCGGTCTGTGTTTTTACCGCTGTAGCCCCTGTCAGAATATACTTTGTATGCTTCACCTCTCATTTCATATTTGCAGAACTCGATTTGGCTTTCGATAGAAATGCTGTCGGCTCTGTCCACGGATTGTCTTGTGTAGATTGCGTTCATTTGGTAGCTCCTTTCACATAGAAAAGAGCTGCTGACAGGTACATCATACCGCAGCAGCTCCTAAATAGCCATTACTTTCTTGTTGATCTGTATATTTAATAAAAATTTCAAACAGCCCTTCCTCAATGCACCGCCGCTGTTCAATGCGTTCTTCATCAGAAAGCTGTGGGGAGAGGTTTTCGATGGTGATGGTGCTTTTTCTGCCGGAAACAATATGCGCGTCACTGTCGTAAGTGAAGGGACGGATAATAATAGTTATCACCTCCAGGTTCAGGTACACTTGGTACATTGTATTTTTGCGAAACTTGTCCTATGCAAAATGGGAGAGCCGAATAGTCTCGACTCTCCCATTTTGGTCATATGATCTGCTGCTGTGATTGTTCTGTCTGCTGCTCCTCGGCAGATGCCTTGTCCTGCGCCAGCGCCACGGCTGCGCCTGCCGCCAGTCCAATGACCGCACCGATGTTTTTGGCTTCCTGCTCCGCCTGGATGCGGCGGCAGCGTTCCTCGGCATCGCCGTCATCGCCGTCCAGTATCGCGGCCGCTGCCGCCAGACCGTACAGTCCCGCGCGAAGCGGCTTCAGTGAAGCAGGCTCTGGATATTGCTGATCACCGTCGCTGTGCCGTATGCCATCCCCAGCAGTGCTCCCACGATGAGCAGCACCAGCACGATCCACTTGCTCACCACGGTCAGATCGAAGTCCGGAAGCCAGCTCAGCCATTTGCAGGTACGCTTCTCGCTCTTCTTCCCAGCCTGTTCGAGAAGCGTGGTCATCGTTTTCAGCGATCTTTGGAGCTCCGTCATGGAGTTCTCCACCGTTTTCAGGTCTGTGTGAGATCTCAGGTTCGGGAGATACTCCCGCATCCCGCGCACCTCCCGGCTGATGGCTGCTGTCTGCTGTGTTAGCATCGTCAGGGTCTCCGGCAGGTGGCACTGGATGACAATGGGGGTGATCGGTACGCCCGGCTCCTGGACCGCCGGCTGTGCCTCGGGCTGCGGCGTGGTCTGCGCCATCCGCGCGGGACGGTTCTTCTCCAACAGTTCGTCCATGGATAAGTTCTGCTCTGATCTTGAATTCATATTCCATATTCTCCTTCAGATATTTGTCCCCGAACAGCAGGCGGTCACGGCACTGCCAGCCGCTGGGTGTGGTGTAGGTGATGTTCCGCCGGGAGGTTTCCCAGCGTACCTTGTAGCCCTCGCTCTCCATCAGCGCAATAAACTCCTCACGGTTAGAGGCGTGGCGCATACAGTCGTTGATGATATTCATGAGCTGCAGTTTTTTACTCTGGCCACGGGCGGCCGTGTGATACTCGCCGATGGACATCGTCTTGGTCTTCTCTTTCCTGTTCGTGGGGTTGAACACAGGGAGAGAAAACTCCATGCAGACTTGATCGTTGCGCTGCCGCAGTTCCTGGAGCTGCTCCTTTGCGATGTGCAGTTTCTTTCCAGTATCGAAGTTGACCGAGTTGATGAGGAAGTGGGAATGGATGTGTTCCCGGTCTGTGTGGGTGCAGACCAGAACTTCGCAGCCCTCATAGTACTCAGCCAGCTTCAGCGCCGCTGCGTGTGCGGTGGCCGGGTCCACCGCTTCGCCTTTCGGGAAGCTCTGCACCATGTGGTAGAACAGCACGCCATCGGTTTTGTGGCAGAGCCGCTTGGTGGTCATGAAGTCCGCGTAGGCAGACTCCGGCTGGCAGTTGATGCCTGTGACCAACCGATGCCCCTCGAACTCAGTTTTCTTGTCCTGCATGGTGTAGCGCATCACAGCCCTCATGCACCCGGTGGTCTGTCCCCGCTTGTAGTTGGTGAAGCTGATGATGGCCATTCCTCACCACCGCTTTCGTTCCAGGAGCGACCGGACGGCGGCGCAGAGTTCCGAGAACGACTGATGCATACCGTTCAGGTCGATCACCGTAACGCGGCCCATGTGGGCTAGGGTGACCAGTTGGTTCAGGTTCCTGCCGATGGCCTTCAGCTCTTTCAGCACTTCCTTCAATCCGTCGATGACCACTACCTGCTTTCCCAGACAGCAGGCCGTTACATAGTCGCTCATGGACATCCCGGACTGTTTCGCCAACGCCTTGATGGTCTCACGGTCCTCGGATGCCATGCGGGTGCTGAATTTAATATCTTTTTTCATATTTACCTCCGTGTCATTAAAAAAGTGGGTCCGGGCTTCCGCCCGGAAATCATGCGGAAGGCGGGCAGCGGCGTTGCCGCAGACCAGACAAACGCGATGCTGGCCACCTCCAAGGAGGTGATTTCCCCGCGCCGGACGTCTGCGCTCCTCCTTCGGCCACAAGCGGCCCAACACGGCGTTTTTTTGCCTTGCGGAAGGTTACTCGCCGCACCTGGAAACCGCCCGCAAATCGCCGCACAGCGCCCCGGCAGGGTCGATAGGGACGATTTTTCCGGCACCCTTCAAATCGACACTATCGGCACGGTGCAGCTCGATCACACGCTTGCCGTTGCTTCGGCGGACCACTGCAGCAATTCCGTTCTTCCTTAGGGCCTCAACGCTTTGCAGGATCATCCGAGCCACTTTTTTGGGTGTGATGCCCCGGCTCCGGTCAGGGTCGATCTGCTCAGACAGCTCCGTGGGAGTGCCGATAAAATTCTCCCGGCCAGTCAGGAAGGCAGAGAGGAGTGTGACGATCTGCTCCCCCGGCGGCCCAGCCTGCGTCCCGCTGTCCGACACCAACTCCCACACATTTTCGCTGCCGCGCTGGAGCTTCAGCTCCCGGTACTCGATGTCCCGCCCCACGCAGGAGAGCTTCGCCCTGCCGCTGCCACGTTTTTCTTCCACCAAGGTGAAACTGGAATCCACCGCGCCGCTGATGGCGGTGGTACCGGAGATCCGGTGGAACACATCATCCGCCTTCTCCTTGCGCAGATGGTGGATGAGCAGGATGGCGATGCCGTGCTTGTCCGCCAGCCGTTTCAGGACAGACAGGTCCCGGTAGTCGTTGGCATAGGTGGCGTCGTGGACCGGGCGGACCATCTGCAGCGTGTCGATGATGACCAGCACCGTATCTGGATGGGCGGCGAGGAATGTTTCCACCTGTTCTTCCAACCCCTGGCCGATGGGCGCGCACTCCATACAGAAGTGGACGCTGTCCGGCGCGTCCTCGGTGATCTCAAAGAGCCGGTTCTGGATGCGGAGGACGGAGTCCTCCAAGCAGAGGTAGAGGGTGGTGCCCCGCCTCACGCCCATCCCCCAGACCGGTTCGCCCTTGGCTACCGTCACCGCCAGCCACAGGGCCAGCCAGGACTTACCCACCTTGGGTGAGCCCGCCAGGATGTGCAGCCCCTGAGCGATCAGCGTGTCCACCACAAAATTGGGCGGTTCCAGCGGGCGGTCCATCAGCGTCCGGCCATCCACTGTGATCAGGGGACGGTCTATTTTGTTGTTCATAGCAGTACCTCCTGGTTCAAAATATTGAATACAAAAATCTCCCACCTCATAAGAAGTGGGAGTAGTATTCATTTTGAGAAACAGTACCCACAGAGCTAACGGGCATTCGGCTGCTCCTCTACTTGTATTGTGGAGGTTTTTTTGATACACTCAGAAAAACAACAGACAGATTAAAACTGCTTGCAGACGAATAAGAGGTGACCGCTGTGTTTTCCTCCATCGCTTTTTATATCGGCGACAAAGTCCTGGGACTGAACGGTCAGGAATATCCCTTGGGCGAACTGACAGCAGAGGTGTTGAACATCTCTCCGGAGGAGTATCACGAGCTGCAACGGATCATGGGCAGTGCGCTGGATGGTATGGCGCGCTACGAAGAAACGCACCAAATGCAGGACTGGTTCAATGCCAATGAGGAGATGATCCTCCTTCACAGGGCTTTGACCCGACACCGGCTCTTTCGCTTGCTTCAGGAGGAGGGCGAGATCCTGTCAGAGGCAAGGACCCTTACGGAGCAGTACTCCCTGTTCCCGGGAGAGGAGACCTTTGTGGTGGGAGAACGGGATGAGGAGATCCTGCACGCCACCGAAGAATACCAGTCTTATCTGGAGCATCCAGAGGAATATGGCGGCACGGAGCGGTTCAGCCTCCGATTTGGAGATGAGCGCTTTGTAGAGGATATTCCCAAGCCACCCATCCCCCCAGAGCCGCCGGAGAAGACCAGAGCCCTGTTGATCGTGCCGGGGTCTTTGGCGATGAAGTGGAACTATTACACGACTTACTGCACGAACTATGGAAAAGCCCTGACGGACATTGCGTCAGTCTGCCAGACCCTGCGGGCCTTCATTCGTATGGGCCTCTCGCATCTAAAGGAGCTGACGCCGGACAACTATGTGGCGGCGCTGCACACCTTTTTGTTCCATGAGCGTTCCTACAAGTGGATCGCAAACCCTGTGGAGGGGACAGGATTTTATACGCTCATGGACGATGTGCGTCTCCACTTGATCCCTCGGGAGACAACTCCCGACTCCGGGATCTTCAAGGTCTACGAGTACTACGAGGCGGACAGGCTCCAGACCATGCTGAAGCTGGACTTCTACAAGGCGCTGGAGGCCGGGCATCTGATCCGCAGATGCGAAAACTGCGGGCGCTTTTTCCTTCTGCGGAAGGGTTACCATACCAAGTATTGCGACCTGCCCAACCCCACTAACCCCAAGTACACCTGCGCCCAGCTGGGCTACCGGCTCCGGGGCGTCAAGGAGGAAGCGGAGGACAGTCCCCTGTCGCAGGCGCTCTACCGCTGTTTCCAGCGGCTCGACAAGGACTGTTCCCGTGACAACATCACGACAGAGGAGCGGCTCCGGCTTCGGGAGAAAGCACAGGAGCTCTATCACACGGCAAGGACAAAACCAGGGATCTCTTACGAAGCGTTCAATGCATCTCTGTCCGCGGCGGAGCTGTATCCGCTTTGCGGCGTGCAGAGAAAGAGCCGGCCCAGAGGCCGGCCCAAGCGGGGGACATGACTTCCGGGGAAGGAGGAAGCGCCCATGACCAATGAAGAACTGTACCGGCAGGTCTGTGCCGGAGATATGGATGCCTTCCACACGCTGTATGGGCGGCTGGAAAACCTGATCCGCGCCATCGCCCGGGACACGGCACGACAGTTTGGGTACACCGATTCCATCCCTGCGGTACTGTTGGAGGACTTACAGGCGGAGGGGACGTTGGAGCTCTGTGAGCGGCTTCGGAGCGGCAGCTATGACGAAGAACAGGGAAAGCTGACCACCTGGCTCTACCCGTTCCTGCGGGGGAGGATGTACCGCTTTCTGGAGACGAACCTGGGCGTCATGGCGCTCAATAAGGGCGAGATGGAGAAGGTGCGGCAAGCCCAGCGGCTCTACCACACAGCGGACAGATCTGCGGCGGAGATTGCTACAGAAATGGAGATCTCCGAAACGGAAGCCGCCCGCCTGATCGGATACAATACCCATTTTCTCTCTGTATCTGATCTGCAGAGGGAGAATGAGGGTGGAGATCCCTTGGAGCGGTTGCTGTCCTACCGGCAGGGCGTATCCGCCGAACAGATCGTCTATCGAAAGGTCTGCCTGGAATTGCTGGAGCCGCTGTTCCGCTCCCTGAGCGCAAAGGACCGTTCTATCCTTGGCCACACCTTCGGCGTCTACGGCTATGAAAAGTTATCCGCCGACGAGCTTGGCTTGCGGGAGATGCTCTCCCCGGACGGAGTCACAAAGGCGAGAAAGGCGGCTTTGAAGCATCTGTGGCAGCGGTATTCTGGCAGCAATCTGCACCGATGGCGGGAGGTATTCCGGCTGGTGAACAGGGCCGTCCGAGGATGAAAACGAACTGCGGCGCAGTTACATAACTTAGTTTCTGCAAAATCAAACATCATACTCGATTTTTTATACATTCCGTGCTACAATGCAGAAAAACACGAAAGGCCGCAACATGGCTATTGTACTGGTTTTTCCAGCCTCTCGATGAGCTATCGGTAGCAGTCATCAATCTCCTGCTTGTCTGCCTCCATGGGCTACGGTGTGTAAAATTTGTTTATAGAGAAAATATAATATATTATCCATGTTCTTCATCTTCTGTTATCGGTAACAGTTCTCTCGCCACTCTTAGTCCTTCTTGTAGTCCTAAACTGCGATTTTCGATTATCGTGGTTGTATACAGTAGGCATGCTACCTCAAACCAACACTCAAAGAGTTTGATTTGCTGGGGAGATAATGTGTCTGTGAGTTCTTTAAAAGATCGTTCATATTTTTCTTGTATTTCTTTGTTGTTCACTGCGAACCACCTCTTCAGACAGGACAATACCATGTTTTTAGTTCCAAAGCCATTCATCAAGAGTAACAAAAAGTGCTCCTGGAATTTGTCAGAGAAAGTTTTGCAACAGATTTCCTTGCCTATTCTTGAAAAATCCCATATAATATATAATGATTTTGGATGGTGGTTCCATGTCGGATAAAATGACAAGAGAAGAACGCGGTAAGCAGATGGCACTTGTTAAAAACAAAAACACCAAACCCGAGGTCGAGCTTAAGCATCTGTTTTGGAAGCTTGGCTATCACTATCGATACAGCAATTGGAGTAAGTTGCCAGGGAAGCCGGATTTGGTATTTGTAAAAAGAAAAAAAGTAGTTTTCTTGCACGGATGTTTTTGGCATCGCCATCCAGGCTGTTCGAATACACGTCTACCCAAAAGCAATGTTGAATTTTGGGAAAAGAAACTTTCTCAAAATGTCTTCCATGACAGGGAGGTTTACAAACAATTGACACAGCTTGGGTGGGAATACCTAATAATATGGGAATGCGAGATGAAAAAATCGAATCGTACTTCCCTCGAAAAGCGAATTCACCTTTTTATGGACGGAGACAAGTATGACCATTAATTCAATCGAGTTATTTACCGGCGCGGGTGGCTTAGCCATGGGTATGCAACTGGCAGGCTGCCATCATCGTGCATTAATTGAATGGGATAAAGACTCCTGCGATACTCTTCGCGGGAACATTTCCAGCGGATATCCTCCAGCACATGACTGGCATGTGATTCAGTCTGATGTTCGAAAAATTAATTACTCTTCTTTGGATTTTTCAGTTCAACTAATTTCTGGAGGACCACCTTGCCAACCTTTTTCTCTGGGAGGAAAACATCAAGCATACAATGATCATAGAGACATGTTTCCAGAGGCCGTACGAGCTGTAAGAGAATTAAAACCCAAAGCGTTTGTATTTGAAAATGTAAAGGGTCTATTGAGAAAGTCGTTTTCCACATATTTTAATTACATTCTTCTCCAGTTAACATACCCTGATGTAATTCGAACGGAGAGCCAAACTTGGTTCGAGCATTTGGCGATATTAGAAAAGTTGCACACCAGCGGACACTATTCCGGAGTGAAATACAATGTGGTCTCACGCCTTTTAAATGCCGCCGACTATGGTGTTCCTCAGTCAAGGCATCGAGTTGTAATTGTTGGTTTCCGCGAAAACTTGGGTGTGGAATGGTCTTTCCCTGATGGAGACTATTCTCGCGAAGCGCTTCTTTATAAAAAATATATTACAGGTGAATATTGGGAATCTCACAGAGTAGCTTCCAATCATCGTACCACACCAACAGCATCAGAATTAAAAAAAGCTCAGCTGTTTGCTTCCAAATACGCAGATGTGAAAGAGGCGCCAAAACCTTGGCAAACGGTTAGAGACGCGATAGGCGATTTGCCAGATCCCCAAAGCAAAGCCGCCCTAAAAATAGCGAACCATGAATTTCGCCCGGGAGCTCGGTCATATGCTGGTCATACTGGAAGCGTTTTGGACGAGCCCTCTAAAACTATTAAAGCGGGTGCGCATGGGGTCCCAGGCGGTGAAAACACAGTTGTTTTGGATGACGGCTCAATACGTTATTATACCGTTCGTGAAAGTGCCCGTATTCAAACTTTCCCTGATGACTATCTTTTCTTCGGATCTTGGACCGAGAGTATGCGTCAAATCGGAAACGCCGTTCCAGTAAGACTCGCGCAGATGATTGGCGAGTCTGTTATCAAGGAACTTAGGAGGGTGGAAAAATAATGCCAGAAGAAAATATTCTTGCGCCTGCTCCTTTTAACCCCTTGGACAAACGGCACTTGGGTGAAAGCGTTGCTTCGGCAATGTTAAAAAGCCCAATACACCCCTTGCCCCCGGAAAAGTTCAAGGGCGCTGGCATCTATGCCATATACTATACAGGAGACTTTGAGGCTTATCAGAACCTGGCTGAAGTCAATCGCGATAATATGTTTTCCCGCCCCATCTATGTGGGGAAAGCGGTTCCTCCTGGCGCGCGGAAGGGCGGGTTTGGCCTTGGAGGTGACCCCGGCACCGCGCTTTATAAAAGGCTTAATGAACATTTTGAGTCCGTAAAGGCCGCTGAGAACCTGAATGAATCCGATTTTTTCTGCCGATACCTCGTTGTTGATGATATCTGGATTCCTCTTGCTGAATCGTTGTTAATCGAAAAGTTCCAACCTGTCTGGAATCGTGTTTTGGATGGCTTTGGAAACCACGATCCAGGTAGCGGAAGATATGCACAGCAAAAGTCACCCTGGGACGAGTTACATCCTGGACGTGAGTGGGCAAATCGTCTGCGTCCCTGTGCCAATACCCAAGATATACTTATAGAACGGGTCAGGACCTTTCTTCATACATCGGTATAGCTCAAATGTGTCACTGAGGTGACATAACTTTTAGGTTCCCGTGTAGCGATGCGTGTGAGTTCGAGTCCCTTCAAGCGCACCAAACCAATATAATCCGAACTTGTTTCCAATAGGAGATAGGTTCGGATTATTTGTTTGTTTCTATTGACGCAAAACAATTTAACTTAAAAAAATTGCAAATTCACTTGACTTTTTTCATTTATTATGTAAAAATAAAAGACATATAGAAAGGATGTGTATATCATGATTGGTGCCCAAAAGAATTTCAGCTTCAATTTGACGCTGATTGACCACGCTATTGTCAATGCGCTGCAAGAAGCGTTAGAAC